>JGI24159J19872_10002655_pt1 | contig 21554 bp, 14 predicted proteins | sample Ectturendosymbi4_FD_19872 | JGI IMG/M metagenome (IMG submission 19872) | reverse complement strand
GCAGATGTTCATCATATGGGGTAGTGACAATTTGAGTAAAATTTCAGGAAAATTGGAGAGGGTGACCTGACCACTTCCTGAGAATTGACACGGAATGGCCCATGTGCTTTCTGTCTTGCAGAGGTTGTTTCACGCAAACCTAATGACTCACGTGAAATTAAAACCATCTGTTGATGAGTTTGTACATTTATGAATGCGTACACAACAGCTATGTATATGGTTTTGATATTTGTGCAGGCCGAAAAAGAGGCAGAAGCTTCCGATCCCTACTTGTGCTTGTCCGATTTTATCGCTCCGAAACGCAGTAAATTGAGAGATTATATTGGAATGTTCGCTGTTTCTTGCTTTGGGGCTGCAGAATTGAGCGCCATGTATGAGGCTGCCATGGATGACTACAACAGTATCATGGTGAAGGCTGTTGCTGATCGTCTTGCAGAGGTGAGTGTTTTGTTGCTAACCACTTTGCTTGATTTAAGACCAATACTAATGTTTGCTTTTGAATTTTAATCCGCTTGCAGTCTATTTTTTGGGTTGTATGCGCCATATTTCTTTACTTCGAGATTGCCGGCGCATTATTCACTGTCATCATTAAACAAAGACACTTCATGTCAAGCATTTAAAAAACTGTATGTTTCAGCGAGGTTGCCAAGGTCTTTGTTGGACTGCACCAGCACAGAGATGTAAACGGGCCTCAGTTTGAAGCCCGAATCCGGCTCAAGCCCAACATTTACTTTTGAAGCCCGATTTAGACCCGAAAGTCAAATTTACCGAGTGAGTTAAGATATACACAACTGCGGGTTAGTGGTGGCGTAGCAAAATAAACATGATTAAATAATTCACAATTCATCATTTTTTATTCAAGATCAAATCAAGTCGATTGCTTCAGCAGTAACTGTTTTGGAACTTCAACTAGCATCTTTAATTTACAGTCAGGGCATGCTATGGGATGGTTGGAAATTTACCATATTCTGCATCCTGCAAAATTGACCGTTCTATTTCATAGTAAAAGTCTTCCATGACCTTTTTTCGGTCATAGACTTTTTTTTAAATGACCGAAAAAAATTAAGTCAATTCGGTCATAATGTCTGAAAAAATACACTAGTATTGTTGCAGCGAGTTTTAATACAATTATGGGACAAATGACGGAAATCTCTCAGCGGAAAAAGAGCAGATGAACACAGTAAATCTACGTTTTCGAACGAAAAGAATCGTTACTCTGAATCTTATTAAAAAAATAATTTGCATGCAGGCCCGAAACATTTTGACTAACTTAACCCTTTAATGTTAACCCGAACCCGGCCCGACTTGCATCTCNGCAGCAGCAACTTCAACCATTCTGGCTACTCGAAAATTTCTCAGCACTGCCACTAAATTGGCACACATGTCTATAAAGTTGTGCATATTTGTTATTAAAGTTAATGTGACCGCTTTTGCTTAACAAATGTAGCAGCAGCGTATTGGTGGCTTTCCGACCGGAGTTAATTGCAAAGTTGGACTGTTCAGGCATTTGCTGAAGCTCTGCACGAGAAAGTCCGAACTAATTTATGGCCATACGCATCTGACGAGACATTCAACGCTGATGATTTGCTGAGAGTGAGATACCAGGTGACTATCAGTTTATTTAAATGTTTTCATAACTGCCTGTTGCCAGCTCGACATTCGATTCTGCTCAGGGCATACGGCCAGCGCCTGGTTATCCCAGCCAGCCTGATCACACGGAAAAGCTAACCATGTGGCAAGTGATGAAGATACAGGAGTGCATTGGTGCCGAATTGACTGAGTCTCTTGCCATGAATCCAGCAGCTTCCGTTAGCGGGCTGTACTTCGCTCATCCGCAAGCGACGTATTTTGCGGTGGGAAAAATTGCAGAAGACCAGGTATACTGCAATTTGCTAATTTCTTGTGTGTAGTAGCGCTCACACGTCAATTATGTCAAACTTTGAAAGCAATGCCGTTGAGTTAAACTTCACTTTTATCATCGTGACGATGGATTCGAAATTTTTCGCCACGTTAATCCCCAAGAGTCTGTCCCGAACTCATGAACAAACACTCAAACGGTCATGAATACTCTAACCGGCGGGTTACTGTCTTTAAACAATATTCAAATATTGTCTTTAAATTTTAATCAACAGAGCTACTCATAACCGTCCTTTCATTCCCGATTAGTGGTGCTTGGGAAAGGGCTCGGAAACCCAATCTTACGGCTACTTCGTGTATTTCCAAGCTTTTTGGCCAAGCAATAGCAATCAAGTTGAAACACATGCCTGGTGGGCAGGTGCGTCGCATCAGACAACTACGTGAGCGGATTAAAAAGTTAGATGAAGGTGCACATCTTTGAACAAAAGCATGTAAATTGTTTCTTATTATGGCATCAGATGTTCTGACGAAGTAGGTAACTTACGTGGGCGAACATTTATATTCCTTGGGATGTAATGCAAAACACCATAGNCGTTGTTGCAGGCAACTCGCAGGCGTTTAATACCAGACTGTGTGTACTTGTAACACAGTTGGNGGGCATACATTGACATACCATAGGCACGAAACAACCNAGAAATGGTGCCTTTGAATTTGTTTGCCACACAGTAAAGTGGTTCACTTGTCTCTGAATGTCATTGTCATCCTTCAGTGAGGCAAGAAGTAATACACCACGATATTCATTATCTCCGCCATTCAGGTAGACAGCTGGTGTAGCGCACTGTTTTTATTTTTCAAGGGAAAAAAACTACACCGACTGCCATTTTTTACAATGAAACATCATTTAATGTTTAATAGCATAATCGCAACAAATATTCAGATGGCGTTGAAGACCACTGATGCTAGAGCCAAACACACATTTGTAAGAATCAACGTAAAGTAGCCTGATCTGTTATTGCCAGTTAGCAATTCCTTTTATATGCTTGGTCACAAACCGCCTTTGCTCGTTGTTCATTCATTTTATACCCACATTTCCTCTCGGAACGGTCGTGGGGGCAGCAGCTCTGCAAGGAATCGAAACACCCCACGGTTTTCAGCAATCTCTAATAGTTCTGCAGGTTTCACGCCAAGACGAACCCAAAGCAAGGCCGGAGATGTAATAACGCCGCGTGGCTATTGTCGGGTCATAGGTGAGAATCGGAACAAAGATCAATTTAAAAACTAAAAAGGTCCCGTTTTGTGACCACGGAACGATGAAGCTCACGCAGAACCGTATTTGCTTTACCAATCCGCTAGTCAATCTCCTTGTTCTGCCTTTCTTGTGAATAAAACTCCAAGGCAATTTAACTTCTCGACTTGCTGCAGTGCATTGCCACTTACTTTCTCGTGCACTGACATAGGTTTCTACAGAAACACAATAACTCGGTTTTTCTTGTGCTGCTTGTCATTCCAGCTTGGTTGCAAGCAGCTGCAAACAGATCAAGCAAGTGAATCCCAAAAAACTGCAGCTGTGTGGCATGGGCTGAATAATTAGGTTTGTTCCAGGCTAATGGGTTTCTGCATCGTATTTTGCTTGATTGCGGATACATGAACTGGGCAGCTAATATATTGTATTTCCAAACAAAAAGATTGGTTAGCAGCTAGTCGTGCAACTATTAGCAATATAATTCTAGAGCCTTTAGAAAGGTCTCAATATCCTTTTCATTGGGTTCCCTTACATTTTTATTGAAGAATATTGGCCCTTGTTGTTCTTGACAAAAGAATCGAGTGCCTCCTGCGCAACTGTGTTGATTATCTGGCAGCTCTGTCCCACACATACGCAACACCACGAGTTGAAACTGGACAGTAACAAAGCTTATTCGGTAGTCGAGGGGCAATTACTCGATAACCCTCCGGTTCCTTCGATGCCTTGGCGTCCTTGCATTAACTTATTGTTTCTTGTTGCAATGGCGATTATCGCCAAATGTAATCAACACAACTCTCAACTCCTTATCCTTTCATTGAGGCCCTTCACGTCTAGCTTCAGTACCTTTGTATTTTGACTGGGACCCTTGTTCTTTGATCGTACGCTATTTATGCCTTTCCTGTCATTGTGGATTCTTATCTTTAGGTTGAAAATCGCCAGTAGTCCATAAATTCATTAAAACATATCAATAAACACAATGACACGCAAAAAACTTGTTTATCTTCTAAGTAATGTGACATCAATTAGAAAAAAAAAACATAATCACGAAGGAAAACACACAAAAGTTTGAAAGTGCGTAAACTAAAAAATGGGGACAACCTCAAACTGCGTAAACTGAAAATAGGGGCCCAGCATTTTGCGCATCCTGCATACTAGGACCACTACTAGGGTTGTTTGATTTAAATTTTAAATCAAGCAATGAAATGCAAAAAAATCATATGCAGTTTTGAAGCTTTGTGTGATTTCCATGACAGGTTTAATTGGGTTTCTAATAGGTTTTCACTTACATCAGTAAAGGTGGAGAGTTCTTAGAGTAAAATAAAAAGGTAGAGAGTAAGTTGACACAAGTTAAAAACAATTAAGTTTTATCAACCATAGCTTCTGTGAGGTCACAGATTCTGTTTCAACTAACTGCAAAAATGGCACGTGGACTGAAATCATCAACCCTTGCAGACTCACAAGTCAGATTAGAATGCTACAAGTATGAATATGTAGACTGGCATAAAGCTAGTTTTTTTAGTCGTTTTTCAGTCATAGGTTGAGTAAACGTGGTGACGCTATCGAAACTAATAATATATTTGTGTGATATGCACAATAATATGCATACCACACAATGTTCGTTCCCACGAAGTTTTCTAGCAAACTCGGCCCCTGCAGTGAATACTGTTACGTTGAGTGGTGACACCACTATGGGACAAACGACTGAAATCTCTCAGTGTCCAAAATGTCTCAGCGAAAAAAATGCAAGGCACAAACTTAAAGTTGCATCTAAGTTCTATCTAAATTATGAACTAATTGAACTGATTTGTCTTGAGGAATATTGCAAAAGAGCAAAGAAAGTTTGAATGAAAGTTCGGCTGTTTCCAGTTGCTGTACTTAAAGAAACCAAGCACAAAAAGTTATATTAAAACAAACTACAGTATTTAATAATATTTAAAATTAGTAGTATTAGGTATATAGTATTACCCAGTACACATTAAATCAAAAAAATCTGTTTCGTATTTTTTGACTTGAAAAAATTCATCTTTTTATCAACCCTGACCACTACTGCGTGTAGTAAATGTCAACGTAATCACAAGAGGAATGCTCGTTTCACTTTCTTTTATGCTCATCGAGATTTGTGGTACACAAAAATGATGTTTCGCAAAAGGCAAAACTACTTCTAGAATGCTTGGAAGTGACACAAAGCGATGATTAAGCTCACTTTTAATGAAATGCGATGTCATCAAGGTGTTGGTTTCACTTTTTGAGGCAAATATGTTGGAGTGTTGCATAGCCGTAGTGAAACAACAATTTTTGAGGATGTGAAACATTTTCTTCCGATTTTTCAGATTTTTGCCCAAAAAAACAAGAAAATGCTAAATTACTGCCAATGAGCAAAAATTAACAAAAGTTGACATTAGTGTCTTCCGCCGCAAAAAGCGGGCGTAGAGCTCATGCCTTGTGCGGACACAACTATCATATCACATTGTTAAAAGAGTATACACAAGATCAGATTGAACATTTGTTCAGTTGCCAGCAGCAAAAATGGGTTTGCAAATCAAACTTGTTTAACCACTGTACTGGCGCCCAAACCATGAGACATTATATTGTACCAGAAAATTTCAATGTGAAAACTACACTAACAGGACACAGAAAAACTTGTGACTAACAGCATACAACAATATCTCGAAAAGAACTGATTGACAATACGAAATAATTTTAATATTTTTAACTCCTGAATCTCCGTCCGCATAACAATAGTAAACACAACACTGAAAGTGAATGAAAATATGTAATACTATTAAATTTTTACAATCATGAATGTCTGTCTACAGTAGAAGTAGCTGTTGTGGAATAAAAGGTGCACCCAAATTTACACATGAAGCACAAGTTTCAGCATAAATGCACCAGGGTACAAAAGTGGCGCACTCTGGTTTGTTTATGGACAAGAAAGGTGTTTTTGTATTTGGAACACAGGAAAGTTGGAACCCAGGAAAGCTACTTGGTGCACAGCTAAAAGTGAACGAGTAAAACAGGAACGCTTGACCACCTCTACACATTTCACTTTTTACAGTTTTGAAAAATGCAGCATCGAGACACTACACCAGCACAAAACGAGAAATCAATACTGAAGTATGGAAAGTTATGTTGTAGCGCACTGGGCATCAACTTTAAGAAGTTGAGCAGAGTGCAGCTGTGGTGTCGTATTCATTACAGTTATATGTGCAGGTCTGCACCTTATTCAAGCGTACATTTATTAACCGGCAGCACATACAAAAAAATCCAACGCACGAATACTCTTTGTGAAGTACAGCTTGCCCAAAGTATGTTGTGGATGATGATGAATGCATTAAGTACAAGTTACGACTTTTATATACATAACATACCCTAAGCAAAATGTGAAATTTGGTGAAAAGTAGAGACAAGCCTCCAACTTCTTTTCTGTTTTGGCAAAGGATACACTTGCAGAAATCATGAAAACTGTTGACTCACATCACATATTTGAAAAATTTGCATTATCTCGAATTTTTATGCCCAATTCTTGCAATACGTGCCCAATTTTGCTTGAGAACTTTACATAAAATCCCTGATTTACTATCAAGTGCACTAGTTAGAAAAGCAATAGCTTAATTTTTCGTCATGCAAAAATCATAAAAGATGTTTCATATGTCAACATGTTTTATAAGATTTAGAACACCAAAGATTTTGTGATACGTTTTAACAAAATTTTGTCCAATTTTTATCAAAATGGACATTACAAGTTGGGAATTACTGCCGCATGCGCTTTTCAAGAACAGTAAGCAATAATGACAATTTCTAGTTTTTACATTTTTCAAAAAAGTGATAAATATGCTAATCTGTCATATTTCTAACATATTTGTTAAATTCTTCGAAACATTTTGCCCGATTTTTTGCAAATTTGTAAGATGTGGGGTTTCGGCCTAATCCCATCTTCTACGACAATGCTCTGTTGACATGTGTTGTCAAATTCAAACCTTTTTAAAGGTAGGCACTTCTACTGTGTTTTCTACATGGCAGGTTGCAGATTACGCCAACCGGAAAGGCGTGTCGAAGGAGTCTGTGGAAACTTGGCTCAGCCCGATACTCTCATACGAGCGTTGATTTTTATTCATTCTATTTATTGAATTGTTATGTTTCTACCTTTGTTGGGTCGTCTTTTGTTTGATGCATCTTGGTGCTTTCTGTCTGATAATAATTTGCTGCAGTTTTGGAAGTGTACTACTTTCGTGCAAGTAATTTTGGCTGCCTATTCGCTCCAACAGACGTCTTTGCATTCTTGGACTGTTTACTTCAGGCTCTATCTACTTTGCTCTAATGTGGTTTAAACTTACTGTTAAGAGCTATAGAGCCCACGATTATAATTGTGAGGTTACGCTGCCACCGAACGTTTATTTACGGGAATGCAGGGTTGTGGACATCATGCAAGTGGAACAACTGCGCTATTTGTTTTTTAGCCAATCGGAAAATGATCAACCGTGGGTGTATCTTCTTTCAATATTTTGTGCGGGGTCATTATACTGTTTTCTGAACAGAATTTGCCCACCATCTGTAAATTATTCATTTTGATTTTTTTGTAATTACGTGGAACATCCTGAGGACCCCGACAAAACTTTCATATACCAATACAGCCCCCAGGTCGTAACTGGAGAGGGGACAAGCCCCCTGGAAAATTTTCCGTCCCCCTGGAAAACTGCGTTGGACATAGTTTAAGTTTAAAACTATTGAACCTAGTTTAAAAAATTTAGACCCCCCTCAGAAAACTCTTCGCCCCCCTGGTGTCACAGGCTGGTTACAAGCTTGACAGCGCCTGTGGTATCTACAAAATGAGTTTCATAAATTTGAATATCCATCGCAGGTTATTTGTTGCATAAGAACGTTCAATAGTGAGAGTCATCGGAGGTTTTTAAACTAGTGTTGCCACAGCTGCAAGCGCCCGTTAAAATTTTATTTGCGGGCTTTCAACTGCAACTATCCACATGCACTACAAAAAATGCGTGCTTTGTTGCTTGATATATTGCTCGTTCCGTGCAACATGATTAGTTGTATTTCTCAGGAATATGTTTCAGCATTTGGAAAGAGCCTAAAAGTATCTGTATATGCAATGCTTGTGTGTAGTTGCGAGTGCGACAACTTTGTGAAACATGAATTGCCAATTTACACAGGTAAAAAATGATTGGTGTTTTAAATGCTCTGTAGTTTCCTTAATTTATCGTATCAGTGAAGGTTGATGCAAATATGTAATAAATTTAATGAACATATAGAGAAAGGCAGCGCCGGATTTAGATGGTGGGGGGCCCAGGCGTGGTGGGAGACTCCATGTGCGGATACAGAATCTTCAAGTGGACGATAATCGATGAAGTCCACTAGTTTTCCACGGATCCTTAACATTTATGACGTAATCTTGTGACGTCAAATTTGTTGACTCAAGTGTAACAAAACTTTGTCATCCAACATGATATTTGACAATGATTAGCGATTTGTGAAATTGTTGCAAAACTGGTCACCAGAAGCACCGCATCGTTTTTTAAATTTTGCTTGAAAAAAGTTGTGAATGTTTTAGCTCTGTATCAATTCTTCATAGTGATTAATAAGCTCAACAGGGCTGCCATATCTTCATCGCAAAAAGGGAGGACAATTTACGACTCACTTACTTGATTGTGTCATCTACACTTACAGGTCAAATAACAAATAGCCACATTGATAAGTTTTAAGCATTGAAGTAAGACGTCCAGTGTAAAGGTGTTTCAAACACACAAAACAAAATCCTTACTTACTGGACTTATGAATATAATCCTTACTTACTGGACCTATCAATATTTTGCACTTCTTAAATTTGTTAAATATGCAGAATCGCCTTTAATAATGTTATAAAATTACTTGCATGAAAGATGTTTGAAATTGCACACCAGCGGAATCCTTGCCTTCACAGTGGCCAAACGCGATAAAACCTCAGAAAGTATGCTTTTGACTTCTCAATATTCTGAACTTGCTCATTGAAAGTAACCACAAATGATTGCAGTTGTCTTAATGTGTTGAACAGAATTCGCTCAGATAATTTTCAAAAAAACGTTTCAGAACGACAGTTGATTTATCGATGGACATGAAGTATGAATGCAACTGAGTACATTTGAAGCATCCTTGGCAAACCAGGATGAAGTGATAGCCATATAGTTACGCTCTGCGAAATAAGTTTTTGACACTCAATATCCACAAAGTTACAATGATCTTTTTTCGAACTGTACAAATGCAGCCACACATAATTCATTCATCTTCAAAATCGTTTAGTTCTTTTCTGAAAAAGGGATCTTCTGATGTATTACTTCATTTTTAGCATCACTGATTAGCTACAATTAGGCCTACTAGAAAGTACTACACACTAAGCTATGTGCAACACACTTGACCACCGTATCATGGTTCATCAGCAAAGCTTCTTGCGTATGGAGGTTTTCCTCCGAGTTGCATGCTTTGTTTATTGCGGAAAGGCGCGCACAATCACGACAGATGAATCACAGCAGACGAGGCATAGTGAGGCGCTGGCATGCGAACACGATACAACAGCGTGATACAGCACGTAATTGCACAAAGCGCAGTCGCAATGATTTGGCCACCGCGGGCGGTCGCAGCATTGGGCCATGAGCAGAGTGCTAGGTTCCTTGCTCAAGGGAACAACCGGCGAGGTGGATCGAACTCCCGAAAGAGCTAACCGGCCACCCATCAGCAAAGCTAGTACAGTATAATGGAATCAGCAGCCCGCACTAATGCCAAAGTCATTGAGATACTGAAAAACGATTTACCACTGTTATGCACTGCAGGGGCGGATCCAACCAGCAAGGTTAGGGGGAGATTTCGGTAACATTGTTATTCGCTGCTATGAGAGAAATGAAGTATACTTCACAACACTGCTGTGAAAAAACAATGGAAGACAAAATGGCCTTATATCGCGAATGTTGTTTTCCAAATTGTAGAAGATTGTTCCAAATAGAAAAAAAGCGGACCCCACTAACTTATATTTAGGTTTTCAGCACGTTGTTTTTTTCGGGCTATTTTCCGGTGATTTAGGGTTTCAGTATAGCCATCCACAATCGGATTCATCTTCATTTCTAAAGTTTTTTTCTGATTATTGGCTAGTGGACCCCGTACACTGCCTAGTAGCAGTGGCGTAACTAGAGGTTTGAGCCAGGGGGGCAAACTTTGCTGAAGGAGGCCCATTGGTCACCGTTTGGGAATGCAATGATTAGTTCCCAAAAAGTCACATACATTACATATATATGGGTATGGGCGTCGGAAGGGGGGCCAAGGCCCCCCATGGATTTTCAAAATTTCAGCAACAAAATGTTGTTTTCTTAGTTTCGAGTGGGAAAAATCATATTTCACCACTTTTGTAAAAATAAACTTTCACCACTTTTCTACATCACAACGAAAATGACCCATGTTACGGCAACAGTCCCAAAAATGCGCTTTGTTGGCAGCAAGGTTTCTTTTCACATCGTACAAAACTATGTGACGAATTGCAATCAGCAGTCATTGTCGCGTTGCATTACCTGCCACAGATGTCCGCAGCAATCACATGCGGCTAAACGCCTACCACCGCAACTTGAAGTGAACCTTTGCTGCCATGTTACTGTTCCGCAATGAAGGCCAATTTTAGAACTATTCGCAGCCAAGTTTCGCAACCTGCCTGCCTCTGCAGGCAATGTAGCGGACATGAGTGAATTGCAAGCTCAAAATTGCATGACACCACAACAGTGAACCCGGCTCTTGCGCAGTGTGAATGTCATATCGGAAAATAAAACTGTCATTACAAGAATTATGTCAATTAAGCTGCTGATTTCAGGTTTTCTAGAAATTTTTGGTTCTTAGTCCCAATTTCCAGGTGGTGGCAAATTCCCATTTTGTCCCCCTGCGGACACCCATGAACACAGGGGGATGCCAAACACTGAAACAGCGCACCAGCTATAACTACGTACTTTCACTTATCATCAAATAGTAATCCGGCATTGGGAAGAAATGAAGATATTTTAACATCAAGCTCTGAATTAAGTAAATGGTTAAAAATGTCGGATGGGAATGCTCAGTGGTGTACAGAAGCATGTAAATTGTTTTGATTAAGGTACCAAATGTTTTTGCGAGATGTATTTAGCATAACGCGGACAACCGTTTGTATTCATTTAATTTAAAGCACGATTTCACGGTTGGCATTAATTATAAAATCAATTGAATTACGTGTTTTGCTTGCGCACATCCTCAAAATGGCGGGGGTGAAAGAGTAATCATAAGAATTAATGCATCTAAATACTGACTACTTTTTCATGATATCAATTGAAACTGTGCAACTGCGTTGAGCATNCTAGTCATGTGTGTGCCAGATTTAAGCTGTGTCGTAATTCCTAAGCGGNACAGGGAAAACAGAGACGATGAGTATTGGCCACAATTAATTTGCCCGTATTTTGGCTGGCTCGTTACATTTGAGTGTGTGTGTGTTACGTCACAATCGCACCAAGGGTTGCGTTAACTGCAGCAAATAAATTTCCCTGAAGGAACTGACAAGATTCACTACTAGAGTTTTATAATTTGAGAAATTTAGCGTTTGTTCTTTTCAAAGTTACGGCATATTATCTATTTTCAAAATACCGGCTTCGGGCACTGATTATTATCAAAATACCGGCCTTCCACCGGCCTCTGCCAAATTAGCAGTAAAATACCGGCAAGGCCAGTGAAATACCGGCCATCTGGCAATTCTAATTGCATCATGAATGTAGCCTAACCGCGTGCCGTCGCAAATTGACTTCATTTCATGATATCACATCATCCGCGATTTAGAAATGTTTTTTTTTGTGAAGAGAAGCGCTTCGTTGAGTTTCCTCGGCAACACTTTGAAACACAAAGTCAGTGGTTCCCAACATGGGCGTCCGCAGAAAATTTTCCAAGGGGGGCAACGTCGACATTTTTTAAAGCCTTTTCAGATTGCTGTCGATGCAATGCAAATGGACGTTCACAAAACGCTTTGCCCTTTCTACACCATAAAGAAAAGGCCCAATGTTACCGCAGAAGTCACAAAAATGCGTTCATTGGCAGCAATAGGCAGGCATGGGAGTCGGAAGGATTTTTTCCAGAGGGGGCCAACCAGGGCCGTATCAGCCGCCCTCCATACCCCCAATTGGGGGGAGCGCTGTTACAGGGGTCCAAAATTCAGTCCCGTTGCCACGGAGGGGCTTTTGTGGGCTTAGCCCTCCAAACAAAGCTTCAACCCCCAAATTGAAATATGAAACACTAGAAATCAGTCAAGTTTTTATCAATCCGTATTCTATTCTGTAATATATAGACAGAGCAGTACCTGCCGCTCTTACCTAGAATAACATCGAGTGATCATTTTTGGTACGTTTGTGAGGTAATAAACGTATTTGTGGCTTGAGCGTAAAGCGTCAGCATATTCATTGATTGAATTGTTGAACGTGAAGTAAGCTTACATGCCTAGTTGTATACGTCCAGAAGTCAGACTTCCATTTGATCAAAACGTATTTTGTGTAGTGATTGTTGTGAAAAAATGCATTATGCTAGCCCAAGTAGTCTTCTCGCATTTTCCACTGTATAGAAGCAAGATACCTTTGGTGCTTACGAACAAGGTTACACATTTGCGCATCCTGCTGTTCAGACATCAAGATGGATTTTAATAGTGTAGTTAGAAGGGTTTATTTAGCAATCAATGCTAAGCTTGTCCCAACAGAGTAGTACAATTGGTGGATTATGGATGTTAACCATGATGCGTCGACGTAGGCCTTAGTCTATAATTTGTTAACATTTATAGCTTATTTAAGGTTGCCAGACGTCCTTGAGCGCCAAGAATTGTCCTTGAATTTGCTATCAAAACTCGTTATGTCCTTGATTCTTGAAAAACATCTTGTTGTCCTTGCTTGAATATTTTCCAGTGTCCTTGAAAATTCTTGAATAGATTTAAATTGTTCATTTTTTAACTATTGATTACATTGAACATTCAAGAATCAAGACTAAACAATGTGAATGAACAGAACAATGTGTAGATTCTTTCCATTTAAGCAGTTGTGTAGTAAAAGTAAAATAATCTAGAACGGTTGTCATCATATTCATAATTTTTTGTTTAGTTTTCAATTTCGCACATGGTTAGCTGTAACCTGACTTGCCCACACCTCAAAGCTTGCTGAAAGGTGAAAATTGCCATGGGCGTTTTTGTAAAAAATTTTCCAAGGGAGGAGGCAACGTCATCATATTACAGTAGGCCTACTTATATTTTTCAGATTGCTGACGTTGCAATGCAAATAAACGTTCACAAATTGCTTTGCTGTTTCTACACCACAAAGAAAATGCACCATGAAAGCACGCGCTCCATTTGTATCTATTTTGAAATATTTTTCCAGTGGAGCTGTATACAAGTTTGCCACAAAAGTGTAGTTTCTGTCATCCGTTACAGCGTTTGCTGATTTGGTGCATAAATCTCGTTATCATTGTTAACTCGACCATGGGCGTCGGAAGGGGAGACAAGGCCCCATGGATTTTGAAAATTTCACTAAAAAAAGGTTGTTTTGTTGGTTCCGAGTGGGAAAAAACAAATTTCACCACTTTTGGTGATTTTTGGTGAAAAACTTATCATCCACTCATACAATGTGCTACAAAGCAGATCAGAAGCAAGTACTCTGCTTTCGAAGGCCCCCCTTCAGAAACTGTAATGTGAAGGTACTTTGATTTCAAAGGGCTCGCAACAGCAACTGCAATTTGAAGGTAATTTGCTTTGAAAGGGCCCCCCAACTGCCACTGAAATGTGTAAGTACTCTGTTTTCAAAGTGGCCCCCAACAGCAACTGTAATGTGCAAGTAGCTTGCTTTCACAGGGGCCCCCACCAACAATTGTATTGTGTAAGTACCTTGATTTCAAAGGGGCCGCCAACAGTAATTGTAATGTAAAATTCCGTGATTTCAAAGAGGCCCCAAACAGCAATTTTAATGTGTAAGTAGCCTGCCATGCTCTTCAATGCAGCCCCCAACAGCAATTGTAATGTGTAAGTACCTTGCTTTCATAGGGGCCCCCAACAGCAAGTATAATATGCAAGTTCTCTGCTTCCAAAGGGGTCCCAAACAGCAAATGCAATGTGTAAATACTATGCCTTCAAAAGGGCCTCCAACAGCAACTGCAATGTAGAATTCCTTGCTTTCAATGAGGCTCCCAACAGCAATTGCAATATGTAAGTACCTTGCTTTCAAAGGGGTCCCCAACAGCAACTTTGATGTGTAAGTAGTCCTTGTTTTCAAATAAGACCCCAACAGCAATTGTAATGTGTAAGTAGGCTACAATGCTTTCGAAAAATGTAAAGGTCTCCTGGACAGAACTAGTGAGCGTACAGAGGAAGGTGCAGCTTCAAGCACCCAAGTTGTTAATAGTAGATAGCTGTGTCTGTCTCGTGCATAATCAGATGTGCCATACACAGAAACTGAAGTTTTGCGAAAATGAAGTTGATAAATAGATGCTTTAGATTGAGAACATTCATATTTTTATCAAAGGATTTCTTTTTATGACTCTGAAATTAAAAGGTTAGACAAATTTCTCATTGCTTGTGATGCTGTACCTTAGTCAACATTTCCATTAGAAAATAAGACAGCATGCAATTGTCATAGCAGTGGTCATACTACATCTTTTAATTTATAGAACATTTTCTTCTTAGTTTTCAAAGTAATTTAGTATTATTGCTGTTGTGCTGCAAAGACTGTTAATAAGCAAGGCTACATTCATGCTTCTTATCAGGAAGCAGAAATGGCATATTTTGAGTATTATGAGTAGGCTACTTATTTTTTCTACAGATATTTTAGGTGGTTTGAATTTAGCCCGTGCCTGAAGTCACAGATTATGTGAAGCTTGACTAGCAAGTGGTTGGTTGAAGGTAGACTTGCAAGGTGATGTTAAAGTTTTTTTGACAGCTCTAAGCCAGTATAACTTGAACTGTTTTTACTTAGCACAGACTCAATCAATTGTGTAGGCTACTTGCTAGAAATGTTTGCGATAAGGTATATGATGAATTATTTCCTACTTTTGCACATTTTTCAAATAACTAGTGTCAATCAAGATGAGGGCAACCTTGACTCATCCAGCCTCAAAGCTTTCCAAAACAAATCTCAGGTTGGATGCTTTTGTGTGCTATGTCCTTCTAGTTAAAAGGATGAAATTTAAAACAAATTTAGTGTTTTAAATCTGCTTGGTTGTTGTTTATGTTTTCATGTATTCCCATAAAGACATGAATGAGAACAAATTTACTATACCAACTAACAAGCATTTTATCAAAGGGGGAAAGTGTGAAACTTTCAAGGGGGTAAACTCTGTAGTTTATTGATGGTGAATACAGAGAAATGGGGCGTTCAAATAAAAATGGAGGCGATGCCAACCAGGCACGTAGCCAGGAATTTTGATAGGGGGGCAAACAACAGCCAAGTCTCAAAATTTGATTATTAATGCCCCTTGTCTTTGAAACATCATCCATAAAAGATGCATTTTCTGGCGCTTTTTTTCTAAATAATATGTTCAGATTTAAGCCGACCAATACGTAGTCTATTTTCGTTGAATTGAAAAATTTGAAAGCTGGTCTTTAGTAAAATTTTAAGTTTCTATTGTGGATGAAAACCACCATTTGCTCGTAAAACTTTCATGCAAGAGCGCTTGCGAAAATCTCGATGTGCAAAATCTGCAGTATGCTTATGCAGCCAATGTTGCAGTTGTTATTGTGTTCATTGTGGCCGCCATTATGATTGCGTTTTTATATTTACACGCTTCTGGTGTAGGTTGAACTAACACACGCTTAATCGAAGCCGAATAGCGAATTTGCTTTAGACACTGACTCCCGTAGTTGGTCTACAAAACGTGCGCACATATAAGACGTATATCTTATCCAATTCTTGAGCGACTGGTCGACATATGCTGCTGATAAGGTAAAGGCCAGAATACCACAACGCGTTTGAAAAATGTTTGGGTTTTATGTCATTAAATGCTATGAAATGCCAAAGTTACACATGTCCTCTAAACAAAATTGCATTCGTTTGACCCACGTAGTCCACACAAACTGTGATAATGGTTTTGTATTTGTGAAAACGAATCCACAATCTATTCTCACAACGGCTGTGCAGTAAAGTTAAGAAATAGGCTACTTGTCTCCGCAACTTAACACAACGGTGAGTTAGTTGATCTAGCCCAGTATCGGTCGAAACCCAACCAAGGGTGGCAAAGGGTCAAAAAATGGGCCGTGTCAAGGCGATCCCAACCGGAGTTGTGTATTTTCAACGTTACCACTGTTTGTCTTTTTCTGTAGCGTATAAGCACTTGAGAAAAGAGTGGAATGCTGACATCAAAAAGGAACTTAGCAACTGCGAGGCTGCTGCCAAAAATCACCGATACAATCACTTTTTTTCACAAGTTGTTTGAGACTTGGGTTGTTGTTTGAGGCGTGTTCACCAAATTCAGATTTGGGTAGCGCTCAAGAAAGTCTGGGAACCGATGATCTAGCCATTCTAGCGTAACCGGTTAAAATTTTAAAAATCCATGACTGTTTGAATAACAAAATCCAATTGACTGGGAAAAAAGTCATTTTTTTCATTTTGGTTGCATGTTGGTTGCTTTATCACTGATTTTGCTTTATACAGATTGCAAGCTATCTGTAAGCAATGGCAGTGTCAATGTCCTCAGCACTTCAGCATTCTGTCGGGTGCAAGTCAGCACTCTGTCAGGTGCAAGTGAGCACTCTGACGGGTGCAAGTGAACCGTAGAGAGAAAGTCTTCAAAAGGGGGCTTTACATTTGTGATATTTTCAAGATGGTGTGCATACTTTTATGCCAAATCAGTCTTCTATTAGAAATGGTTGATTGATTCGACTGGATTACACTTGCAGAGAACTAAATACTTGTATATTGTCAAACATAATCATAAAAGCCACAATCATGCCAACACATCCTAAATCTTAACTACACATACATGGGACACACAGGATTTATGAATCACAACACATGAAACGAAATTATTACTTACAATTTCACAAACTAGAAACCAAACTTTGAATTCATGCATGGCAGCTGGCCAGAAAGGAACATGAAGAACAAAAATTTTATGGAAAGAAATGCAAAACACGTTCCAATTAGTCTAAAAACATGTTTTGTGATGCACTGTGCACCACAGGAAAAACAACAGTTTGAAGACATGCATATAAAGTAAAATAACCAAACTTTTCTTCATAGAAGTAGCATGCCATGCTCAGTGATCAGTTACTTTCTTTCAGGAATCACTATTTTGGAAGGATTGGTTTGCATCACAAACCACTTATACAAAACTTCATGGTCACACACACTTCTTTCACCTGATTTGGGGCATTTGCATGACCATGCACCAACATCACTATCATATGTTACTCTGACCCGTCCAAATTTATTGAAATAGTGCTCCGACTCAGCATAAACAGAGAAATACATCATCCTGTCTTTGTAAATTTTTTCCCCAAAGTCAGCAACACCACCAATGGAGTCAAGCTTTCTTGGCAGGCATAACTCATCTTCAAACATCGCTCTTTTGTTTTTTCTGAAATAAGTTTGATGCTAACCAACTGATTCAAATGCTCTTGTTGCAGTTCAACTACTTTAGCTGAAGTTGCCAGTGTAACTGCTTTCAAGTGACAGCACTCAATTTCAGGATTCATCAAGTTCCAGATTTACATAGAGCAACCATGACAATCCTTCTTTTGCTGTCCACACACACTGCAGGTAAAGTCTTCCCTGTGCATACATCATGTTTCTTCATATGGACCCTGAATGCTCCATGAGTTTTAAAAAACTTTTGACACACCTTGCAGCTGAATGTCTGAAAGATGGAATCGACCTCATCAAACATTTCTGTGAAACCATATTAAAGAAAAGTTGCAGTGGCATTATATAGTTCATCGAACTATGTCATTTGAACATATGCACATGAAATTACCTTTTTCCTTTAGGTCTTCAAACAATGTTTCACTTCCATCATTATGCTTTCTTTTTCCTTCAAAATCTCTGCATGATTCTGACAAACAATAAATTTGAAAATGTAACAAAATTCAGCCTTGGTACATTTTGAAGCATTTCACCAACAGACCATGCTTTCTAAATCAGAAAAGTAACTTTAATAAGTGTGACATTCATAATTCCAAACATGACAAACAATATAGCAGAACAATAATTTAATCTTAACTGTCCATGCTTAATAAGTCAGCATCTCAAATTGCTGCATAACCAAAGCATCTTCTAAGGATAATGCTTAAAATGTACATGATCACCATGGATATACACATGATATTAGAAAATATCAACACAAAACTTACCAAGTATTTACAAAAGCAAATGAAGCATGAAAGATAAAGTGCAGATTGTTTAAAATGAAAGGTATGGTTTCAAATTAGTTCATTTTTTGCAACCAACATAATACAAAATTTAAAGGTAAATTAAAGGCTGATCCTTCCTCTAGTAATTTGCAATAGCTTTCTTCTCAAACTGATCTCAATAACAATTCCTATAAATGTTCAACTGCAGCCACATGGATGAAAGGATTATTAAGGTAAGATTGATATCACCAACCACATACTTGCAAGATGCCTTCTGAAGGTGAAACCTCTAGAAAACACTTGATAGCACACACAACAGTGGAAGTGTCCCTTGTTAGATTTTATTCCTTACTGTTTTGCAATTGACATAACATGGAACACTAAACGCTGAAAAAATAAAAATTAAGTGCATGCATTTGAAAAACGTACTGAAATGTACATTATATTTGATAAAGGTAGTCATACAAAAACTTCTTGTTTATTGTCACTTTAATACACACTATCACAAGAACAACAACTGTAACTAATACATGCTTAAAAATACTTTCATATGCTTTATTGATAGTACAAGCTAGCATGACCATGCATTGCTGCTTCATCTTTCTAGGGAAAAATATCAACAGAACAATAGCATCCCATGCTTACACAGGAAACTGGCAACTTCATGTGTTTGTTACAAACACCCTACCTTGTCTGCCATTCATTTCATAAAAACAGCTCCTTTGAAATGCATGTTCTCTATATGCCATTTGACAGTTTGTGTAGAAAACTCTTCAGCTGATGAGCACAAACGACAATTTTGACCATTCAATAATTTTTCACAACATTCCAAACTGGATCCATAAAAAAAGTTTAGTTGAGCAGCTGTTGCAATTGATCCTGCCATTAATTATTCATACAGTTAGCCTACACAATGAAACAGTACACCTGCGAAAAACATTAAAGCAAAAACAGGTTGTGAGGTGATAAATAAAAAAATAAACACATCAGAAAAAGAAACATAGGCCTACAGTATAATTCAGCCACTTTCACCAAAGGCAGTGGCTACAGAACCATCAATGGATCTTTAAATTTGGCTACCAGATTGACACCGGTCAAATGAGGAACCCACCACTTTATTCCAACCACGCCATGCGAGGCGGTATGGTCGAATAAGTTTTGAAATAGTTAGATCCATGGGTGGTTCTGTAGCCACTTCCTTCACCAAAACTTGTTTATTTGACAAATATTATTAACTTCCACTAACTAGCATATTATTTTAATAATTTTATAGATTTGTTAAATAAATCAAGTTACATTTATACTATGAAATTTGTGGATATGTAAGTTTTTTAAATTATTTATGTGCACAGTTTTATTCTTTTCCGAACTATATACATAAGACACCAATGCTTGTTTAGTCTAGCAAAATGAAGTATTTTCTAACACATTACTAAAGCTGGGAACATAGGGTAGAGGCATAGGTTGAAATAGGGCTGTTGTTGTACATATAGCATATATTTTAGTTGTGTTGACAAATTACAGAAAATAACAGCATTTCCAAATATACTCATTTATCGTTTTTCAGTTTGCCTTGGATGTAGCCTACAGTATGTTGTAGGTTTACAAAACTTTTAAGTATAATTTCCACCAATGAGCCATATTCAGTAATTAAGGCAGTGGCTATAGAACCATCGATGGATCTTTAAATTTGAAATCTTATTTGACCAACTCCTGTATGGTGATAGTACTGTAATACATGACAAGAATAGAATGCAATAGGCTTGGTACAAACATACTAGATGTAAAAGGTAAGCCCTAAGCCCAAAACCTAACGTTAACCCTAACCTAGCTCTAAGCTAAGCTAACACTAACCTAACGCTAACCTAACACCAAGCTAACGCTAACCCAACGCTAACCTAACAGTAACGCTACCCCTAAAGTGAAAGTTTTGAAAGTAAAGAAAAACTCTGGTCCCACGAATTGAAACGTGCAAGCAGTCACTATTACGAAAACGTAAGGCGCCAAGTGGAGAGGCAAACCCTCAACCATTGGCATGGCAGACTTGGAACCTAACCGTTAGGCTACCAGATCGACACAAGTTGAATGACAAACTGACAACTTTGTTCGAACCATGTCATGCAAGGCGGTATGGTCGAATAAGTTTTGAAATAGGAAGATCCATGGGAGGTAGCCACTTCCAATATTTAAATGCAAAGCATAGGACTACTGTACTGCAAACTAAGAAATAATGTCAAAGACATGCGTTATGGTTATGGTACAAAAAAAGGTTGCATTTTTCAATATTCAGCTATATTTGCATTTTCCAAAGGAAACGAAACAATTTTACACGATCTAATCAAGTATCAATGGCCTCCAACATCGATACAGTATACCTCACTTCACGCAATTTTTAGTTTAAGGCTGTATTTAGCCTACTTGTCTCTTTACCTCACCTCGCTGTCACAACTTTGTTTTTTATCAAGATTACCTACAATGGAGTACAGTCCTGTAAAGTCGCTTTTACAACCATAGAACACAAGTCCAAAAACTGAAAAAGCACAAGTGCACTTCACCCTACCTTTGCCACTTTACATATAATCAATGATCAATAATGCAGTGCGTACTTCATTGTTGACAAATACAAACCAAACTGCAAGGATACAGTCCACACAAACTCTGACAAATAGAACCAAACTGCACCAATACAGCCCACACAAAATGCACTGAAGCTTCAATGAAACATCACCCAAACTGCACCAGGAGTGCAAAAGTGCACCGAAGCTGCACCCAAAGGGCAGGCGACAAGAGTGCTCACTTGCACCCGCTGCTCGGACGAGCCAGCCAGAAGACTCTCAACCGCCGAATCCGTCCAGGGTACGGCCCTGGCGTTTCAGAGCGTACACCACATCGAGAGCGGTGACAGTCTTGCGCTTGGCGTGCTCAGTGTACGTCAAAGCATCACGGATGACATTTTCAAGGAAAACCTTAAGAACTCCGCACGATTCTTCACAGATGAGGCCAGCAATTCGCTTGACACCTCCACGACGGACCAGGCGCCTGATCGCTGGCTTTGTGATGCCCTGGATATTGTCGCGCAGCACCTTCCTGTGGCGCTTGGCA
>JGI24159J19872_10002654_pt1 | contig 21555 bp, 16 predicted proteins | sample Ectturendosymbi4_FD_19872 | JGI IMG/M metagenome (IMG submission 19872) | reverse complement strand
CAATCGGCGGAGGAGCTAGGGCGTTGGTAAGGCAACCGAAAACTGCTGTTTTTTTTGCGAAAATCGCCAAAACCACCCAGACGCCAAGGTGTTAAAGGGTTATAAGATGTATTTAAGTTATGGTTCTTTATTTGCAGGTTGATACAGGTTTGAACCGACATGGTGGGGAACTTGTTGCTGACACTTTAAAGGCACATGGAGTGAAATTTATCTTCACTTTAACTGGTGGCCACATTTCACCCATACTTGTCGCTTCAGAAAAGATTGGAATAAGGGTAGTTGACACACGCCATGAAGTCACTGCTGTGTTTGCTGCTGATGCTGTTGCAAGACTTACTGGTAAAAAAGTTTATTGTGTGTTATGATGCAATGATATATATTTGTGTAACGTACATTTGCTCCAAAGGAATAAATGTCGTTTGTTGCTGAATAGCATGACATCTCTGACTCCAGATTTGCAAGAGCAATGCTTTGGTATAAAAGACGTTCCACGTTTTGAAAGCTTATTGCTGTATATCACAAAATTTACAGTTAAGGCATGTGAAACATCAGGGTAGAAATTTAGTGTAATTATCTTGGTTTAAAACTTTGTTTTTCATAATTGAGCTGCTACATGATTGCCAGTGTTTTCAAAATCTGCTTCAGACGATGATCTTTAACTGTGAGCTTGGGCTTCATCCCAGTAAGCACATTCATGAGGAAATGTGTGAAACCAGTCACAGGTTTCAATGCAAGGTGCATAAAAAGAAGCTAAGAGTAGATCAGATGGAAGATCTTTGTGCAAAAGGCAGAATATCTGAAAATTTTTATGCAAGCTTATGTGCAATATAATGGAATTTATCACATAATCACCAATTTTTTGCAATTGTGCATACACAATGCCAACAGATGTTTGTCAAAATTGAATCATCATGCCTTTGTTTGCAGGACAAATTGGAGTAGCGGCTGTCACTGCTGGCCCTGGTCTTACTAACACAGTAACTGCTGTAAAAAATGCCCAGATGGCAGAGTCTCCACTGTTACTAATTGGTGGGGCTGCTGCTTCAATTCTAAAAGGTAGGTTGTCTTGTCTCTCACGTTTTCTTTTGGTAGTTTGGTTAACTATATACATGACTCTTGCTTTCATTGTGATCCCTCGACATTTGAAGAAATTGAGAGCTATGGCGTTGATCATAAACTACTCATTCACATAGGAAGGGGCCTAACATAATAAGAAATTGTTGTATCCACTATATGTCAACTAGTATTTGAACTTAGAAAATAAAAATTTTGAGTTCCTTACTGGGATGTCTCTCTTGGTACTTCTCTTATTTACACTTGAATATTACCTCAATCTTCTGTGTTTTTAATTTTACAAGCACGTCCTGCATATGCTCTGCTTAGTGAGCGTCGTACAACATCCCTTTGTTGCAAACCTCTGGAGTATGCGCGGCATTGAATGTGCGATTCACCACGAACGGGGTATGCGCGAAGAATAGTATCGTGTGTAGTTGCCGCAAACAAACAACAACAGGGTGATTGCGGCGCGTGTGATCTCTGTTGTTGTTTGCTGCCACAGTGTGAAGCTTTGCGAACTTGTCGCAACACCTACAATTCCACGATTTCTTAGTGTCTAACAAAAGATGGAACAAATTTGCTCGGCAGTTTCTTGTCATGCCCGCTTAACCAGGCAACGAGTAGGGGTGAGGCACAGAGATAATATGACCCAGGAAGTAGGTCAGGTCTTGTCAAGCCGGTGTCAAGCGAAATTTCTGACCTATTATTGTTTGTCAGTTATTTTGCTTCTCAGAGTAATGAATTAAAGTTTGGCAATTGGTTATGTATGTTGTGTAAATTAAAACTTTTTGGTTAGATGTCAGACACCCACAACAAGCTACAGTGCGGGAATAAGTATAGCCAGTGAAAAATATTGGACTTAGTCTTAGACCTCAATTATTTTTCTTTTTCTGACCCCAACCCGACACACTTATCAAAAAACTAAACCCTAAGCCCTAATCATCAGTTTTCTAGGGGTATTTTATATGCAGAATATCTTTCTGTGCATGCACACATGGCGTGAAGTCAGAAATTTCGCTTGACACCGGGATAGATTGCCTGTTTATCTGTTTGTTTGACCTGTTTGTGNTATGAGTTTGATGACNAATCCCAAAACACGTTGATTCTCTTTGCTAATGTAGGTACTGGAAAAGCGACCTGCCGTTTCTATTGCTAAAGTTCACCTGTGCGTCAAGCGTGTACTGTTTCCCACCTGCAGACGAACTGTAACAGTGCGTCGTTATTTGCAGGACGAGGTGCGCTGCAAGACATCGATCAGATGTCACTGTTCAAGCCATTATGTAAATTTACTGCAACTGTCACTCGAGTCAGGGATATCGTTCCAACGCTACAACAAGCAATTGCAAGCGCACAATCAGGAACACCTGGTATTGCTGTTCAGTGAGATGGCAAACACTTTTTGTATTAAGGCAGTGCTAGTAGTAAGCAGCTTTCCGCATTGTTTCGATTTTTCTTTCTGCAGAAAAATCAAGCTAGTGGTGAGCTGTTGGTGCATTAGCATTAACTGTTATTTGAAGTAGACTTACGATGTCGCCGAAAACTTAGCCTAGAGATTTGTTCAGAAACGGTCACCTGTTTTGATTTATGTCCGCTATGCCAAGTTGTGGTTAATGAATAAAAATCAATTATAAGGAAAAGCATAACGAAATCAGTTTACATTACGAGCATGTTTCATAGGATTATGACATGGAATTTAGAGTTGTTCCTTTCTTTTTTGTGTATACTGTATCAGATCAACTAGTGAACGGGTCTATGTTTACTTGACGCATCTGAAATTGACTTGCTGTTTTTTTGACAGGCCCTGTATTTGTTGAATTTCCTATTGACACGTTGTATCCATATCGCATGGTTCAAAAAGAGATCGGCGCGAGTGGAAGTCCCGGTAAGGCGCTGGTTGAGGTTTTTGTTGTAAACACAGAGTGAAACGGAAAGAACATGGAATAGCGCAAGGCTGGTGTTGAGTTATGAATAACTTTTATTTGCTAATTACAGTAAAAGCCAGCAAGTGGGCATATATGGCCGCGTGTGCGCCAGTCCCGTAGCCACGTGGGGTGGGGGGTGCTTTGGTGGCTTATCCCCCCCAAACAAAGCTCCAAGCCCCCCAAATTGAAACATGAAACACTATAAATCAGTGGAGATTTTGTCAATTTTGAGAATGTCAAGCTACCCTGCACAATCTCGTTAAGCCCCCTGTTGAAGACTTCTGGCCACGGTTCTGGTGTGCGCACACAACTGTTTCGTGACGCTTATAACTGATTGAACATTTACAGGCAACATTTAATGTCAGACGTGGAATCCTAAATTCTTAAAAACTTTCCGAAACTCTACAACCATGTACGTGTTGCTGATCAAGGAGTAATCACTCGTAGTATCTCTGCAAAGTCATATCACGCATGAACACCAGGTCGATGTTGCACAAGCGCTGCTTTCAGTTTTGTAGACCACAATTTTTGTCTCCACGTCAGTGCATAGACGAGAAATTAAAGAAACGAGGTCTGGTAGGGTAAACGTTTTATTGATCAGTCTAGTAGGCAATAGTCAATAGCCTAAGGAGATTTCAATTCCTTATTTCGCTTTATCGGTGCACAGTCGCAGTGCGTATTCACCTTCCTGTGTCAAAAGTTATTGTCAGTTAAATGTCGGTAAAGTTGCATTTTCAGGGGGGTTTTGTTCAGAAAATTTTGTTTACTTATTCTGAACACTAGGTTTTGTTTATTCGCATCAGTCTTTCACAGTTTTAGTAAAATGTAACATTTTTGTGCAATAATCTTTTTGCGAGATGCTATCTGGAAAATTTAAATGCAACAGAAGTCGGCGCTAGGTTACTCTCCGTCAAGTTAACAGAAAATGCGTGGAGCTGGAGAGACATTCAAACATGAAAACATTGTTTTTCTATACCTTATTATATTATATAAATTCACTGTTCTAATCTGACGAATTTCATTCACGGTCTAGTCAGTGGTCACTAGTGAATAGTTTCCCAATCTTTTTGAAGCTGACACCCCTTTAATAAAAATAAAGTTGCGTTCGCAACCCCTCATTTTAAAAAAAGTAAAGAAATCCAAAAACAGTCCGATTTCGCAGTATCTTCATATTTAAAATACTAGGAATACGTAGGCCTACTGACAACACAACAGAAAACACTTCAGCCATACTGTTTAACTTTCATGCCTTTCTGCTCATGAGATACAAACCTAGTGACTTTTTTGTTACTGCTTCTCTAAAATTATCCGCTCATACCTTAGCACAGAATTACTCACAGCCACGCGCAAATCGTTCGAGAGGTTCAAACGGTTCCGATACTTGTGTTTCAAATAAAGTTGAGAGGAAAATCCAGATTCATGTTGTTGCAAAAGGCACTAGAATAGACAGGGCTTTTGCACACAGTTTCTGGCAAGTTCACATGGTTGAACACCAGAAACATCTGAGCTCTGTTGCACCAAACAACAATCTAGCCACAATTGCGCCGTAAACATTTAACGTCACAATGCGCTTACAATCGCATCACAGGCATCTTCTGTGTGGCAACCGTAGCGTGAAACAGACGTAGCAATGCACATATTTAGCAATTTAAATTGTTAATTTAGTAACGTTAGCTGGAATAATTAGGCTGGATGATGTTGCTTTGAGTAATAGCAACTGCAAAATTTCATAAATCTCGGCTGTTTTGAAAGAAGTACATCCAAGAGCATACAAACTCTCACCCTCAAATCGCATTTTGGAAACCCAAAAATCTTGTTTCGTACCCCCAAGCGTCCGGGAACACCCGGTTGGGAACCGCTCGTCTGGTGCAAAATCCGCATGTAGTCTTTAGCAGCAGCTTTCTCAAACAGTAAAGGGAACCAAGTATCGTTTGACATATTTTTTCTCCATTGTAACTTTAAGTACGAACCCTGAAAAAATCCCCTTCGTTTCATGTAAAACTAAATATACGTTTTGATGCCATGGTTTGCGGAAACTACGCCTTATCTTAACTGATAGCTGTGTCTTTCTAAGTAGTGTTTTTAACGTCAAAGGATCGAAGCAATGTAATCGAAAGGTGGCCAGATTCATGAACCTGTTTGGATTACGATGCTGTTTATTGATTTTAGAACTGCTTTTGAAAGAAGTTATTTTAATTTCAAATACGGTACTTTCCTTTACGTATACAACTCATGTTTATTTCCCGTTTCCATTTACAGTAGTTTTGGTGTTGTGCTGTAGCAGTACTCGTACCCTTACCTGGCAAAAGAGCGCAGGACGCTCAGTATCAAGTTTTTAAGGTGTTTGCGCGTTGAAAATTAAAATGTTGGTTACTTGGGGTACGCCATATGATTGTGAAAGTAACAACGAAATGTGAAAGTATTTATTGAGAATCATTGCGAAAACGAGGTGTGGTCATAAAAACCTTGTGGAAAAAATAATCGGAATATCTCGTATTTGTTCAATATTTCACCAAGGGCGCTATTCGCAAAAGGGGTTAAAATAATAATTGAAGAGTGCCTTATTGCAAAACGCAAACTTCTTGAAATCATACTTTTTGCTATGAATTGCTGATGCAAAACAGGTATAAACCGTATTGCGGTTATTTTTCTGATTACGTGCTTTCACCTTCACAAAAACATCACTTTGGCATAGTTTCGTTCCAAAATGTTTGTTTTCTCGTTGCTGCTTTCTGCAACTGATTTAGGCTGTTGAGTGTTAATGTTGTATATTTTTATCGTTACTGTTCGTCACAACTTGCTTGTTCACGTTTCGAAAAAACATTTTGTAACTTTGCCGCGTTCTGATAGGGCGTTCATTGAGGCAAAAGATTGTCAACTGGTATCTAAACAACTACCTGTGCAATTTGTACGCTGGCGCGTTTGAACCTCGCGACATGTCACCACTTCCTGTTCGAGTCCCAAGAGCGTCAGCAGATCAGGTGTGTGGTGCGTGCTTTTTTCTCTCTCAAAGATGTTCTTCCAGCAAAAGCAAGGTTGTTGTAATTAATCTTGCTCACAACTCCAACTTCTTCGATGACAGCGGGCCGCTTTTTTTAAAGACTTAACTTCAGTGTGTCGTTTCACCGCTTTTTCGGTGTCGTCAATTTTCATGGAGTTTCTCATTCCAGCTATTTGTCTTATGTAGTTGTCTAGACTAGAAGAATATCGTTGCTTTGAACCAATCGCTATTGAAATGAATCACGCCATAACAACAGATATTAACCATGAACATAGCTGTAAACTTAGTAGTGCTCATTGCTGTTCAAACTGTTGCCGTTTGTCATGTAGCACTGCTTTGGGACGATCTCACACAGAAACAGCATTGCCTTGAGGGGTCGTAAAACAATATCATTTAAGCAACTTTGAGGCTTCTATCCTATCTGGTTGTCTTTTCAAAGCTCTATGGAGGTCTAAGACTTTCTTCCGCACCAACTGTGAACATGACACCACCGTTTCTTCTAAGCTAATGATCAGAATCGTTCTTCATAAAATTTACCACAATCGTACTTCATAGACCAGAATCGTGCTTCATAAAATAAAGCTAAGAGCACGACCGGTAGTTTTACAAAGCTTGTTTCATAAAAGACGAATAGTGAAAAAAATTTTGTCGTCGTATGTAACTGCGAGAGGTGGACAAAAAGCGGAGTTTGGACTCCGCGGAGGCGGACTCCGCATGCTTTTTGCGGATGGGAGTCTAAGAACTTTCTTTGTCGGCGGAGGAGGAGACATTTTTTCAAGCAACATGCCTATATGCCACTATAGAATTCACAATTTTGCGGAGTCGGAGTTGAATATTTCTATGATTTGCGGAGGAGGAGCGGACGCGGAGTCAAAAAATGATACTCCGTCCATCTCTGGTAACTGCGAAGTTAATCAAAACGCGCGCACGCACAAAATAATAAGACGCGGGCGACAAATTTCCTTCAATAAATAGCATTAAAACAAGTCTGAGTTAATCGTCAGAATATACACACTGAAACTGGTGAAGCCCTAGTGCAGTGCTCTCCAACACTTAAAGTTGGTCGCGCTTGCTGTTGCTTATTTAAGATGTTCGATAAGTTGTAATGGCGCACTCAGCCATGAACATGGACTTCATCAGATTATCGCACTTCATATTTCTCATATTTTATGCGAAATAGTATAAAACTTTTCGTTGCACTGTTGGGCCGAAATGCATATTTCTCGTACTTTCTTAGCATTTACATATGCACGTGTTATTTCCGATGTACAAAAGTTATGTTTTTGGTTAAGGTGCCTCGGGATGGAAAACTGGTGGTTTAGTAAGATATAGCTTTATATTTGTGGTGAATTAATCTTCGACAAGCGCCCGACCTATCCCAGTCAGCAACTTTAAAAAATTATCCGAAGAAGCATGACCAGTTCAGGATTTTTGTATTACCTAATACCTTCTGCGTTACTTCGCTTTGTTTCGTCACGACATAAAAAATGAATTAATGTTTATGAATGTGAATTGCACTTCTGTTTGCTTTCGTAGGTTCAAAGCTGCGTTGAGCTGATAACTCGTGCTAAGAAACCATTGTTTGTTTTCGGAAGTCAGTCAATGCTTCCCCCGACATCTGCTGATGATTTGCGACGAGCTGTAGAAGCAATCGGCATTCCTTGCTTTCTCGGTAAGATGCTGCGTGTGGCACGATTAGCGTGAGATAGCTGTTTCCACATTTTGACATACACAGCCGTTTTGTTGAGGTACAGCCGTTTTGTTGAGGTTTAAAATGACCCAACGAAGTATAGCATCTGTTCAGTTCTTTTATTCTAACTGGCAAACGATTCGACTGGTGTTAGAATTATTTTTTTGCAGGCGGCATGTCCCGTGGCTTGTTGGGTCGAAAATCACCTCTTCATATACGACAGAACAGGAGAGCGGCGCTGAAGGTACGTGCAGCTGCTTATCAAGCAGTTCTTGTTTCCACGCATTTAACGTCTCAGTCGAGACGTTTTTCCTTGTGTATGTGTAAAATACGCGTGTAAGTTATAGATTTTTATTCCCTTTACACAGAACTTGGCTTTAAGAATGCTTAATGAGCTCACTCAGTTATTGTTTGAACTATAACGATCTTGGTTGCGTTGGATGTGCGAACAGTGGAACAACTAGTTATGTTGGATGGGCTGTGAAATTCAATTTCATTCAGCTTACTTTTAAACCTGTGCTTAAATACTGTAGACCTGCTCGAATATTTAGGGTTCCTACGGAGTCTTGAAAAGTATGGAAAAAAGTTTGGTCATTTTTCAGTCTGGAAAAAATTCGTTTTTTTTTTAGTATGGAAAAGAAAACAATTTTCCAGGCTTAATCTGTTGACCTGCATCTTCATAATGTTTTGTTCAAGATTGATAATTTTACTTCTATCTTGTTAACGGTGCCTGTATTTGCCTAGGTGTGTCATTCAGAAAAGTCTGAAAAAAGACCAGACAAAGTCTGGAAATTTGTATTAAAAAATTGCGTAGGAAGCCTTATTATTAGATCACTATGCCATGCAACGACGTGCTGATCGGGATCGTGAGCTTTGTGCCCTCAGTTATCTCGAGTAAATAGCAGTGAGAATGCTGTTCTTGTTGTCATTTCCATATTCCCGGAAGACTCAATTCCCAAACAAGAATTGCACTTTCATCATCATGCCACTCGTGGCAATCGTGCTCTGTGGTCCTCGTAACTTGTGATTAAGTTCCCATACGTCGCTTGGTGACCACACCTAGTCTACGCTGATGATATATTCATGGACCACATGCAATCAAACTTCGAAGACCATTTTAACTTAAGTGCAATGATGAGCAAGTACATCGTGAACGACGCAATGTAGTTGTATAAAGTCAAATATTCATACGGCCATTTTTACCTTTGGTAAAGCTCAAAGGAATCTGAAACTTCGCTTTGGTGATCACAATTCGTCAAATTCCAGTCATCAAATTAATGATGTCAACAAACGTTTACGTTCACATCCACATCATTTTTCACTGACTTCAAAGATCCCAAAAGTTGGGCTTCTGTTTTCCGAATGCCGTGAACTGTTAATTGAAGAGACACTTTTAATGCAAATCACCAACCCGACATCAATGTGTATGTTTTTCCACTCCTTTAAATCTTTTTAATACATAGACTGTCATGTTGCATGCTTGTTCGACACTAAATGTTCATGGTAGTACGTGTTTTCATGTACTTATTGTCAGTATTAACGCAGAAATATTGCGCGAATTATGAAATTTCGCTTACCGCCGGTTTTAATTTTATGCGAGTCTTATGTAATCTGGTGACTTATAACACAATAAACCTTACACAGTTATTAGTACACGTGTTAACTTGGTACAATATGTGCACAGCCTCTCAGTGAGAGTCTTAGTTCTGTTTTCAGCGTTTTTTGTCATAGTAACTTTCATACACGACAAAAGTTTTTGGTTTTAAATTACCTGCTGTATTTCTCATTGAATACGGAGTGAGAACAAGTTGAATTGGGTGAAAATATACAATGAACAGTGTTTTCAACTTTCTTACGTTCGATGAGGTGTNATAAAACTTGCATGGCTCAATTTTTTTGACTAAACTGAAATAATTTTGAGCTGTTTTAACCCAAGTTCGCNATTTTCAATACGAAATCAATCGCGCTCAAATGCCAATCATCCACACAGGGCCGGCCCTAGCAGGCGCGGGGCCCAATGCAAGACCTAGGGGCGGGGCCCCTCTGAGCAGTGATTTTATGACGTCATCGTGTTCAGTCAACCGTTTTACGATCGTGGTAGAGCGCAGACACACAGTAAAGCTAGGCATACCATACGTCCCGTTTTAGCCGGGACAGTCCCGGTTTTATAGGCTTTGTCCTGGTCAGTCAACCAAAAAGTCCCGGTTTGACGTTCAGTCAGCCAGCGTAGCCCTACACGAATATTAGCGGTCTGTGATTGGTCTACTTAGCCAAATTGCTGAAGAGTGATGTGTGATCTTACTTTTTCATGTTTAGTTGTGTTAGATCAGGGTCTCAAACACGCGGCCCGCGGGCCGCATGTGACCCACGAGGACGTTTTGTGCGGCCCGCGATGCTTTTTGGGAATTTTCACATGATTAACACTTACGTTATTTAGTTTATTCACCTGTGTTTAAAAGTGATCGGCTAGCGAGTAGGACAAGAACGGCTAGAACAAGTTCCTAACTAACGTACAAACGGCTAGAAATAATTCGCCTGTAGCGTAATTCATTTTCTTCTGCAAAGACCATTTATCATTTTCTCCTTTCATTGAATCACCCTGAAAATACTGGTAGGCCTATGCATTTTTTCATTGTCTAACAGTTTCTCATTTATGCTTCGGTTTGGACTTGTCTAAAAATTTCTGTGCTGGATTAGAATATCTGTTTTTTCAATTAGCCATGGCGGACGCTCAGAATTGACAACTACTTGGAAACCAAAAAGCACAAATCTTCTGTTGATGCAGCAATGTAATGTCGTAATCTCGTGTGACACACTTCTTCAAACTGCTCATTCTGATAAGTTTCCACTCTTAGCAGCGAAAGAAGCTACTTTAGGGTATCACGCTGCTTTTCACGGACAGTCTTTTAAAAGTTCTGATTGCAAATTTTGAGCTATTTTCAAAATTGCTTGAACCTAAATTACCCATTGCAAGAACGAAATATAAATCAAAAATTGTTAATTGCATTGCCCCAATGTTTGCTGCTGAACTACGCCAAAAATTTGACAAAGCGAATTTTGTTTCCGTTGCTATTGATGGTTAATCGACTAGAAAAGAGCAGGGACGCCGGAGAGCGGGGACATGACGAGGGCATTGCGCCCCAGTCCTTTCACTAGGGGGCAGCAGGGGCCGAGGTACCATAAAAGCATCATAGGTAATTTTATGGTTCATCAAGATCGACTCGAAACATGTTTATTGCAGCTATTCGCACACCCAGAAACTTCAGAATAGTTTTTTGTAATTTATGTTGTTATTTCTGAGGTCAACATTGTCGCTGAACAGAAACAAGCATTTGGTAACAGTGGCAGATTAAAGTTGCATAAGGCCCTTGACTGAAACTTAGAAAGGGACCCCTTCTATATATATGTATAATGTATATAAAAATAGAAACTTTTTAAAGATTTCATTGCCTTCAACCACTGGTGTTGGAGGCGGGGATGCAGGAAGTGCAAGCGCACCCTCAAATGTTTTCATGTGTCAAAAATCCTGACAAGATCTCCGAAAATCGGGACAAAATCTGTAAAAATCTGAGCAAAATCATTGAAAATGTTCACTAAATCCCATTAACTCTAGAGCAAATTTCCTGAAAATAAGGCCAAAATGGCGCCCTACGTTGTTTGATTTGAGAAAATGACGATGGAGGTCATTCCAGAAAAGGTCTTCATGATCTGTGTGGGAGAAAATATTCGAACAAAAAGTTGCCTGAAAACTTTTCGGGCAAGTTTGGGGAAATTCGGGCAAAAATCTTTCGTACCCCCAAAATTCGCCTGCTCCTACACCTGTGCCTTCAACTCTTTTACTGCTCCCTGCCCTACTGCTGTTTTGGTTTTCGGCATCCCTGCAAATTATGGCAAAATGTTTGTTGTGGTTCGGTACTTAGTACATGAAGCTGGTGTGAAAGTGAAACTTAAAGAATTGAAATCGCGTCAGGTGAAACTGTTGCAATACTTAGTGAAAACAATACATATAGATATGAACCACATTTGTCTAATAAGGCTCGTTGTTCTTAAACGTCCCGGTTTTCAGTCACGAAAATATGGTATACCTATAAAGCACTAACACGAGAATTGAACACGCTTGCTAGCGTTCGAGAGGAAATTCGCTAGTTCTAACGAGAGCGTTCTTTGTTAACAAATGAAATTTATATGGCGTTTCTACTGAATTTTCAAGCGCAAGGTGTATCTGGCTAAAATGAACAATCTACCCAAGCACCATAACGCGGGGCCCAATGCAGCTGCATCGGCTTAAGGCCGGCCCTGCATCCGCACACTGCCTGGACAACATGCAGGGCAATGGGATTCACAGTCCTCGGTTGAAAACCCACGAGTGTGGTGACGTAGAAGTTTCACTCTTCATAATCTTGAAGCAGGCCGCAAGAAGGAATTATTGGTTTATACGCCACCTGTAATTGAAATCGACTAAACTAAATTTTTGAGCTGTTTTAATCAAGACTGCAGTTTTTTAAGTTAGCACCAATCATGCACTAAATCTTCATGTTGTGTAGGCCACCAGCAGTACAGCGTGAATAGCTCTCGGCTATAAACCCTGTGCACCTGCCGCCGAAATTTGAGCTGCTTACGAAATTCATCCGTACCAGTGACATAATCGAGTTCATTGCGAAGTCATTATGTAACAGTGTGAAACAACATTTTAGTGCAAAGCAGGCCTCGATGGACAAATATTTATCGGTGCACCACCATTAGATACGATATTTATCCATGGATTTACCGATGTTGACTTAACAACTGCTTTGGCCCAAATTACTAGTACTTAACACATTTTTTGCAGGAAGCTGACTTGGTCATTCTTGCTGGGAATGTGTGCGACTTCCGTTTAGGATATGGCAAAGTCTTGCCAAAGAAAGGAAAGATAATAGCCATTAATCGTAACAAGGTACGCACTCAATGATGTTTGTTTCTGTGACATATTCCGGTAATATTTTGTTTTTCTGTGACATAGCAATAACGAAGAATATGATTGTGCTCTTGCTGGTGGTGTGCAAGCTTGTTTTTTAACGCATGGAGATTTGATTCACGCATACAGACGTATTAACAAGTTAGATAAATTTTTGTGCAATATCTTTTTCTCTGTTCAGGAACAATTATACAAAAACACAGATATGTTCTGGCGCCCCACCGTCGCCATTCCAGCAGATGTAGGCAGTACTGTGGTGGCGATAGCTGAAGTACTCGGCAAAGGTTTTCAGTGTTCATCCGAATGGATAGAACAGCTTGGCCAGGGTGAGTTAGCAGTTTTTTGTGAACAAATGAAAGAAGGAAGTTTGTAATAAGTTCGATGCAACGCTTTCTAAACTTACTGTTGCTCTGAAGACGTGGAACCTCGGTCTGAATGCACTTTCATCCGGCGTTTTTTTACAAACTGCCTATCATCTCGAAATCTACTGCAAAACTAGGATTGCAACATACAGTACTTTCATTGGTGGAATTGCACAAAGCTTAAGTCATAGTTCGGTTATTAACATGTTTGCTTCATTGCGATTCTGTAAAGTGGCAATGCTGAAAGCTCCGGTGATCTCCTACAAGCAAGCTTTCCAATATAATTTTTCACCATTTGATATCAAAAATCTTCATGGTTTTTTTCTGGAAAAAATATCGATGTTCAAACACCCACTAGAATTTGTCTATTTTTTCTGGATTTCTCAATTTGGTTCCCGTGTGCTGAACTACAGTGGTGAATCCAGGTCCTGCGTCTGGGGGAGCAGTCAGAAATAGGGCTGGCAAGACAACCAAACTTCAACGCTTTGCTTAGTTATGCTCTCACTTACTCAGTCCTCAAACAGTACCATTTGGGGGTATGGATGATAGATACCAGCGGAGCGCAGTGCTTATAGCAAGAAAAGGTCATTTGTGTTTCTCGGACCGGAACATTCCCAAAAAAACTAGATGCTAAAAATGGTCAACAGTTCAGTCGTAGGTCTCGTAGATGACGCGGTTTCGTTGTAAGGGGCAATTGCACCAGACTGCCTTCCTTCTGGATCCGCTACTGGTGATATATCATTGCGGTCTGCTGTTTTGCATGCTTTAAGTCTGTTAACTAATTGTGAGATGTTATTTGTTTCAAGAAGTTGCGTATTCTGCGTTTATTTCGATTTTTGCGGACCTAAAAGCTTCGTTTACAATCTAGCAAAGTTTCATGCATTGTAGTGTATCGTGGGCTTTCGCGACAGTTTATAGTTATACACACCCGAAGAAAAGCTGCAGGTAGGTTTCTTCCCTAAACACGCTTGTCCTGCTACTCTATGCAACTGTTTTACAGATGATTTTATGAGCGTTCAAGCCAATCGTTAAAGTCTGTACATTATCAGAACAAAGCCTACTTATAAATGCCATGTTAGAACATGCAGTTGTAGGCTAGTTAGTTTTTTCCCCATTCAAAATCAAATAAATCTTTTGAAGCTTTTTCTCTAGGAACAGAGGCTAAACCAGTGGCGTATCTAGGGTATGGCAGGCATGGCACGTGCCATGTGCGCCACTTTGACGGGGGCGCAAAAATTGCTTTGCAAAAGTTAAAATCTTTATGTACAGTTTCTTTAACCTCTAATTTGCGCCCCATGCCAGGGACGTAACGATGTTAGATGGCACCCGGGACAATAACCAAGTTAGGCGCCCCCNTGTTCGAACCTGAGGTCTTTCCGAAGCAAATGTACTGTATTGAAGAAAGTACTTGTGATATTGTTGGACCTTTTCGGCGCTCCACGCCGGTGGGTCGGCGCGCCCATGGTGATTCGGCGCCCGGGGAATTGTGCCCCTATTTCCCCTTTCGTTATGCCCCTTCCCCATGCATTCATAAACTACAAAGCTGCATCAACACCGCGCATAACCTACAGCATTAAGTCGGGCGTGTTATGTCAGCACCACTAAGCATTATCACAAAATTGTGGTATTGTGACATGCTATGGCACGAGGGCCAGACATTGTGACAGAACAAGAACGCTCGTTTGCCATATCCACGAGACCTCGTCCTTCTCACCCTATACGAAAGGACAAGTCAGTCTGTACTGCTCCATTTCAGGCAAGAAGATATTACTCAGAATCTGGCTGAGACGAGTTTAAGTCCGTGGCTGTGTGAATCTGACTGTTACGCAAATAACTGCTGTTAAGGTCGTACATATTTACAAATTACTTAAATTACTGCGGCCCACACCGCCTTTATGAAACATCTTCGATGGCCACTAGTGTCCTATAAATAGGCTGATTATAATGCTCCAGTGCGGAGACTAAGGTTGAGAACATTAGTTGTCATCGAAAAATTAGCAGTTAGTATCGTTGTCGTACGAGTTGAGCAAAAATGTTAACTCATGCAAGAGATTTGTTATTCTTGTTTAGAGCTTGCTTTTTCTGTTCAAATTTGGCTTTCTGTTCGATGTCCAATGCCTTGTAAAAAGGTCCTGACTGTGAGAAACTAAAATCTACGTGCGACAATTTAGGAGCTGTGTACAGTTCAGATGTAGATGGCAAGCAATTATACGAGAAAAGTCTAGATTGCAAAATGCTGGTTTCAAGTGGTATAACTTAAAATTATCGCATCCTGAAGTCCTCCTGACATGGAATTGCTTTGCAAATAATGCCAATGATGGCAGTTATACAGTATTTACTGCAAGCGGCGAACGATCTTTCAGTAAACTGAAACTGGTCCTTTCATACCTCCGGGCCTCATTGATTAACAATAAGTCAGTGAAGGTTATGCGATATAGCTTTGACGAGAATAGAAAGGGAGGAAACAGCAAACGCTTGCTGTACTTTGATGAAATCATAGACGACTTTGCTTCGATAAAGGAACGGAAACTGTTGTTTTGTTTTAATTAGCATTTTTGTGTAATTTAACCGGAAAAGGCTGGATATGTTTATGTCTCGATGGAATTATGTTTTTTGAACAGAAGAGATACATAACTTGCATTGAACAGTTTATTGCGCAATTCAGATTGAATGTTTTTTGTTTCAAAAGAAACTGTCGTTTGCAGTTGCAATATGTTGTTTGATTTTTTTGTTAAGATATACAATTTTGTCAGGCAAAATTATGTAGACGTATAGACTACGATAACGTTTTTATTTGAATGTTACTGATGTTCATTGTAATAAAAATAAATGAGTACAGAAGTATGTTGCAGTCGTCATGGATAATTTATATTTTATTTGCTGAAAAGTTTAAAGCAAGAGTAAACACAAATATTTTCAGTTTTTAAAAATATATTTTCTTTATGGTTTATCTTTCTTAAAAATTGTGCCTGCATTTAATATTTAAATTATTAGAAAGGGCGCAGATTTAAATTTTGCCGTGGGCGCCCTTTTGCATAGATACGCCACTGGGCTAAACATATAGTGAAGTTGAATAGGAAATTTTGAAATTGTTGGGTATGAACCACATAAACTGTCTTAAACAAAGTACCACCCTTGAAGTATGTCCATCCATTAGACAACATCTTGGTTGCCCAAGACTTGGATTCGCCTTGGCTATAGGCCGTAGCTGAGCAAGTAGCTTAATGCTGCCTGCACAAGCCCTAGTGTATTTGCTGTAATAGGGACATAATGAACATCGCACTTCAAAAATCAATATAAAAGACTGATGTCGTATGCTAGGTGGTTGGTTTAGTTGGGCTTTGAGTGGATCAAACTTGAAACTTAACTTTACTGTTCTTAAACTACATTCTGCATTGTTTGTGATTATTGAATCACGAAATGAGGCTTCCCCGGCTCATAAAACCCCAAATCTTTTCATCTAAATTCGGAGCGCGCAACTGGACAGCTCCAACACATGCACCGAAACCTGCACTTCTCAGCTTTGCTAAACCTCGAACGCTAAAAGCGTTGCAAGGTTGTGCAGCGCGCCGTGAAATTCTGCTTCGGGAGTTAAAGCCGGTGTAGGTCAAGCGTCATTTTCGGGAAAATGAAACAAACAAAAAACTGACTCCTGCGCAACTTCACTACGTTCGTGTAAACCAGCTATGTCCAACCGGCGACCCATGGGACGAATGTGGCTCAGTGGAAGGTTTTGTGCGGCCCACTTCAGGTTTTCGCAATAGTAAAAGTTTCCTATATACTGACAACTTAGTCTTTATTGTGATAATCTTGAATTTGACATGTTTGATGCAGGTGGTCTTCAGTGTCATTTCATCACGCCTGTTGCCGTTACGGTTAGGATTCGGACACTTTCAGTACATTGGCTTTGACTAAATTTGTTTGCTAAGATGACATTAAACCATTGAATGTGCGGCCCTCATATGTCATTCAATGTGCGGCCCTGATTAAGATAGTGGCATATATTTTGGCTCAGTAAGCCATTTGGGTTGGGCATAGCTGGTGTAAACCAACCCTAGCTTTTAATTTTTGTACTCTGCATTTTCTCCCTTTCGTGAGGCAACTTGTTGCGAACTTCACACTTACCAAATGATCGTTAGCCGTGTTTTGACTATAATACCAGACGTCATAACGAAAGTTCAAAATGCGCAGTCGCATCATCCGCAGGTTTCCTTATGCATTTTTATGACAAGCAATGTGTTTTCCATAAGCCTGCACGTAACTGTTTGACATTCCTACTGACTGAACACTGCACTCGTAGGTGACGCGAAAAAAGAAAGTTCAAACAAAGAAATGGCAGAACAACCCACCAATGTTCACCTCAATCCGATTAAGGTAAATTTGGTTTCTGAAGGCTCAACAGTGGCGTACTTAGTGTGTAACTGTGGCACAATGACAAAAACATTCGCCTTGCAAGGGCAGGTAACCAAGTAATTAAAATGCTGCCATCTTTTCACCTGAAGGTTCGCCAACTTTTGTGATCACTGAAAGCTAACGGTGAAGGCGGCACCGAATATCAATATTGTAACCAACCATGTGTCCAATGATGCGTTTCCCCAATAGGTCGTAATTTTTATAAGTAGTAATTGTAGCGTTTTTGTTAAAATTTTTTTGAAAGTTGTTTGAATAATTGTGATTTTTTGGAAAATCTTAGAAGAATCGCCGAAAAAAAACTTTCTAACCCCGTGGTAGCAGCCTTTGTAAAAATAATGTAAAAGTAAGAGTTCGTAATTGCATCTGTCAAGCAAATGGTTTTTTGTCAAACGTAAGACCTTACCGCTCTGTTGTTTTAATCGCTTCAGTTTTTATAACTCTCGCTCATTGTAATATCGCGATTATTTTTCATTTCTGTAGGTTTTGCACAACGTGGAAGACTGTCTATCGGAAAATAGTATTCTGGTAGCCGACGGTGGAGATTTCGTTGGTACTGCCGCTTACGTCGTACGCCCGAGAGGTCCTTTGAGGTAGATATTTTTGGACATTGGCATGATGTTTGCGGGATAGCGCATCAACAGGTAGTTCACCAAATCTACAAATACGCACTGCGTAAGATTCACTGTTACTTTGAGCTGAGAGGTGTATTTATCGGTGCACCCTGATCATTTCACTGGGTGGGGGTTGCAAACAAGGTGCACATCAGTCGTTGGGAGATGTAAATATTTTCTCAGAGCTTGTAAAGTAACACTTCCGCGTTCGACGGGGCGAATAGTACATGCAAAGTTTCTGGGGAAGTGTGCGCCCCTGTGGTTTTTTGTTGATTACAGCGTGGTGGGACAAAGTTTATTTATTTTTAAAACGGATCAACGTCACTCTATTGTATAAGCAAGCTGAGCTTAATAACCATTGCTTTACTTCCCGTACAGATGGTTAGACCCTGGTGCCTTCGGCACACTTGGAGTTGGTGGAGGATTTGCATTGGGAGCAAAACTTGCTTGTCCTGATTCTGATGTGTGGATCATCTACGGTGACGGAAGTCTGGGTTACAGCGTTGCGGAGTTTGACACGTTCGCCAGACACAAGGTGCATGGCGTGACTCTTGAAATGGCGCTGTGAGGTTGTTCTAAACAAATATTTAACTCATTCGTTAACCATTGAGCGAATCACTTAGAATCCAAGGAATGACGATGCGTAGTGTTTAGTGTTACGTTGAATCGATTTTCTATTTAAAATTTGCGATTGATTCCATGCTTGTTCCACCTGCGGAGTGAAGTTAGATTAATCCGCTAAACAGTTCAATTCATTTTCATTTGTACTCGTTTCTGTACTCTGTTGCGATCGGAAATCCCGAACGGTATGTGCAAAGCTTCGCACTGTGGCAGCAAGCAACAATAGAATTCACATGCCATGATCACTCTATTATTGCTTGTTCGCGCCATATATATGTATGGTGTTGCTCTTCACGCACATCCCGTTCGTGGTGAATCACACATTTAACGCAACACCACCGGAGAGGTTGCAACAACTCCATTCGGGAGTGTCACGAATGGTCTGCACTGGTGGCGAGTCAATGGCACGACCGCGTGTGAACCGTTTCACCCACCCTTTAATGCAGAGCACGAGGCTGGACAGGCATTAAAGATTTTCAAGTCTTCAGTATGAGCCGACCGGGAATCGAGACCACTCTATCAGCTTTGGTGGTGCGTGCTCAACCAACTATACGACTTATTAGCTGGTCGAATGGTAAAAACTATTGTTTCTACTGGTCGGGCTCGTATGGTGATAAAATGTCAACCGAGGCGGCTCGGGGAATGAACTTGTTCCCTGTGCACAATTTTTTGTTGATGAAATACCTGACAGAATGTTCCATTCTGCGTACGTACAATATTTTCCGTTCATTCTTTCATTCATTTCACAGCAGCTTTTCTTCTCACGAGGATCACTGAGGCAACAGCCCTAGCTTAGGCGGACTCGGAATACCTCACGGTCAACAGCAATTTCAGGTAATTCTGCTGGCTCCGCACCAAGAAAGGACCAAGCAAGGTCGGAGATCTAATCACGACACTTGGTCGTTGGACATCGGACAACCTTTGGGCCGCTTGGATGTAGCCAGATGGACTTGCCACTCCTTCAGTCATCGTCCAAGATTCATGACCAAGTGTCGTGATTAGATCTCCGACCTCGCTTGGTCCCTTCTTGATGTGCAGAATTATCTGAAATTGCTGTTGACCGTGAGGATCGGTTCAAAGACCCATTTGCACTGTTTGAAAGCTCCGGTTTTGGACCACAGAGAGATGAAGCTCACGCACAACTGCATTTGCTTTACCAACGCGTGTGTCAATCTCCTTATTCCCTCTTCCGTCATTCGTGAATACCACCCCACGGTACTTGAAATTCTCGATCTGCTTCAGTGAATTGCCGCTTCCTTGCGGCGTACACTGCCTTTGATTTCTGGAGAGACATGATACCTCGGTCTTTTTAGTGCTGATTTTCACTCCCACAGGGTCACACGCAGTGAAAAACCGATCAAATGCATGTTGGAGGCCTTGCTCATACTTCATAGGATGCAACCAGTACCAAATCGTCCGCAAAAAGCAAACAGTTGATCCCGCAGCTCCCAACTGTGACCCCTCGTCGACTCTGTTGTGACTGTCTATCCAATTCATATAGACTATAAAGAGGAGTGGTGACTGGTGACAGCGCACACGTTTGTCGGAGTGCAACACACATGGTGAACGGTTGCGATTTAACTCCGTCGACCCGGACACAAAATTCTGAGCAGGAAAACAGTTACTTGACGGCCAGTAACAGGCGGCCGTCAACACCGTACTTCTCCAACACTGCCCATAGCTTTCCACGAGGAGCCCGGTCATATACTTCCCCAGGGTCAACAAAACATGCGTATACGTTTTTGGGCATGCTCCCAAGATTTTTTGAAAATTTGCTCGGGAGTGGAAATTTGGTCTGTAGTGCTACGGCTGGGACGAAAACCGCACTGGGTATCCTCCAGCTTTGGTTCAATTTATTGCGCGCTAACTTTGTTCAAGGCATCTGGCACACACTTTTCCAGGGAAGCTAAAGCGAGAGATACGCTGGTAGTTATTGAATTTTCTCATGTCTCCCTTTTTGTGTATGGGACTCCGATTTGCCAACCTTTCAGTGCCCTCCCAGAAAAACCAGGCCGCTCCACACACGAGTCACCCGTTCAACGATTCAAGGCTTTGGGCGGACTTCGGGTCGGATTGCATCGCAACCTGCAACCGACGTCTTCCTAGCTGTGTAAATACTGAAGGCCTTTTTTCCTCCCGCAACGTACCTCTTGTTTATCCGATGATGCGATAGTATCTGACTTTGAAATACTCTCTCCACCTAGCAAGGGTGTCCTCATTGCTAAGCAATGACCATTTTAGCCTCTGATGAATCTACCTGTATGAGATCTTTTCCGCGGAGGTGCGGGATGGTTTGTCAGAACACTTTGTTGGATTGCCAGTATTGGAATCTAGTTTATGTCCGAAATTCTCCCAAAATTTCATTTTGGACTTTTTCACCATTAGGGCTGCGGACTTTCGCACTTCAGCGTACCGTGTATGCAAAGAAAATCGGCTTTGTTCCGAATCCAGACCTTGTGGATGACTTACTTTGCTCGAATAGCACCTTTCACCTGGTTCCACAGTGATTGGAGTCGCGCCATTTTCACAGCGTTTGCGATATCAGGGGTACCAGGGCAGGCGTTGCCGTGGGCACATTTGTGTAGGAGATGGCTTGCATTGAGTCTACTGCAAGCGCAGTCAAGCGGCAATCAATAAACTTGAAAAGAAGAGGCTATGTATTGCGCTATCACCTTTCGTAATGGGACAGGGTGGACGATATTCTTCGTCCGTTTTCAGCCACAAACCGCCAATATTTACCAATTTTGATTATTACGTTTGAACTCCAAATACATCGGGCCAGTGTTTTTTTAAGGTGTTTTGAGGGACCAAAACGGTCTCTCAAATTCCTCCAACAGTCTCTCAAAATATAACCAACTTTTGTAACTACAGCAGAGAATTAGAGGTTGTTAGCCTTTTAAGCGAGTCCTATAACGTTTATTTCTA
>JGI24159J19872_10002653_pt1 | contig 21559 bp, 16 predicted proteins | sample Ectturendosymbi4_FD_19872 | JGI IMG/M metagenome (IMG submission 19872) | reverse complement strand
TAAACGATCTCTCTGTGGTGCAGGTCGTTACCGGAAGAGTGAGGGAAATACTAATTGCACGACGGACAGCAGGAGGCAAATCAGCGTGCTTCAGCATTCCGTTAAGTTTTCCAACTGAATCAGGCAGCTCCTGTTTTCCTCTCCACATTTCAAACCATGTTGCTGCTTCAACAGTCTAGATTTCCAACATGGTAAACAGTCTCAACATTTTCAACTTATCATGGATTCTTGCTCTCTTATTTTAAGACTGCTTGCTTTCAGCAGAAAAAAATGCTTTCCAGTAAAAACTTATTGGATCTGGACAAGGCACAAATATCGATTCGCGATTCAAATATTCTTCTGCTGTTGTTGATGAGTGAAGATTTGCACAAAATGCTTGGCGTGAGAACTGCCGTGAAAGACGTAGACTGAAATGCACACTAGTGGCTAATTTCTCTGCTTTCGAAAAGGTCTCTTCGAATAGTTTTCCTGCATTCTGTCAGTGACAACGAACGGAACACAAGCAACAGTCTTGGATACAATTACAGATCTCTGAAATGTCAAGCTAAACAGCTTGAGTTACCGGCTCCAGGCGCGCTGAGTAGCTTGAAATAATTACCAAGCTAACAAAACAAAAACTGCACGATTTCACCTGATGGGCCTGGTGTCCAATGTTCCCTGTAGTATGACCGCCGATACACGCAACTGTTGGCATATTTTTTCGAAGTTGGCATAAAAGACTTGTTAGAGTTTTGTACTTTGCAATCTATCAAGTGTCGCACAGAAGTGGCACATTTGGTACGGGAGGGTTTCCTTTTGGACTATCTATTAAAAGTTTAATAGTAGTCTTCATAACAGCAGTACATCTTCTAATTTCTGGATCTGAAATAAGGTCCTTTATTACCAAATTCAATCTATGTGCAGAGCAGTGAACAAAATGCTACTTTTGAGTACCTTTTTGTGATTTTGCTCGCATTTCCACCTTTTCCCGCCATGTCGAGCAACCGTGGTAACCTTGACCAGCACATGATCTAAATTTAAACCAAGTTTGCGCGTTGATTGAGTGCGTGCAACAGACTCAGCGTTATTTTCTGACAACAACATAAGTACGGCGCTCTGGACGGATCAGCGATGGAATGCGGAGTGGTTGAAGAGAACTAAAAGACTACGTTGGTTCATACCGGCATTGGCACCCACCCTGCTGGAATGGCCCTGCCAAGAACAACGTGGGTCCGGCTTAACCACCTTCGCACCGGTGTCGGATGTTCCCGCTCCTGCTTGCACAAATGGGACATGGTCCCTTCTGCGGCTTGCGAATGTGGCGCAGAAGAACAGACCGCCGACCATGTTGTCCTTTACTCTGCAAGTCCATGGACCTCCCCATGGAATGCTTGGCATGACGGCTCTGGATGACGAGACAATCGAATGACTGCTCAACACCTGCCCTGAGATCTAGAACGGCCATGAAAGAACTGTTCAAACAGAAGAAGCGTTATTTTCATTCAGCGTTTCAAAGCCCAACAACTCTTCACGAACCACACTATCTGCTTTGGGTGTGTCGACAAATCGAACTCTAAGTGATACACAGCGATCGTTTTTCCGGGATGTCTGATCTTTCAACCGTTACTGCAAATTCATAGTAGAGCAATGTCCTCACGCAGAACCTCTTCACACAAAGTCATTAACTAATTTTCTACTCGGGAATACGTGTATCGAGCATTTGCTGGAGGCTTGCAATACGTCTTTGTAGAGTTTCATCTCCACCTTCGATGTGAAACATAACATAACCAAGTCATTCACATTTCCTGAACTGCGCTAGATTCCCTCGCAAAGGGAAATCGTTAGTGGAACAGAGTGCAATAGGCGAAACTAAACGATCTAGTTTATTCCTTTTTTCTTGCCCTTGCCGTTTCAAAACGGAATCCATTTGACCAGTTTTTTAAGGCGTTTTAGGGACCCGATTTGGATCCCTAGAATTTCAAATCGGGTCCCTAGAATCAGAGAAAATTATTATCGGGTCCCTCAAATCAGAAAAAATCAGGTCCCTAGAATCAGAGAAATTGGGTCCCTACAGATTCAAACCGGGTTCCTATCATTTTCCTTAAAAAAAACCTGCATGTGACATACGACGCTTTTTATTGCTTCTGATGTTCATCAGCTGCTTTGAATCGATGCGCACATTTCCTGTGACGTTTGCTTAAAATATGATTTCCCACACTGCCGTAAAAGTCTTTATGTCCTTGCAGAGAGTGTCACAATAAATGCATCCTGCTATCTACGGTGATGAAGTGGCGGGAAAAATACCCGATACTTATGCAACACTCCTCTCAAATAGGTGAGTAAGCAAACCAAGGTGCTTAGCCACATGTGGCGGATAGTACGTACTCCGTTTGCTTCCTTTTTGAAATCGTACTCAGAAAGAGGTTTATACGATTTTGTCGCAAGAGTGTATTGTCCGTCATCCGTTACTGTTTCGCTGTATTGTCGCACAATAATCCAATAATGTCGCTACCATTGTGAACTACGGACTACTGAGTCTGAATTGGCCTTGCACTGTCCACATCTATGTTTGTGTGCTCTCAATCAGTCTGCACTGGTTCAACCTCACCTCTCAATCCTTTGCCTGAAACGTTTTCTACACTTCGGCTAGCGGAAATGCTTTTTCTTTTCATAAACTGACTAATTTCAATTTGTTTCGAGTACTTTAAAAAAGTCATAATTTAAGAATAAAGTAACGGTTAGACCATCATTAAATTACAAGAAAGTTCGACACGCTCGCAAAGTTGTTTCAAGCTATGAGATGTAGACTTGCATGTTCACACGAACATCAGACAAGTTAGAACACCACAGAGGCTAAAACAATTTGATCAGATCAGATGAATTATGAAAACCTGCCACAACAAATACAGCTCTCCACCCACTCAAAAGTAAACACTAAAAATTTACTACAAAACATCCACAAAGATTACACAGGAGCTCATTATTATAAAATTCAAAGCCATGTAGGTGTATTTTGCATTTGGGTCAAGCTCTCCTCGACAACCATACCAGATGTCAATGATCAACCGTCTTCCTGAACAAAAAGAATCATAGCCCATAAATCATAGCCCATAGCCTATTGGGGTTTTCAACATGTGCGTTGTGCGCGTGACTTATCAACGTGCGTCGTCTGGTTTTGCTTGTTGGGGAGAAATGCAAAAATGGGTGGGGGTAGATTCAATAAAAGACCAAAAGTCATCGTCCACTTCTAGCTGGGCAGCACCAATAAGCAAATGGGGATCACGACACCTCTATTGCTTACGACACCACAAAACCATTCAGTGCTGTTTGAAAGAAAAACAAAATCGAAACAACATACGTTATAGACGCTTCTTCATAGCCATCATCGTATGCGCTGTCTTCATCTATCTCATGTTCATTTTTGGTGTAGTCTATAAAAAGTACAATCCACGTTTAAAAATAACAAGATTATAAGAATATATATGATCGCTTGTCCTAGCAAACAACGTGAATTGTTTTGCAACGCAATCAATAACTGTAATTATGCTGCTGGTTGTTTCGCTTTATTCTTTATTTGCAACAGACGTGTTGAAATACGCAGACATGTTGCTGAAAGTGCGCGCGTTAAAGGTGCGATCACCAAAAGAATCCAAGCTTCGAATCCACAGCAGTGGAAATATTATCCACAGCCTCAATACGCGCTTCTGCATCAACAAGTTTCCAAATTGAATAGCAATAGGGAAATTTTGATGTATTTGCACTAGCAACCACTCAGGATGATGCAAATAAACGCAATCGTTTACTTTTGTCGAAGACTGGGATCGTTGAGGCTACTTGGCCCGAATGAAGATCAGTAGTTTCGAAAACGACTTGGTTGAGGAACAGGTCTTCATCGCTAAAGTTTCCACAGGCCTCGGCAGATAAATTGTAGAACTGCCGAGGGTGGTGTTTGAACCATAGGTTTACAGCAAGATTGTTTCCGAACGAATTGACTTGGTGTAACCTGCAGAACTGAGAATCAACGAAGCCCCGGACACGAAACAACACTTGCTTGTGCCAGCGAGCAAAGCATTACGAACCACAATAAGAAACTTCAATTAGGCTTAAGGCTTCGAGTTAATTTCAAGCAATGCAGATATCAAAATTGTCGAAAAAACGTGACAGATTGTTTCCGCAGGACTGTTACGTCTGTAGCCTAGAAGGAAATCAAAAGGCCAGCTGCTATGGGAAGAAAAGCTTCACACAGAACACAGGATTCAAAGAGCATGCCGCTTTCGAATAAGTTTCGGCATTTCGACCGAAAAGACCGACGCACGCCCAGGACGCTGTCGGTGAGCTTCACAAGAGTAATAGCAGAAAAAGCGAAAGCACGGACATATTTAACAACCAGATTAACATTTTTTACCTTCAACAGCAGTAATCGTCAAGATAATTGACGCATTTCTTTCAGCCACTGACGAAGGAAGATGAGCTTTAAGGGTTCTTGCGCGTGCAAAAGCGGTTGAGGATGAACGCCCAACGTCAATAATGCATCTATATAGTTTAACACCCAACGCCTACGAATATCAGTTCAGATACCGTGGTGCTACAACTTCACGCACCACTGTCACCATCAAAAACCAACTCTTCATTTAAATCAAACCATAATTTCCATATTCCATCAAAACAGAGGTGTATTTCGTGGTAGCACCGTACGTGTGTGGAAGAGCTCGTGTACCAGGGCATAACTAAACACTTAACCTTATTTGTCGTCCAGCAGCAAATTGCAAAACGTTTTCAAATTATTAGATATTAAAACTAAGTTACTTAAGCGCTACCAGCAACGACCGGAATTTGTTTACTGCAGCAAGGTTAATGGTCTCACCATTTGTATGGAATGAAGAGGCAATCTCCAGCTTGCATATGAACGACTCCGAATCTTACACCGGCCAGCTGTGGGTACTTGGTGTAATCTACTGCGTCCACATCCATGCTCGAGTATGAACCGCTGGACTTATCCAACACCTTTTCCGTCCAATCCTTGACATCATAACATGTACGTTAACGAATATTTCGCAGGTAAAAAAGACAATTTCCAACGAGGTACGACCGCGTGGAAGTGTAGTCGCGAAACTTCTGCGCAGGATGAGTTAACCGGCGCGGGTCGCGAAAATTCAGAACCGGAACTGTGGACGCGCGAGCTCGAAGCATACTCTGCGGGTGCGACCGAACGTGCGACTGAAGTTCTTGGTCGTAAGCGTGTTTGAAATGCGTTTTCTTTTTGCAAAATACATCTTGGTGATGCATAACAATGGAAATTCGTTACGTATCCCGGAAATGTTTTACAAACATGTTCGTTTCAATTGAGAGCTTTGTGATGCGAAAAAGGCCTTGCTTTTTTGAGTAGGAGAATTAGATGTCCTGCAGTGTTGGTCACATGGCTATCTGTAACCAATTTTAGTAATTATAACGTTACATATGCGGTAATCGCTTGCCTATTTACCGGCTTATCCATTCGAATTCAATATTGCTAACGACTTCTGCACTGGACAAAACCTGAGCAAACCAGCCTCTATCGCACGACGTCACGGTCTTAGTTTTTAGCAGGTCATGGAACGTAATGAAGGGATACACAGGTTATCAAACCTAGAAAACTTGGGATCGAAACTGTTTTGTTAAGTTCGTTGTGTGGTGTGTCTTGGTTTAAAACAAACCAAGGGTGGAGGCAGCGAGCGGGTGGTCTCTGATTCTGATGATATCACATTGCTTCTGTGGAATCCTCAAAAAAAATATTGCCGGAATGACAGGGAAACGGGTGAGTTAGAGAAAAATAATAACGTATTGTCGGCGGTCATTTCTGGGCAGTGGCAAACTGTTCTTTGTGTTTCAACAACAACTTACTGCATTGCTGTTGAAGTTTTTGACAGCTTGGCATGAGTACATGGATTTAACCTGAAGCAACTTCTATATTTTGTCGCTTTACAGACATACAGAAATTTTGCGTCTGCTGATATTGCCATTACTCGTCTCAAATAACAGATGTATAATGTATTAAAATTAACCGCAGCTTATTCCGGTGATCTTTTATCGTGCCTTTGTCGACGTTTCGCTATCTCTAGCTTTTCATTAAGGTATTGCAGTGAGGAACCTTTAGTATGTACCTATTTATTCGATTGTTAGCCGCACGAAATGGTATTTAATAATTAATGTAAGCCGCCATTGAACATAAGTTACCTAAACCCAATACTTTCNCGCACTAGCACGTTTCGCGTTTAATTGGCGAAACGTTTTCGCGTTTAATTCATGCTTGCGATGACAATAGGCCAAAGATATCTTACAATTGTCTTGTTTCTGCAAAACCAAGAACGGCTTGAGATAAACTTTTCAACAATTTTATGCGTGTTGCAGTATAAACTTTCTATCATTGTAAACATAAAACTTTCTTATGAATAATAACAGCCTTTTAATGTTTACTTCTAGCTAGGGTGGTCCAAAATGATGTATCCATTTTATTACCGCTATCATATCGTATCAAATTAAGACAGGCTTCTGTTTTCCAAGTAAATCATAGATAGAGCTCCAAAGTTTTACTTCCCAGTTTCGATGGATCAAGCTGCTTAGACACCATGGATAACATTCACAAAGTTTGAAATTTTTCTAGTTATAGCAGGTGGCTCATATATCGAATAGGTAAGGGTTTCACTTTTTTGCGTGACGATGCGTGTTGTACTCTGGGATGGATGCCGATAAAAATACACCTCATGCAAAACTTCACTGATGCCACAAAATTCAACTTTTATCATAATAGAACAAAGAGCTTATAATCAGTACTTGTAAACGGTACCACAAACCACCAACCTTGCCAGTTTCAAAACGACTCACAAAGGTGAGTGTTTTGTTTCCTCTGTACAGACAGTTAATGTTGTCAACATCATCGTTATGCAAAACGGACTTAGTTCCTCCACTGCTAAACCACATTACCTATGAAACAAAGCCATGAGAAACGTTTGCGCAGCAATTTCGAAACCTTTTCTCAGTAAACAAACCGATTTGAAACACAGTAAGACGATAGTAACGCAATTGAAATCATATTGTGAGCTAGAGTCTCGAATGTGCAGTGGTAAAAATCATCGCAGTTACGCAGAACATTCCTGCGATTAGCACGTTCCGAGATTTATTCTATGCTTTCCCAAAACCTGCCGTTCATACGGTAGTTCTTGGAGCAATTAAACCCCCAGGCCATCCGGAAACAGCCCAATGGTCAACTTTGGGGCTCTGTGCGTTGCTGTGATGATTTTCGCTGTTCATTGTCGTTTATTGAAGATGTTCATTGTCCACTTCATGCCTCTGAAATAGTCCTGCCAAGGTCAACAACTGTTGAATGACTTGCTTATGACATATGATTGGGTATGTATTGAGACTAAAGCACTGTCGCAACTATATTCTTAGCATCACTAATGAAGTTTGAACTCTGCAGCAATTAAAGCTAGGTTATAATTTTATCTTAATACACTGCGCACGTGAAAGGGGGTTAACTTTACATCCAACAAAAGACACTTGGTGAAGCCACTGATGCCAAGCTGTTGGTCCGAACCGCAGACGAACAATTTACAACGAGAGACGTCCATTTGCACAAGCTATAAACCTGAGTTGGGCAAACTTGTTCAATAGAAGAGTCAACTGAAGAAAAACAAAAACACCAGCGCACCGCAAAATCAGTTTATAGTGTCAATAAATATACGGTAAAGAATGCAAGTTTTACACAAAATGACCTACAGTAATTGCAACGCAACAAACGTATTATTCATCAATACTACATTTTTGTTTGATTTGCTGGTCTCCAAAAATCTGGAAGATACGCTGCTAAAGCTCTGCAGATTAATTCTCCCAAGTGTTCATTTGTTAAGGTTGCACGATGTTTTGCAAAGAATAAAAATTCACAGCAATATGTCGTGCTAAATACAGAATTGAGTCGTACACTGTTCTTTACGTTCTAGGTATTTACTATCTGGAACCAGTCACCAGAACTCAACTGTAGAGCGGCATCGACTGAAATTTTTTCAAGCCAGATCTTCCTGCATTTTGGTCAGTTTTATTTAGGCAGACAAGTTTGTGACAAATGGTTGGCGAATTGGACAGCTATCACCGACTACATAAACGTTGAATGGATTTACAATAAACGTAATCATGATTTTTATTCCTGCAAATGGTCAAATTTGGCTTGGAACTTCTCCAGTAGTCTTGCAATGCATTTTCGTATTCTTCCACTTCGTGGTCTGCAACTGCCTCTTCGCGGAAAGCATTCGTTCTCATTCCGATATTGGGAAAATAACAGAATGTCTTTGACAATATGTTTCTGTAAAATCTTAACTTTGTTCTGGAAACATAAGTAGCCTAACTTGAGCTTCAGTTTCACTGTTTTTGTTATCAAATCGCCTAGACTCCTTCGTACATCACCTTACGAACTCATGTAAACACATTGATAAATGAAACAAAAAATAAATACCTGTATGAAGTGACAACTCACTATAAATTCGAGATGTTGCTATTCAGCTAGAGGAGCCACACAATACATGTTGGCGAGCCGCAGTTTGCTCACCATTGGTATAAACGCTTTAAAGGTGTTACGTTTTGTTTTTGTATATTTCCTGATGACCAATGTTACACCTGCTTTGGTCGACCACGAATTACGTAGTTCGAAGGCGTTTTTTAAAGGTCAGTTTCGACAGTCGGGCTGCACAACGTTTGCCGCGATCACCGCGAAATGACGACATCAAAATATTTTTATTTTCTTTCTGTCAACGCAACTAGCGCACAAATCGCGTGGGAATGACTCACAGTGTTGCCATCTCAGTTCTTCCAAATTAAGCCAAAGCTACGTCAAAAAGTAAATGCCAAACATTTCAGTAATCCATTTTGAGATCAACACTTGACACATAAAGATCAGCGAGCACTTCATGCAAAATGCAAAGTTCTTGATTACAAAAAAAACAAAGAAAACTTGTCACAAGCAAGAAAACCATGAATACACTTTTTGAATAAATACGCAATCGTGCAACATCTGCAGCCGGCAGGTCTACTACACGTACAGAAAGTGTTAACTGCTGATGATTGAACCCCAACCAGTCAAAATCACCTACTTCATTTATCTCAGTACTTCAGTCATTGTCATAAATTTAAGACCACCTTCGAAAAATGAGGAATTATGCATTATCATTGTTTAATGCATCAGCACAATCTTATTCATCCAACCTTTTTTATTGTGAGTTATTGTCGATTGTCTAGCTCAAACACGTGTTAGAAAATGTAATGCTCATGGCCATTTTTAGTGTAGGTGATACAGCTTTTGCCCTTGGGGTGCATCTTTAAAAATGGATAAAAAGTCAATTTTAGTTTCCCAGTGAGCCCAAATATTGTTTTTTAGCAGGAAGGTTACTCTGGATGTATATAATTGCATCTTAACTGCATTGCAGCAAAACAGCAGTTCACACTGCAAAGATAAAATTCACCAAGTATGGAAGTTATAAGGACAGAAGTCGAGGGTTACAAAACACTACCCTTGTTCAAGTAAGAAAAACGCGGAAGTTAGTTCAAGAATTGTTTCAAAGCGTCTTTGTGACGAATGCAGTCAAGTCGTACAAACCAGCACGCAAACCTCGATTGATCCCCCAAATGAAAATGCGGTGTTTCAACTTTGCAAAAACATATGGATCTTGGACTGCCAAAGACAGTGGTCTAGTGATGTGTTTCGGATGAATCAACCTTTTAATACTGTGGTGCAAAAGGTTCATATCAGAGGGCAGAGAGGAATGCGGTTTAAGAAAGAGTATACTGCTTTTTTCAAGGATTTTTTTAAGGACAATGTTAGGTACCAGACATGGACATGTAGGGGCCCAATCTCTCTGATTCTAGGTACCCGAATCAGGCCCCTAAAACACCTTAAAAACCCTGCTGTACCCACAATAAAACATTCCTCCAGCAAAATGATCTGTGGTGCAATGTATAAAAATGGAACTGCTGGATTGTATTTTTTACCTGTTGGAATGACAATGAATGGCTTGCGATATTTCGACCTTCTTCGAGAAAAGTTACAGCGTATTTTGGCGGTCTATCAAGCTACTGTGCTCATGCACGATGTTGCACCATGTCACCGATGCAAGATGGTGAAGAGTTAAGTCAAAAAAGGATCAGCATGCTGAAGTGGCCTGGAAACTGACCTAAATCCTATAAATAATTTGTGGTCACTGATGAAAAGGAAAGTTGCAGAAAAGCTATCTTCCAGACTTCCAGTCTCTTGATGCTACAGCGTGTCAAAGGTGTCTGGGTATGGGTAAAAGTGTTGATGCGGAATACTGCAGAAACCTACTTATGAGCATGCCTAAAAGAGGGTGAAAGAGTGTCATAAACTGCGGGGGAGGCCTTACAAAATACTAGATTTTGAAAATGTTATGGGTCGGACTAATTGGTGATTTTTGCATGCAGCTACCACATCTTCATTTTATCGACATTTTTTGTTGTTCTTGTCAATAAACAATATTTTCAATAAAGCTTGAAAAATCACAAGGTGTTCTTAAAATATTAAACATTGGCTCTAGTATTAGATCAGACACCAAATTGCCAGATGTAACACTAGTTACTGTCTGGAATATGATAACATTGGTCAATACATTTTTTTCAATTTATATTGCACAAAATTTTTTAAAGGATTTTGCACAATTTTGGGATGCCGATTGCAAATCTGCAATCAGGCTCTACATGCATGCTCCAGTTTTCATCCAATCGACAATTTCAATTTTTAGCTTCATTCACTACCCTACTAGCCCACTTCGGCTATTGTCACTTCTGGTGCGACAATTTGGTCGCATGAAGCTTGAGCACAGTTTCTAAAACAAAACCTGGAAATGTTTTATCATATGCTATCAACTGCAAAACAATGCTTCGAGATTGGAGAGAAAGAAAGCGGAAGAGTCTGCCCTTTGGCATTTAAATGTTGGGGCGTGAACCCCAACCGAGACGACACAACTGACTCCTACTTATGTATAGCGAATACAAAAGGTGTTGGCAAGAAGAACTGGCAAATTCTTTCTTATCCAAGTATTCCATCAGCTATACAACCTGTCCCGCACTCTTGATAAGACACCCTCCAGCAGTCGTTAGTGGTTTTGAGTCTTCTGAAGCAACCTGAATGGGAAGAACTCATGAAAATGTAGTATAAAAGACCATACACAGAATCTCAAGAATCTTCTTATGAAACAAATATGTAGCTCCCCAGTAGTTTCATCATTCCGAACTGAATGACTTAGTGGCACGAGATTTAGATCTGCCCAAGCAAGCAGCTGAGCTCGTACTTCCAGGCTCATGGAAAAACAGGCGCTGTATCGCTCTGAAGAGGTTTCCTTTTTTGAAACAGAGAATTATTTATTCCCTATTTGTCATATGTAAAGAAGCTGGTACATTGCAACGATACAACTGGCCTTCTCACACATTGAATATCTCCTCGTATGATCCAGGAGAATGGAGATTTTCAAACAGTTCGAAGCGCAGCCTCAAGTGGGTCCTTTTGTGCAGTGGAAATGTTTATGGAGCTGTTCCAGTTGGTCACTCAACTGAAGCAACAGCATGATGACATTAAAATTGCTATGGATTTGCTCTGATATCAATAGCTGAACTGGATCATTTGTGTTGAACTCAAAATGGTTAATTTTCTGCTACACCAGAAAAATGATGCATGTTACACTTAGTCGTGATAAAGACTTCCTTCAGAAAATGAATGCCACGGAGGAAGTTATACGGCTACCTTTTTTGTATGTTGTAAAAACTTTCTTGGCAATAGAAAGCCTCCAAACTATGAAGCACTTGTATCCCAGATGCTCTCAGGATATCATTATTTAGGATGCAAGATGAGCATAAAATATATTTTCTATACAGTTACCTGGACAAATTCCCTGAAAACCCTGGGGCTGTCAGTAACGAACAGGAATGAGCGTTTCCACCAAGATCTCATTGACAGTGGAAGAACAGTACTAAGGTTGATGGGATCGACATATTATGACTATTGTTGGGGTGTCAAGTGTTGCTGTCCTCAAAGTGTAAAATCGCAAAAGTTATGAGTGAACTTTCTGGGGTTGTTTGAGTTTCTTGCATCTTGTCATCGATAACTTTAAGTTGATACTGTAAATTGCCATTATTCTTGTCTATGTCATTTTCCAAAAAACTTGCGCTTACCATGGATTTGCCAGCAAAGAGCTTGTTTTCTACATTTTTTTGAAACATTTGGTGCCTATCTATCTGTAAATAAAATTTCCATTGGTAATACAAAAATTTCTTGGCACATACTTTTGTTTTGAGGCCTTTTTATTTGACTGTAAGCAAGCACATCATTTGCTAAATCATGTCGCTGTTTAGAAATTTTGAATTTTGCTAAAAATAAATATAAAATCTTGCTTTGCAAAAATCTAGTCATTGCTGCGGAAATTAAGGTTCGATTTGCATTCAGCGGCCCCAAGATAGGTAAGAACAAGTGTTGCCAGAATTGCACAAAATGTTTATTGACCAGTGTTTGGCAAGGTCTGTTTTCTCTTTGTAGCTCTGCTCGAAGTGTTACAATAAACTAAAGTTCAAAAAGTCATGAGTCAACTTCATAAATTTGTTTTCACAGTACATGTCTGACTAAAAATACTCTCTAGATCAGCACTGGCATGCATTAAAGCATAAAATGCATTTTTGCGAAAGAATTTTGTTGAATAGCATCTTTGTGCTGAGATCCTTTCAGCCCAAAATGTAATGGTAATGTAGTACTCCCCGTTTATTAGGCCCACCTCGGGACTGGACAATTTTGGGCTTATTAAGCGAGGGACCAATTTTCGCTGCTCTCACGTGCATAAGTGAGTGTGGCTGACAGTACTATCGCTAAAAGTCGTTAAATCTGTTAACACTGTGCACAACAGTTACAGGTAGCAAGCAATTTTTTTTGTTTATTACAGTGAAACAGCATTTATTTCCATGCAAAAACATCAAGATTAAGTTGCCTCATTGGTTGTTGGTGACGCAGAAACTGTCAAACATGGCCGTTCAATTTATCAAATTCATGCATTTTGTCGAGAGAGATGATGAGTTGTTGGGTGGCAGCACCTTGACTGGATTTTGGCAATGCTAAGTAATTTTTTAAATCTCAAGTTTCTTAGACAGGGCTACGTCTGCATGTCTCTTCACCATGTTGAAAATAAATTCTACAGAGCACCAACCACCAATTGTCTTACCTATAGATTACGGCACAAATATACCATTTGTGTCCAAACAGTTGTATTAGGAGCAAGGTCAGCAGTGCAACAAAGGGTGAAACCGTCGAAAGCAAGATAAAGTGTGAGTTGCGATGCTTTTCACCCAATTTTAAGCCAATGTGTTCAAAAATTCAGCTTACTAAGTGGCCTTTGGGCTTATAAAGCATTTATTTTTACTACAGGAACAAATTGAAAAATTCCAGACCAGACAATTTTGGGCTCATTAAGCGGGAACTACTGTATTTCTGTTTGGCCATTGTGCAATAAGTACAAAAGTACATTTTGCAACTGCATTTTAATATTGGGAGTTATGGCAGAGAAGAGAATAAAATCATCGTCCACCTTGTGTCCCATAAAAAGGTAACAGCGCAACACATAGCCTCTCCTTTTCGGTTGTAGTGATTGTCGCATGACTGCGCCTGCAGTAGACCCAGTGCAAGGCCTCTCATACACAAATATCCCTTCCGCAACACATTTCCCGTGGTACTCCTTGATACTGCCAAAGCTGCAGTGCAAATGGCGTAACCAGTCTGTCCAAGAGTATAATTTGGGCAGGTACTACCATTAAATGCGCTAAATTAATTAAACACATCACACATCGGTTGTCACTAACATGACAAAACACCGCGCTCGAAATAGAGGGCCCCTTTTGAAATATTCGCAACAGTCTCACCCACGTAAGTTTATCTACAAGAGGCCCAAGTTGCACTAGCTACGCATCTGGGCAGGTAAATCGGGACAGCATAGAGTGCTGTGAGTTCATGGTTGTTTGATATTATTTACCAAATTGCATTAGACAACAATAATATCTTTGAGTACTTTCCATCGGATTTACTTGTTGAAATCAAGCATCTTTTTCTTAAAACACCTTTTCATACTCAGGGCAGCTCAGTTCTCTCCTCCTGCTGTTTCTCTGCTTCACAACCTAATGAAGGCCTTGGATCAATAAATCTTAAACATGGTAACCCATTAAGTTCACATGTTAAGAAATGCCAAAATAAGGCTGAAAAGGGAGAATACAAGCCCTTGGTTTACATTAGACCAAATCGTAATAATATTGGACCAAACGTTAGAAAAACAAGCTACCGTAAAACCTCTATTTCACAACCATGGCGCTCTATTTTACAACCCTTCCCTCATAGTGGCGTTCTATTAGAGAGTGGCACTCCATTTTTCGACTAGCTGGTCAGAATTTTGAGATAAAATTTATTAATGAAAAGAAAAAACATCTAACACATTTAGATAATTAGCAAAAGACACGAATAGAGGGTGCTTACTGGTAAATAATCACAGATTCACTGGTGAAAATCAAGTGACACGTTGCTGTTGAAGTCGTCCTCGTCATTTTCAATACTTTCCGCATCAATATCAAGTTACTGAATTACTATTTCCGAAATAGAATTCATCACATTGGCATTCAATTAGAGGGTAGTGCTCTATTTTTCAACCTTTCCTTTTTAGTGGCATTCTATTATAGGTGGCGCTCAAATAGAGGTTTTACGGTAAATTTTCCCTGAACAAGGTAAAAATGGCAGAACTAATTATCGTTGTGAATGGTTGGTCTCAAGTGAATGATTGGTCAAAGTTTTGTAGATGTGGTTCCAGGAAAACCAGACCACTTTGATTTGCTGGTGCTTCTTAAAATTCTAGAAAGCATGCCACTGTGATGCCAACATCCCTACTCAAAAATCTAAAATTTCAACTCATATGTTTTCCATCATACAGCCGGTGAAAGAAATTTCTATATTTGCAATTCTTAGCGTATCCTTCCAAAAAAACTTACCGAATCTGACAAATTATCCACAACGATCTTGCATTTGAGTGGCTGTGGAAGAGTAACATGTGATCTGCAAGAAAAACTTTAAGTTGAAAAAACACGCATATAAATCAGTTGATTTTCTCTTTATATGTTTTTTTTCCAAACATTTGTCTCAAACAAAACATAGCACAAGAAAAAAAACATAGAAATCTTTGTTGGCCCTGCGTTGTACAGTGACAATTCTAGGATGTACAAAAAGTACAGTAAAAATGTAAGATGCTGGTGGATATGTAACTCTTGAAGGGTATAATTGCATACATTTTTCTTTTCTGTGTATGTTTTCTGTCTCAGCCATTTGAAAACACATTCAGCACTACAAGCAATGCCTCAGAGCTTGGAAAGCTTGCATCACCACTTTGTGAGCAAAACCTTTTAGAGCAAATACTGTACCAGCAATTAGACAATTCTAGGTTGCTTACTTTTAGTTTTACTCTAATAAACAATTAATGAAATAAGACAAAATACATACTCTCTAAGTGTAAAGTTAGGTTCACCCTAGTAAGCTTTGTTGAGTTTCAGTAAATATCGGCCTTGATTGATAACAGAAGAAGGTACAGGATAAAATAAATTATGAACAATAAGAAACAAACAGCTCATTTTTGAAGCGCTGTGGTCCATACCTGTTTTCTTCGGTCATACGCCAAAATGATTTTGAAATGACTAAAAAAAATTTAGTCATTTCGGTCAGAATCTCTAAAAATATAGGCTAAAAACACTGTAATGGCGAGTTTTAAAACAACTGTGAGACAAATGACTGAACTGTTTCAGTGACTAAAATGTCTCAGCAAAAAATGGCTGAAATGTCTCAGTGAAAAAAAGCAGGTCAGTATGCATCTTTGATGGAGTTCTAGCATGATAGAATCACGGCATCATAAACCTGCAACAGCAATATTCAGCACTTTTGCAATTACATAGAAAGAAAATTAGAATTTTAGTCATCTGTAAAATCATGCATTCTGTAACTGATGCCTGCATGGATGTTTGCCCGGGTGAAATTTTTTCCAAAACAGATGAAAAACAAATTTCTGCTTCAAAAAAGAGAATAACTTCTTCAAAGCTCATTAAGTGCACCCACTAAAACATATCAACTGCAGAAATTAACAAATTCTGTGCTTCATGCTAGTAAACGCAGGCCAAGCTTTATCCTTTTAATGGTGTTCTAAAATAGGAAGCATGTTAATAGAAAATCATTGATTCAACCTTTAACAGAGAACAAGGGTTGTATGCGTAAAGCACATGATATATACCTCAAGAACATTGGCACACCATTGACCATGTATATGTCTTTACTCTTGTACTGTTTCACAAAATCGCGAAATTGCATGACGTTTCCTTCAGCAGTACGTACTTCCTTTTTCGCGTTTTCAACATAAACTTCTTCAGAAGATTCAGGGTGCTCCACAAAAAACTTGTCTGTCCTACAGGAAACAACAGTATCTAAGTAATTATAATGCCCACTAATTTTGTTAAACCAACAGAAAACTGCACAGTCCATTTCCACAGCCATGCAATTTTTGCTTCTACAAGCTAGAAAACAAATTTTTTATTAACCTGAATAACTCAAAAACATATTTTTATTCACCCCAAGCTTTTCAGTCCTTTAGCCGTAACATCATGATGATGCTATATGAAGTATTCACCACTCATTTCCATATGCCTTACAATGCTATTTTCGATTTTAAAACATTTTGTTTTCTTCAAACACCTTTCAACAAAAATTACGGGGAGAGGTAGTATGAAAGCTAAAACATCAGGCCTCAGTGTTTGTTCAGGAATATCAACCCACAGCCCACTCTGAGTAACTTGCAATAGCAAACCTTCAAGATTGTCAGCAATACTCAGTTGAACAAACAAGAGGTACTTTTCAGCTTTTCTGTCAATTAACATAAATTTAAAAAAATGTAATGCAAATTTTCGTAGTTATCAGCCACTCTTAAGTCATTGCCACTAACCTGTATATGCAACTTGGAACAAGTACATGCAACGAAAAAAAATTTTTTTCAACACCTTTTGATTGTTAAATGTTCAATTATAGATTTCCATTGTTCATATGAAATGGAACATTTGTGTTATTAACTGAAAGTTTAACCTATAAACAAAGGGGATCCTCCAAAACTAGCAAACTACTACAATTCTAAATAATCCGATATCGATCTATTCAGTACTTATCAGATACTGAATTGGGTAATACATCTTTCAGTCAATGGGTGAGCTTTCTGCAAAGTTTTAAACATTTTTGAGTTAATTTGGATTGAATTAATGTTATTTGTAAAATGTGAGCTAAATAGCAGCCTTAACATTGAAGGAATACTTACATACATCAATCAATAATGCCAATGATTTTTACAAATTATCTTTGGGGCCAAATAGGATCTTGCTTGCTGTTCAGTTTACAAATTTTTTACGATCGTTCAGGGTAGTGAATGCATTGCATTTAGTGTCACACTTACTGATGATTGGTAAGTCCCCAATTTTCTTTTTATGTGGGTCTACAAATCACTTTCTATAAGTTTGTCTTAACTGAGTAAAATTTTGCTCTGCTTGGATATTGCAAGCTTGCAGCTAAAGATCTAATGTAGGAACTCACTGCAAAGACTTTCAATAGAGTTACTAGCTTTTGATTAATCAGCAAAAAGATTTTCAAAGGTTGGCCCTGCAGAGTCTCATGCATCATCCAAGTTTATACTCTCTAACAACTCATGATCCAACCGGAGCATAGACCAGGCCTGACCAACCTTTTCAGTGCTGTGGGCCACTTGCACATAAGGAAATTTATTGCAGGTCACAAACGTTTTTGTGACGTAACAAATCCCTTGCTTTTGATAAGTTTTACGTGATAACATGAGGTGATAATGAGTCCCATAGTTGCATGCAGTGTTGCCAGCTTGTATGGATATACACAAAATCTAAAAAATTGACATATTTTTGAAGCGTTTTTTATACAAGTTTTTGGGTTGGAGGCCCATAACAGAAACAACAGTTATAATATTGGTGTGTTTTGATGGCAAATATACTTGAGCCTATAAAAAATACTAAAAATTAGAAAAGTCTGCTTATGAACTTATTACATTGTGGGCCACTTAAAACAACCTCGCGGGCTGCATGCGGCCTGGGCAGGCTTGGCATAGACCTTTAAATATATGATTATGCACAGTCTCATTCTTGAAACCTTCACACCAGTGTTTCTCTAGCTTTAGTTACATGGCCCAGAAAAATTTTGGTAAAAATTGCGTGGCCCACTACCTTGTTACTGTTAGCATAGGCTATGTTTTTTTACATACAAATAAACACACATTCAAGTAATGAATTTATTCCTGTATGCAAATCAGTGAGAATCTTGCTGAACACAATCATTGTGTTCCCATGCTGTAGTGATTACATGTCTAGATAACTGTATTCTAATCTACTTTTATCATAACTCTGTGGCCCACTCGGACGCTGCGCTATGGCCCACAGGTTGAAAAACACTACTTTAATCCCAGTCAAAAATTCAGATTTTGGGTAGACTTAATCAAAATTTTGCTTGCATTACTGCCTTGTGCAATTACTGAAGGATGAAGTCTCACTAGAAAATGCATTGTCTTTGGTTGACCACAACCTTTAGGGTGTTTTTTATTCATGCCTAGTGTTTACTATCATTCATGCCTAGTGTTTACTAGTAGAACGTGAAAAAAATAAACACAGAATTAAAAACTATAAATTTTATTTAACTCTGTTCTCCTGGATCTACTCAAGTATATAGTCGGACAAGCATACGTGATTAAATTGATAAAACAATGATCAAGGCTAATCAATACCAGACATTACCATTTGTGGAAAGCCGGAGACTTTTTGGCAGCATTGCGCATAACAACAGGAATTGAGGGCACCACATAGTTATCAAAGAAATCCCGTGGAGAAGGAAAACTTTGAATGATGGGCACTTCAAAAAAAGGACCAGCAGATCCAAAAGGTTTCATATGTCCTGGTAAAGTTGAAGGTTCATGGACATCTGCATCACCAAGGTCTCCACAGCAAGAACAAACCTGCAAAATTAGTTACAAAACAGTTAAGCACCTTCATGTATTATCACAACCAGCCACAGCTTTGATGGCTCATCTCTGGCCAGGATGAACCTAGGTATATATATGCGATTGTTAAAGGACATTCAAGTTTCCTAAAAAGTGCAATACCTGAACTGCAGCATCATCACTTGTTGCAGTCACTTTTTATGTCATATATATTTCATCTGAAGACAATCAGTTAAATGTGAAAATGTTATAATACGTTTAGTATATACAATAACATTTACTGTTTAACCAATCAAAATCACATCAACTCAGCATGACAAACTCAATTTAACGAAACAGACAACTAGTCAACAAGCTTTTCAGCTGATGGACTTGGTTTCAACGACTTTGACCAATTGTTTTGTACAAATATTTCCGAACATAAAACAAGCAGGTTATTAATGAATGAACCAAAAGTTTGAATGGACAAAATGTGAATGAGTGCAAGCACCTCATCTTTATTTCCTCTACACTAAAGCAGTTGTAACCCATTCTTTACAAAACAAATTTTATTGTTGTCGCAAGTAATTCTAAGTGACATTTGAAACATACAAGGTTTCAGTATACCGGCATAGTCAATCCATTACTAACCATGCAAATCAAACTTCCAAGAAGTCCCAGCTTCATATTTTGCAAAGAGGCAATGTCTAATCATGTGGTACTGTAAGGCAAGGCAAGGTTACCAGATTGTTCAAACCTAAAGCAGCCAAACACTAACTTCATTAAAGGCTCACAAAAGCATCCAACACTCAACAAAAGCAAACCTGTCTACACCACTGTTATTCCTTGGTGGCACATTGCAAATAGCATTTTTAATAATTCTTGTCACAGTCATCTAGGTCAGGGATCTCTAAACTTTCTTATCAGAAGGCCACATAAGCAACAATGGTTCGAGGGCTGGAAATCTTACACAATGTGATGGTTTCGGATTATGTTATATTATACCAACCAAATCTTCATTTCATTGTAGAATATCATGTTTCATTGCCTATATGTTTGACAGTCTTTCCCCTAGTGAAAGAAAAAAAATAGGTTAAGGTAATGTCTAAATGACCTTATCCGTTTTTGCTTGTGAAGAACTAAGAAATCATATCCAGATTCACAAACCGCATCCTGCTTTGTGCCACACATAAAGCTCAATTTGTGACATGATCAGCAGTACCAACTTCCCACAGGTTTGTGACATGGGAGGTCAACCGTAGATCAGGTCACCTTGCTGACGGAGGACATCAAGGATAGCTTTTCAGCTAAGAAGGCCAGAGCTGTGTTTGTCAATCTCTGTTCACTATGCATGAAATCATAGAGCTTTTTGATTACTGCATTTAGTTTATAGGTTAAGGCAACTGACAATCTTAGCATTAGGCATTCGAGCGATTTAAAAGAATTGAACCAAACAGCACCACGCTTTATGACCCAAGAATTAGATCGAAGTCAATGCATCCATGGGCGTACACAGAAATTTTTCCAAGGGGGAGAAACGTCCAAATTTTGCTAAATCCTTTTCAGGTTGCTGATGATAAATGCAAATGGACGTTCACAAATTCAAAACGCTTTACCCATTCTACCCCATTAGTCTGTGATGGTTGTATCTCAATTGTCAGTCTTTTGTATGAAATTTTTTCTACACTTCGACTATCAGAAATGCTTTTTCTTTTCATGAACTGCCTAATATCAATTTTAAAATTGGATTTTTTCAATAACTTTCTACAAACAAGTCATAAGTTACAGTTAAGAATAATCAACGGCCAGAATAGCATGAGCAGTGAAAAAACAAGTTAGACACTCTCACAAAACAGTTTCAAGCAATGAAAAGTAGAAATGTTATGTTGTCAGAGATGATCACGAAGCCACTAATCAGAGGTGATCCTGGGGCCAGAGTGAGAATAGAGTACAGCAGACATGAGCAGACTGTGAAATTTTTCAGTGAGTCCAGTCCTGATCCGATAAAATTAAAATTAAATCCGATCCAGTCCTGATCCGCGAAATTTTTGAAATTCATCAGTCCAATCCAGTCTTGATCCGCCCATCTAAAATTATTTGTTTTTATTTTGCCTCATGAAGCAAAACCACTACTTGAGCTATTTTGCCTTCAGCATGATTTGTTGAAGGCAAAATAGTTCCAGAAGTGCTTCTGCATCATGAGACAGAATAGACACAGCCTTTTGGTATTTCCAAAGCGTATTTTGCCATCAGAGACAAAAGCACTGCTGGAGTTATTTTGCTATTAGGAATAATCCGATTGGTTGGATTGGTCAAATGACAAGGATGATACTGTTGGATTAGTGTAAGGTCCTTGTAACATGACCTAAAACCCTAACCTACAACCAAACCCAAAATATAAATCCAAAACCTAAATCCAAACCTAAACCCAAAACCTAAACCCAAAACCTAAACCCAAAACCTAAACCCAAAACCTAAACCCAAAACCTAAACCCAAAACCTAAACCCAAAAC
>JGI24159J19872_10002651_pt1 | contig 21568 bp, 16 predicted proteins | sample Ectturendosymbi4_FD_19872 | JGI IMG/M metagenome (IMG submission 19872) | reverse complement strand
ATTTGACGCTTTTTGTTACTTTTATTACTACTTGTAAAACGTCTTCAATTAAAATTTGGTTTGTGTTACCAGCAGGGCTGGCTGCGAACTTGACCCAGGTGGTCTTTCGCCAACCCTTTGTGATTCAACATGTTAGAACACGATTACTAAGCTGCAAAACGTGATATTTCTTATTTTTTATATTTTTCCATCACTATATAATCAACTAGTGATCTTTGATGTTATTGTATTTCCTCTTGCTGCTTCGCGTTATTTCGTGAGTTGAGTCACAAAAACGCATGATTAAACCATACCATAATAGTTTACACAGTTTAGCCCTAAAATACTGTATGGACACATTTTCAAAAACGACCAACAGAAAAAGTTTTCGGCCAAACGACCTTCAAAAAACGGCCAAAAAAGCCAAACGGTCAACCCAAAAATCGTACGGCCAACCAACTTGAAATACGGCCAAATTTCACAAATTTGGCCGCAAAACAGCCAATCTGGCAACCCTGGCAGTTAAAGGGTCACTTTAAGTGAGCGAGTACGGCGTACATTAAAGTTTGCCTCAGGGCACTGGCCACAGCACCAGGGAGAGTTCTTCGTTCGATTTCCAACTCCGATCTACATCTTGAAGGCGGCAGCAATTGACTGCTAGCCTGCTACACAAGTGCCATTTCAAGCATTGCTGAATGACATGAACCAACTACGTATTTACCGAGATTGAAGCAAAAAATTAAGCAAACTACATTCTGCATGTTTAGTTCTGATCTCTAATGTCGCGTGACTGGACGCATTAGCAAACCAGTGGCGTATCAATGTTAAGGGGGACATACGCTTCCCACTTTTGACTGAAAACAATGAGAAAGACTTCGCTGATCCTCAACCACACGTTGTCAACTCCATTGAGAGACTGAAAAAATATTTGATTCGGGGACGATAAACTCATTACAGGCATCGGATGGCGCAATGTTGATCCGTTTAAACGTTACCTGCAATAGAGCTAATTTCAAAGGTTGTTTGCCAGTACAATATTAATTAGGAAATTCATTTTCATTACAAAACGAGAAAAGCACAAAACACTACCAGACAAACATAGTATACATAAAGTAAGTTTATAGCAACACGAATGGACACTTCAGCGAGCGCAAAATCTGGACTATTAGCTTCAATGAGGGGGTAACGTGGACACTTTCTAGATGTGACCAACAGTACGATGTAAAACCATCACATGAACAGCAAGCGCAAGTCTTCGCAGGGCGAAAATGAACAGCACTGGATGGTGCTGCAGTATTTCTACAGACTTAGATAATATGTCACCTGGTAACGACAGGTAAGCACTTTCAGTGAGCAGCTAATGCCGCCTTGTGTAGAGGAGCACAATAGGCTTGTGCCGAGCGGTCTTCTGCCGTAAAGAGACGGGATTTTCCCAGTCAGGGGTTCTGTGTAACTTCTACAGTAGCCACAGCTTAAGTTGTGTGGATAAAAATGGAAGCAGCATATACGTGTTAATTCATTTGAAAGTGAAATCGCGTACGGAGTGAGGTGTGTCTGCAGGCCATCTTCGGTGAAGGTTGCTATTGCGTAAGCATAATACGCACTAAAAACAATGAAGTCCTACAAAAACACCAAAACGTGTCCATTAAAGAAACATCATCTGCTTTGTCAGTATTTGATAATTCAGTTGCTTCATGGACTCAAGTTGATGTTGAGAAATATGTCGTCAGCATAACATATTTGGCGACAATACGTCACTGTGAAATGACGTAGGACCGAAGTGATGTGCTGCCCGATTGTCAGGTCGCCAGATCGTCACCAAACCCTTTCTAAGAAATAATTTTCTTAGCAAACAGTGCTCACAAAGTAGATTGCAGCACAACATGATTTACTCAGTGTGACTAACAAGACTAAGGCGTCAAATGCATTCAATGCGTAGCAATCTGCAGTACAGAAAGGATACGGCTAATCTGACAAATGAAACTGCTGTGAGCATGAGGATAGTATATAATACGCAATGCATGTGCTTCGTAAGTTGGGGAAATGCTACAAAAAGCAACTCTGCAACTGACGTTAAATTTTTACCCAGACTGTTGACAAGTAGTTGTTAGTTTTGCGATTCAAAGACTTTCGCTTCGAAGAGAAACGACGCACGTTGAAGAGCAACTTAGCGTCATAAATATGGCCACTGGTGTTAAGAAATGGATGATTAACGAAACTCATTCCTCAAAATTTTGGACAGCGCAACAGTGGCCTGACAAAGTTCTCTTTAAAGACGAAGCCAGCACAACACCAAGGACATCCATAATCCACAAAACAAAGCCCAGAAATAAATGGAGATTGAAATAGGTTGTATCAGCAACAGTCTGAAAGATTAAATGCATCAAAAACACACCGTTTGACTCCGGTAATATAAGAGTTGAGGCAAAAGCAGCAAATTCAACACACAAGCAACGCTTAAAACACGAATAACGATAAAAATTCCAGGCAAACATAACACAAGCAAACACAACTCTAACAAAACAAGTTACGGCCACCGAGAACACAGCGGTTCCCCCGCAAAAAATACCAATATATACAAGTAACTCAGCGGAAGAATTGTTATTGCAATTACAGCAGTTTCTAATTTTTTCACATTTAACAGTTCACAATCCGTTTTTTTTTCAAAACACGAAGACAAAAGACACCTACCGATTAAAAACAATCCCTCACTACAGATTAGTTAAATTCTCCTATTCCTATATGGTGTGTCTCAAACGCTACAGAACACTTGCAAGCAGTGTTGGCATGTAAGACTCGTGAACACAGTCGAAATGCGTATACAAGCCTATGCGAAAAATTCAACGCAGCAAGCTCACATGTGCTGGTCAGGTTGCTTTAGGTACGTCGTCCTGCTTGGAACGAAACTATGAGTCAGAAACTCACATCTCAATAGTTGGGTCTTTTCGGATATTTGTTTCTACAGTCATGGTCAGGGTTAAAAGACTTCATCCATCTAAAAAACTACTTTTCACAGCTCTTACATAGTCACTGACAAGAGCCAGAAAAACAAACTACGTTTAGTAAAAAATAAATTAACAGCAGCTAAAAATACAGTGACATTCACTAGTCAGTCAACCAAAGTTTACGTCAAAACTAATTCCATTCCATAAGACTTAACCTTAAAACAACTATCTTTCTTACCATGCAATTCAAGCTATCGTCTAAAAATATAACCTTAATAGAGCCTGCAGCATTTGAAGTGTCACAGAGCCATTCTTCTAGATGATTTGGATAAAAAAATCCAGATTGTTATAGAACACGAACGTTTATGTCGCAACGATCAAAGGAAAACCAATCCTGTTCAAGCATTAAACAGGAAATGCTGCGAAACCGTCGCCTGAGACTGAGAATCTGGACGTTCGTTTGAGAATAAAAAAACTGTCGTTTCCTTTAAAATACGTGCGACATGGATTTGCAAGAGCCGTAGAGCAATTCGACGCTCTCTGGCGTTTGAAGAATAAGCGAAACGTTCGACATCACAAAACAGTGGCGCTAAGAAAGCATATTTCAGGTCCGCAAAATTACACTGGCACAACGACAGGAGTGAAAAAAAGAATAGGTTGGGTAATTCAAGCGACCCCGTGCACGCACGCTTCTCTATCAGTGAAACTCTTATGCATAGTTACATCAGAATTCGTACGTTTTGCAGAGTATGTGCTGAATTAAAAATCTGAGTAGCATATTTTCTGATTAAAACGCATTTTAGAAAGGTGTTCAACTCATTTGCAATACAGTGGAGTACGCAGATCAGTGCCATTGTCCTCCTGGATATTCTTCGAGAAAAATTTCGGAAACATTCCTACTGCACGAAAGTGGCATCATCAGAAACGTAACAATATCGAAGTTTCGTGTTTCTGTAATTGCTCTTTTCAATGAAAACACACACGACGTTTGCATCACTATCGACCGAAATTTTGATCGTTGTCGTTGTATGATGGAATAGGCAACTCCCTGAGATAGGCTTTGCGAAGACTTTCCGCTGATCAGTGTGTTTCGTCAAGATGCTTCAGATAAAGACCTTGGTGAAAGATATGAAGCCTGCATGGTGAAGTGAACCACCACGGGAAACGACGCAATAGCATACGCCAGGACGAAATGTCTTAGACAAAAACTGGCCGAAGCAAACTATTTCAACGCGCAACAATAACATGCAATACTAACATGGAGTCATGCTAAGCAAGGTATAAATCAAGCCACTTGCTTTCAATAAGCACAACCAAACATCAACGTGTACTTTTCTGTATATATAAGAAAGACACACCCAGCACAAATAAAAGCGCTTGACTTTCAAGTACCGAAAAGCGGAAGAGTTTTTAAAAGAAACCAAACTAAGACAAAGGCCAAACAACGAGAAGGTAGAAATGCGAAGGTAAAAAATGGTTGGTTCAACGACCAGTGTCCTTTCACAATGTGAAATTTCCAATCGAGGTCAGTCGAGACAGAATGGACTGATTATCCATGAAACGATGAGTTTCCACCGCGGCTCTGCAAACACAACGGAACAAAATCTGGTAAAAACGAAAGTGGCCATTTAAGGAGCATTTCGGGCAGTATCATTTTTTTGAAAGAACTTATTGTCAACCGGCATTAAAAACTTTGCCCAACTTATGAAGGTTTTAAGCATTTTTTGCCTCTCTCTGATCAAAAAATTGTCTTTGTGATCTTTCCCCTGCTGATTTAAAAAAAGCTTGTGTTTCAGAATTTATACCTTGCCAATACTTTTTTGAATTATTATGGTAATATCCTGATAATAAACTTTTGCATCAAGCTGAAAAAACGTGTGAGACTTGCCAAGAAGCGACCATTGTCTGCTGCACGAATATCAACCGGTCACAAACTCAGTTAAATCGCTATCGCTGAATACGTCTATCCTAAATAGCTTAACGTATTACAGCTCAGGCAGGAGCTCTAGCGCAACACACACAGCCACAAAGCATCACGACACGTAACTAATTCCAGTCCTTTTTTCCTAATCTTCACGTTTAAGAAACAGCGAAGGCCGCAAATGCACTTGATCATGTTTGAAAAACTAGTTTAGGCTGAATAAAACGTTTGTGCTGAAAGTTCTGTTAAGATTAATTGAATCTTTGGTTTAATGGAAGTCAATATGGGCAACTGCAACATGTTTCAAAAAAGAGTATTGGAGAAAAGCTCTCAAAGCCGGTGAATGATAATGATATGCAATAAATATGGAAATACCAGGAGCTTTTAATATAAATGTGAAATAAGAGGAAATGAAACCAAACGTAAGAGGCCTGGAAAAAAGAAGAAAGTTACAGCCTCAAAGCAAGATTTTGAAAAGATTGTTGAATCTGAGTTGCAAAGAATCAGTTTGAAAAGTGTGGTGAATGATATTGAACTTTGGTAGAACTTCAAAGCATTTCATGCTAAAGTGCACCATTGACTTAATGTTGTGCTAAATTGACGAGAAGACGTCAACATCTCCAAGATTTTAAAATCGCGGTCAGGCATGTTCCGCATAGTAAAAGGAATCAAACATAACATTGTCAAAGTGAAAAAACTAGTGAGCTGTTTTTATTGTAAAAGTAAAAATGCATATAGCACATGGAAAAATGAACACGGCAATCAAAATATTCTGAGTCATTAAAACTTCATAAAGATCAATAAACGGCCCACCGAAAGATATTTTGCCTCCAAGACTAATGGATGCAGATATATATGGACAAACGATGGAAGGTATTTTAGAAACGAAAACTTTTGCTAGTTTTCATTGTGAGATACAAAAATAAATCTTTCAAAACATGGAGTATGGTTTAAGTCTCTTACAACAAAAATGAAGACGTGCAAAGTGTAGAATTTGTGGGGCACAGTGAATCGAAAAAGTGATTGAGCCACTGTTTCATTCAGCACAGAAATATGCACGCAGTTTCTAAACACTATTTACATTCACAAGCACTGAATGAATATTGCTCCACTCAAAACAAATCCGGGGAGTATAGAACTAAAAACATGCGAAACTTGTGAGCGAAAACACATTCAATTTGAACCATAAGCATCTGTATGTGTTGATAATGTCAAGATGAATGCACAACGTGAACAACTGTTTCAAGCTTTCGTAAAAAGAAACTTGTTTAACTGCAAAGAGATGACAGTGAAGCTTGTGGCTGGAAATATTAGTTAAAGAAACAAATATGCAACATTATTCTGTATGGAATCATGCAACGCTTACAGGTATGCTACACGAAAGAATTAGTTACTTAAAAATATGCGTGTCTAATTCGTGCTCTTTAAGTTTTAGATACCTTAAGAAACTAGCAGCAAAAAAACGAGTCAATCCATAACAGATTTTCGTGTAAATACCTTAAAAAATAAAACAAACAAAATCTAGTTAATAAAAAACGACATTGAACTTGCAATATATGCTGTCCTGTTGTACAGTATCAGGTAAAACATTTGCCTGCTTTTGCAATAACAAAACTAATTAAAACGACTGCTAAAATGTCAAGGACACACAAATTAGCGAAACGCTGCTTATTTAATTTATTATTCACACAAAAAACTGCATGAAATGGTCGAACTAATTTCAAAGATTTTAGCGATAATGTAATAAAAAATAGCAAAACTTTTCCTAAAGGATTCGGGAAATATTTCAAAGCCAATCCTTAATAAAAGTAAACAAATTGCCAAAAAAGAAAATAGATTGCTGCTTTTGACAAAAGAAAATCTGCTTCCCGAAAGCCAATCAAAAATATGGTAATTTAAACAATTGTTTTGAGATCGGCCTTTACCTTAACCCTAATACAAATAATTGTTGATGAAACAAGAAAAATAAACAGTTTTGACACATGTACAGTTAAGAAACGTCAATTAGTATTTTGTTAATAGTGGATCACAACAAACGAAAACCTAAGCCTTTAATTTCTAGTCCTTTAAACGCCAGCAACAGCTTACATTGATTTGCTATCTGAACCCGTAATGAAAACGATTTTGGCGGTTCAAGAGTGAAGAATGCTATTACAGCCAGCGACATTCCAACTCATTTTCTAAGTTGGCAAAAGTCATCTTGGCACTTATCGAATTTAACGAAAGTAGCCAACAAACGCGTAATATGAGGTGCGTATCCTTTTTTCTGTGACCAAACCTCGGCAATACTGCTTGAATATAATAAGGAAATAAGTATATGCCTTGACCAAAAAGATTTTTCCTTCAAATTAAGACAAAATTTGAAACAATTATTGTATACACAGTTAACTATATTCATACCACCACGGTGTTATAGGTTTAGACTAAACCCACGATTTGCTGTCAAGGCAAACACTGGACACTTTTTGTGTAACAATGATAAATTTCGCGTATGTCTTTCGTTTAGAGATAAATTTTGTGTATGTCTTTCATTTAGAGATTTGTCAAACATTAAGTGCTGAAATATAAAACCTTTTGCAGAACTTCAATAAAACATGTGGTATCAACAGAACCTCATGACAGCACTTTACTGCCCATTTGGCCAGATGCAAGCAACATATTGATGCAAAAATCATACATTCTAACTGCTACAGCATAGACTGTGGCATTCTCCAAGGTTGAAAGCTGGGTCGATTCCGCTTTATGTGTCCTACAATTCTCCACGTTGTCCAAATTTTCAAAAATGCACTTCATACCAATAACAGCGGCCTAACACTGCTAAACACTCTCCACAACGTTCAACATTACACTAACCCAACTACACTCTTAGATGTCTGTTAACAATATACCGAATGCCCTAGGTTTCTTGCAGCAATTATTGTGCACAAATGAGCTCATTTACACAATAATGTCATTGTCAAAATACAGCTATTTAAAACGCTTACTGGCGAAACTAATGAATATCCTTACGACATTTTGCTGTCCAGTGTTTAAATGGCATACTCACGCCATTATACAGGGTATGCTACTAAAAAACTCTACATTACCAAATTAAGCAGTAATAATGCAAAAAGATTGAATTATTATTTCTAAATCAGGCAGCTTTCTGAAGCAGAAGTTCACCCGAAACATACCAAACAAGGTAAACAATAAACCTTTCCATTCATTCGAAGAAAAAAATTGTGAATTTAAGCTGACGAAAAACAGCTACACACTATAGCTGGCTGCTTAAACGTAATAGTTTGTATTTAATTAAAGAACGCCAAAATAACAAACAAGAATTCTTGAAAAGCTTTGACAAGCACTAATGGTGGAATGAAGTTTTCTGAAAGCCCTTTTTTGGCTAGCTACATGCCATGAATGCAGCGTTGTTGCAGAAAAGTTGCGTAATTTGTTGAACCTCCCGAATACCCACGCAATTGATAGTTGTTAATAGTTTTAGCTCGCAGACACTGATTTCTTCATAACTTTTCATAAAGTTTAAGAAATCGCAAAGATAACATCATGTTTTTCTCAAGCGTCCAGTTGCAGGTTCGGGAATACTCGAACTATTCCTCGAAGTCTACATAAATTCAGTGCCCGAATAACCGCAACTGCTTGTGCCAAAACAATACATTACCAAATCGCACTTGAAAACCGCTCGATCTCTTATGTTTCCTAATTTTATTCCTCGAACACTGCACAAAAAAGAAACAAGGCGGCAAAACGCTTCCGAAAAGCAAAAAAATTACGAAACATCGAAGCAGGACACGATGTGCAGAACACTTGAGAGCTGAAAGAAAGTGAAGTCAAACAGCCTGATTGTGACACACTGATTAATGAAGCAAAAACCAGGGTTGTCCATGGGGCATATTTATCTGTCCCATTCCCATCCCATAGCAATTTATGCCTGTCCTATCTCATCCCATCCCATGGGACGTTTCCCATGGGATTCCCATGGACAAGCCTAGGGTTGTCCATGGGACATATTTATCTGTCTCATTCCCATCTCATCCCATTGCAATTTATCCCTGTCCCATCCCATACGAATGACATTCCCATGGACAAGCCTGGCAAAAACTCTTAAACTTTCTTTAAAAATATTCCGATGACACGAAAATATTGTGAAAAAATAATATTTGGTTTTCAAACAATTTAACAGTTCGTTCATTTTCAGTAAGTCCCTGGTTTTACTCATTCGTATTGCTTGTTCCCAACGTATCAACAAAGGATCTGAAAATCTTTGACAGCTACGACGTATACAAAGCTCCATTTGTGCGATAGCAGACGTATAGTGTCATATCAGATGTTACTTGATCATTACATTGCTGAGAAGTATCCGAACTAATGGGAAGGATCGTAGTTTAAGCTTCCGGAAAACACGGAGAAAACGAAAGACAGCTAAGAAGTAGAAAAGGTTCCACAAGCTATGCATCACGCAAGCGCCACCTGAAACTTACATTTCATGTCGACGCATATGATACTCCATTTCGTAAGTTGAACATGCCTCGACGTTGCAGTACGTGCACTTGAAACGCTCGCCACTTCTTTCGCTGATCAGAGTGCGTTGTGGGACAGCGCGCAACGCGACATCGCCGTACGCCTTGAAGACTTTTTCGCTCGAAGCTTCACTACCGTTTGACGTGGTTTCCGGACGGGGCGGCATCTCGAGACGCATGTACTGCTGATTGACACCCTCTTTCAAGCGGTTCCATGCGCTGTCTGTGGGGCCGTCATCCGAACGAGAAACAGTGTCTAAAGACGGGCGAGGGGCAAAGTGAGCGGTGCGGGGGTACTTCGGTGGCCGGCCAGGACCTGCAAGATCAAACCATCAATGGTTTGGGCATTGTCTGATAACAGTCTTCGTGGTCTTGTCTCCGTGCAGAAACCTTCGGCCTCTGCTTATGCAAGAACATTCTACAAACAATGATCACCGAATATATCGGTCGAAGACCTGTTGATTTTTCATCAAAGCAGCTAATTTTGAAGTTATTCCTTGAAAAAACAAATTAGTTGTATTTTGTTCGAAAAAGCACCTCTTCACTTAACGGTGCTAAGAAGTAAACGCAGTGTTTGACGCGCGTGCAGCCATGGATTCAGCGATCCTCTACATTCACTGCATCTAACAACACGGGCAGCACACTAGCAACAGGAAGCGATCTCTTAATATCAACCACAGCATCGTTTGTTAAATAACAGGTCAAATCTCAGTGTGCGAAGCAGAAATCTTGAGCCAGGTGTGAGGCTGATGCAATTAGTGCAAAAACGTTGCTAATTCGCCGACGGTTAACCCGTAGGTACATTTCGACTAAGCTGTCCACGGATACGCATGTTCTAAAAAAATTCGCCAGAGGCACCAAGCTGACATGACTTATCAAATGTAATGCCGAAGTTAAACTTGTGCGTTTGAAAATTCTTCAAAAAAAGAAGCTTTGGTTACTCCCGAGCAGGTGAAATAATCAGTGAAGATTCCCCTCTCCGTTACGGAGATTACAGAAAGCAATGTCAAAAGACAATTTTTGGTCGTATCCTGGTGCTTACTGAGAGCCACTGGCATATCCGCTTTGATAGCTTCAATGAAAAATCCATAACTTTATGTGAAAAAAAGTCAACATTCAAAAAGTATTGAACCTGTCAAGTTTTGTTGCAACATTCCAATTTCTAACGGTGCTTGTGTGCAAATTGTATGCCTTTATGTACTTTACCTTAAGAAACAATTTGAGGGTTTTTGTGTGAATAGCTTTCTTGCTCAGGGGGCAGACTTTAGTTTGATGCTTTCGGACATTCGAAAAAACAGTTGGCGCAAAAAATTTTTATCTACAATCAAGCCATTGAAAACTTCTACCAGTGCTCGAGTTAAGTACTTTATTGTATGAAACCCAGACGGCAGAAACTTCGTTATCGTTATTACAAAAACTGCAAAACACATCCACCAGCTTTTTCCAAGCGCTGATAGTTCATGCACCAGCGAAACAAGTACATGGAGTTCAAAGAAAAACGTGTCCGTCCTGATGCACGCTATGACTTTATTCATCCAACTGCTGCGAAGTCTTGTTCTTAGATCGGACGCAACTGCAGTGAACCATGTGCAGCTGTTTTTACCTCTAGGAAAACCGTGTTCTGTTATGTTCGGTTTTTCTTCGGCGTTTACTTCCAGTGACACGTCGACGGCAAGGTGATGGTTTTTCTCCAACTGTTTCCAGAGAGAAAAAACTTACTAAACATGTATGACAAACTACACATAACGACGTGGATGTAACTACGAATCAGTAACACTGAAAACGTTCTTTCCACTATGTTATAGAAAAAACACACGGAGTTACAATGAAAGAGCCTCATGTAAAATGAGGATGAGACTACGATTATGATACAGGAAAGACATGCTACAAAGAGAGCAAAATATCTTGTCCCTCTTTATCCTGAGTAGAAAAACAGAAAAGTATTCAGTTTTGTGTTACGTCGAGTGAAAATATGCCAGGCGTGGTTGCTGCGATTTGTAAGACACTGGAAGATGTTACTGAAGTGCACTGTAATCATTGTGCACGACAGTAACCACCATAATGCAGCAAATACAACAGGCGGCACACTTACAAAACATTGAAACGTGTCAAAAACGCCAAATCAACTGCTGTCAGTACCTTGTGATAATCGAGAAGATGATGGTGAATCGTTTTGTAACTGTCGCCAACGTACGAGCAAAGCTGACAGTTGAAATTAGTTTGTTTCACATGCTTTGCACGGATGTGGATCAGCATTCGCGTGACGTCGATTGTCATGTGGCTACAGAACTTGCATCTGAATGTAATACACCGTTAATGTTTCCACGTCAAACTGAATATCAAAAATGATTTTCAAACTTCAATGAGATAGTTTGTATTTAGCCTATAACTTGGATTGCCAACCGTCCTTTATCTCAGAGGACAATCCTCTAATTTCCTCTTTTTTCCTTGTCCTTTTTGACATTGATAAAGGACAATAATATGTCCTTTCTTTTCAAAATTTTCCATAAATTATATTAGACCTCTGTAATACCTAGACATACCCATTACCCAGACTAAACATTTAAAATTGGATACATGTGTGCTGTAGTAAAGCAACATAGAAATTCAGATGAAAGTAAATCAAGAGCTTTTGTTTTTAGTTCTCTTTTGGATAAATTTAGGGTAAATGCTAAAGACGAAGATGTTGTTGGCTCAGAAATAGCTCAGATATATCATGCAGCCAAACACAATTCACGTGATTGTACTTTGAAAATAAATACAAAACTCCACCAGGATTCTAAAATTGAAGCAAAACTATCTCTTGGTCGAACCAAGTCAGAAGCATTTCTTTACAAATGTTCTTGGCAAAAAAAGCTTTAGAAGTAATTATGCACAATTTTAAACATGAACCTCCTCTCTTCTTTGGTCATCATGAAAACATGTTTAATATTGTGATACGGAAATTGGCACAGTGAATTGTGTAATTGATTTTTTGATAATGCTGTTGGAATATTAAACTGCTTGAAGAATACTATGGAGAATCTACAATTGGATTGTGAAAAGCTTTTCGTTTACGTGGTGCTAAGGCAAATTGCACTTTTGGAGGTGAACATATGCCAATATCCTCAAAGTAAATGATGATGACGCTGATTGCAACGATTACATTTTACATTATGTCATAAGGCAGTGGTTCCCAAACTTTTTTAAGCGCGACCGAAATCTTAGTTTAATGAACATCTCACGACCCAAGCCTGAAACATGGAAAAAAATGTATTGTACGTGCTTAGGAAGCGAAAATGTTTCAAACTACTCTACTACTACATAGCTAAACTATCAACCATGATACTCCACTGACCAATTTACTGAGCTATTCAGCTCCAAAATGCTTCCGTAATCAACGAATCTTAACTTAGCAGCAAGTTGTGTAGTTACGGCTAGTAGCTGTGCTGCCATTAAAACTCTAAAGCCACTTATGATGCAATAATCCAGTTTTAATAAGACGAAGGCGAAGGCAAATGAAATGCATATGATTCATTATTTAAGTCTATGACGTAAATGTAAAAACTTGACAAATGAAAGGAAAAAAGTGTTTTGACAGATTTGAATCTCCGTGGCGTGACCCGTTTTTCGTTCCTTCGCGACCCATGTTTGGGTCGGGACCCAACTTTGGGAACCGCTGTTATAAGGTACAGTCAGAGAAACTTGAACGTAGACAGAAGATGCTGCCTCAAAAATGTATAGCTATTTTTCAATCTCAGTTTTTTTTCTTAGAAATCACCACTTTGCTGTCACAGCAAGCAGCTTAGACCTGCTCATTTCGTCCAGGCAGCCGAGCAGTAAGGAGCTCCTCGTTGGAGCAGTCGCCTGCAGTGTCATGGAGAATGTCACCTTCAGGCATTCAAGGAATCCGATTGCGCAGAATGCACAAGGTGAATCCACGCTGAATGAGGTACTTCAATTGCTTCAATCAGTCGAGCGGAGCCTTGCACAGATTGAGTCCAGTCTGAATCTATGTATCACTGCTGTCGAAACAAGCTAAGAGGTTGCTCACGAGAAACTAGAAAGCAGACTGGTGAGGCAAGAAACTGAACTCCAACTACAAGCAACCGAGAATGGCAAAGCAACAATCACCCATGAACTTCGTTCAAAGGAATTTAACGTAGTGTTCCATGGTATTCCTATGAAAGAAAAAAGTGAAATATCTGAGAATATTATTCGTACATTTATTTCCGAAAAATTGCCCTTTTCTACTTCAAACCTTGACCGAATCATATTCTCGAGCGTTCATCGCCTTCCAAGAAAACCCCTGCTTGCTATCGCTTCATCCACTTCTGCTACTGCACCACCCATTGTTGTGAAATTCCTAACCATGAAACACCGGAACTTCATCCTCAACGTAGCTTCCCATGCCAGTCAGTTTAAATGTAGCATAACAAAGCACCTTCCATTGGCAATGCAGATTCAACGACGTACTCTCCTCAGTACTGCAAATAAACTCAAGCAAACGAGAAAAGCGAATCCAGTGGAAAATTGTCGACACAGACTACAGACTCTTCTCTGACGGTGAGCTAGTCACTATTGATGTCTTAAGTGTCAAACTGCCGTTTGAATGCTTGCAGTATTTTCGCTTGCAACTCGTCACTAAAGCTCGCGGACTTGAGTACAGTTTCTGATTTTTATGGGTTCGACATTATTTGTGCTACTGATACCTGGCTAGAATTTTCTGTTTTAAATAACCTTCTACATTTTCCCGGTTTTTGTTCTCCATTTCGACTTGACTGGAATCGCCATGGAGGCGGGGTTTTGGCCTACGTCATGTGTAAGGTTTTTTGACAGTGTGGACTGGATTTGGAATGTGCCGGCACTGATATACTGTGGCTCGAATGTCGAACTTCAAAAAACATCTCTACTTTCCCCATCTGTATTATTGCTTTCTCAATCACATGTAACTATGGCTGAAACCACTATAATAGAGTGTACTTTTGCCAGTACTAACCAAAATTATCCTAACTTAGAACCATGTAATACATATGAAGTACGAGATCTAAAAATTGATTATGTAGATTGTACATCTTCTAGCACACAAATGTTCATTATTCACCTCAATACTAGGAGTTTATCAAAGAATATCATTTACAATGTATCAACTTTTGCCCGATATAGTAATTACTCCTGACATTATAGTTCAGTTCAGTTCATTCCCATAGCCAATGGCCGCTGGGGCGCTTTAGCAGCATGCACGATCGTTTGCCAGTTATTCCGGTCCCAACAGTTTCTTAAACAATGTTCGTGACTCAAGCCAGTCCATGACTAAATATTGTCAATCCAGCTGGTCTTTGGACCTCGAGTTCGTTTACCTGATAAAGATCCTTGCATTATAGTGTTTGCGAGAGAGTCCGTTGTGCCTGGATACGTGCCGAAACCACTGTAATTTACGGCGTCTGACGATTTGTATCAGCGGTTCGAATTCGCCGATCATGGAGGTGACCTCTTGTGTTACTGAGATGTTGGTGCGGTGCGCGGTGTAGGGAATCTGGAGTAATCTGCTGAAACACCGCATCTCGAATACTGCTATCCTCTTCTTCAGGTTAGGGGTAAGGGTCCAACTCTCGCATCCGTAAAGAGCGGTTGAGATGACCACTGATCGAAGTAGGTTCATCTTTGTTTTCATGGAGATGTTCCTGCTGGACCAATTTTCTTTAGTTTTGAAAGGTGCTGTGTGGCTATGGCAAGTTTCGTCTTTACTTCGCGGACTGATGTGCCGTCTTCAGTGATATTGGAGCCTAGGTACTTGAAGGTTGTTACGGATTGTAGTTTACTGCCATTAACTGTTATGGGTATATTGGTGTTGTTTTCGTTGGTGGCAGGGGTGACCATTATCTTGCTCTTCTCGGCACTTTCTCAATTCCGAAAGCTGACGCTGACTTGTCGAGTCGCTCAGTAAGTTCGACGAGTTCTTTCATGCTTGCGGCTATCAGGTCAATGTCATCAGAAAAGCGGAGATTGTTGATGCTGCGCCTACCAATCCTCACGTTGCCCTCGAGGGACTTCAGAGCCTCGAGCATAGAGTCATTATCTGTTCGAGGAAAATGTTGAAGAAGCAGGGGGATAGTAGACACCCCTGTCTCACTCCAACGGTTGTCTGGAACCAGTCGACGATGTTGCTGTCTACTAAAATCCCGCAACTTGTGTTCTCGTATAAAGACCCAATCAGATGTACCAGGTTGCTGTGAATATTGTGTTTCTTCAAAATTAGCAGTAAGGCCTCGTGCCAGAAGCGATCGAACGCTTTCTTGAAATCTGTCAAGTTGTGGTAGAGGTGCATGTCGTGGTTTCTGTGTTTCTCGATTAGTATCCTAAGGTTAGTAATCTGTTCTGCTGTGCTTCGATTCTTGCGGAAGCCTGCTTGTTCTTCGGCCAGGATGGGTTCAATCTGAGGTTTGAGACGATGGAGGATAATCTGCAACATGACTTTACTGAGATGACTGATGAGAGAGATAGTTCTGTAATTGCTGCAGTTCTGGAGGTCACGTTTCTTTGGTAGTGGAACTATGATAGATTTCGTCCACTGCGTGAGCCATACACCCGATTGCCATATCTTGTCACATGTTGAGTGCAGTATGTCGACTGTGGTGGTATCAGCTTTCAGTAACTTGGCAGGGATGTTATCTATTGCAGCTGCCTTCCCTTTCTTGAGATGGTTTATCGCCTCAGTAACTTCACTGCGTGTAATGTTTGGTGTTCTGTCTGTATCGGAAGTTGGTGCACTTTGCTTTAGGGTAGTTAGGATTTTTCGGTCAGTTTTGATGTGGTAGTTATATAATTTTTTTGCATACTCTGTCCAACGTTTCTCGATGTCTTCTTTACTCGTGACTACTTTGCCGTTCTTGTCTTTGATTGTGGATATTCTGTTGCTTTTAGGTGTGGTGAGCTCTCTCAAACTTTGGAATGACTTTTGCGTGTTGTTCGTCTCGAAGCCATCTTGTATCTCGCGGCAGTGGTCATTAATCCATTCCTCGTTCGCACGTCTCATCTCCGCTTGCACCCTGTTATTTGCCTCACTATATTTCACCCGTGATTCTTCGGAATGATAACGTGAAGCATTCAATTTTTGTCTTTCCTCGCATCTCTGCACTAGTCGATCACCTGTCCAGGGTTTCCTCGTGCTTCGCTTTTTTCCTAGCACCTCTGCAGCGGTCTCATTCATAGCTTCTGTGAATCCCGTCGTCATCTCCTCCACGTCGTCTAACAGGAGTAGTGGAGCGAATTTCCCTCCGATCTTCGCATTGAACTCACTCCGGATTTCCGGATCTTGAAGTTTGCCTCAGTTGTATTTGATTCGTTGAGATTTCTGCTTTCGAATTCGTCGTAGTTTGATTTTCAGGTTCATCATGACCAAGTTGTGGTCGCTGCCGACGTCCGCTCCCGGATAAGATCTAGTTTTGCTTGCGACAACGCTGGACTTGAATTTTCGCGGGATGAGGATATAGCCACGTTGGTTTCTGGTGTATCCGTCTGGGGATGTCCATGTGTAGCGGGGTGATTTCTTGTGGGGATGTAGGGTATTCGCGATCAAAAAATCGTTCATTTCTGCGCATTCCAGAAGGCGCGTTCCACGAACGTTCGTCTCACCGAGCTCAAATTTTCCGGCGACAGTTGGCCAGTTCTCGTGAGCGTCAGTACCAATCTTGGCGTTCCAGTCTCCGAGAACAATCAGAACACCTTTCCGCGGGGTGTTCTGGATAGTTTTGTTGAGAGTCAGGTAGAAGTCCTCTCTTTCCTCATCTGTGTGATCTGACGTTTCAGCGTAGACTTGTATTACGGTCAGTTTGAACGGTGATGCATTCAGTCTGATGCTGATGATTCTGCTCGTTATGTACTCGCAATGTAATACGCTGCCGACTGTTGCCTTGTGTACGAAGAAGCCTACGCCGTTTCTACATTCTTTTGTCTCGCCTCAAAACCACAGCTTGTGGCCTTCATCCGTTGTTACTTCGCCCATTCCAGGTCTTCTCACTTCTGCCAGTCCTAAAATATGCCAGCTGTAGTGTTCCACTGCTACTGAAAGTTCCTCAATTTTGCCGGTTGTGTTCATTATAGCCATTAGTAAAACTACGCTTAACAATAACAGTAATTACAATGAGATACAATTACCTGGAAATACTTTCATTAATAAAAACTCATTAGTATGTCAAAATAGATATGATCTACAAATCAGGTCTGATCTGATTTGGACTTATACAATGACCTTTCGCCAGCACTAACCAAATTGAAGATATGTGGATAGAAGTAACAGATGTTAACAATACGTCTTTTCTGGTGGGTGCATTATACGCCCATCCTAATAACAAAACAAAACATTTTGGAGAAATTTTGGAAAAATTTTGGAAAATAGTATAAATATTATAAATGTGGAGAGGAAAACTTTTTACCTGCTGGAAGGTTTTAATATTAATGCTGATCTAATAACACTGTAGACCAACCGTTTATAAACAACATGCAATCTATAGGTGTCCATCAGATGATCACCCTATCTACAAGATTTATGCTACATCAAAAATCCTCACTACTTCACCACATGTACTGCCATGACTTCGTGCATGAACTACAGCCTGGAATATTACAATATGACGTCAGTGATCACCATCCTACCTTTCTTCTAGCTAAAATAGTACCTAAACAAAATCAATTTATTAAATGGAAAAGATGTTACAAACAATTCCACCCAGAAAATCTTGTGATGCACCTATCAACAAACTTACAAGATAATTTTACCAGTAACCATGGGAATCCAAATGAAGAATTGAACGAATTTTTTTAATTTTCAAATTCTCTGTGGATAACAATGCCCCATTAATCAAATTAAGTAAGAAATTAACCAAGCTGGCCTCACAACCTTGGACAACACAAGGTTTGCCAAATTATGTTAAAACTAAAAACAAACTTCATAAAACAGCTATGAATAGTGGCATTGCTGCTGAATTTCAAAAATACAAAAAAAAAATTATAACAGTCTCACTACAACTTCATCAAAAAAATCTCTAACACGAAGATCTATACAACACACAGGGCCAGGACGCTGGAACAATATTCCCAAAGACTTAAGAAACAAATCATTTATTTCGTTCATTCTGGGGCTTGATTAATTGATTCAATGACGTTGCGGTCCCTCGCTCCAAAACAATAAAACTTGTAATATGGACTACATACAAAAACATCTATTTTTTGACAGTGAACAGACATGTCACCTAAACTCTGTTCAAATACGAGAACGTTAAGCACTTTCAGAAGTAGCTTCCGGCGACCCAACGTGCAGCAGGTATGTTCGCGTCAAACTTCTTGATGTTTAGCGCTACCAAGCGGTCTTGCGTCTCAACTGTAGCGTAATCATGCCCGGCATTGACCATTATTTTTTTCTTTTGCAGTTCAACCCACAACGCTTTATCATACGACCATTTGAGGTGAGTACGATTTTACCGAAGTTTTACGCAAGCCTTCTTTCTTCGAAGTTTCAAAAATCTTTCGTTTTTACAGTCACTTCATCTGGGAACATCGACAACAGATTCGCACAAAACTGCATGCGATATACTGCGTTAAGAATATATACAACTACCCTTGGAGGGACGTGTAGCTACGCTGAAACAATAATCTATCAAGCCTACTCTGATATTACGACGATAAAACACAGTTCAAGATCAATTGTATCTATGGGGTCGTTTTGAGAGATGTAGGCACTGATATAACTTCGATGCTTTCACGGGAGCTTAGGTAACGCACCCGCCACCCGTGCTGGATCTCACTGTATTAATTTCTAACCAAAACGATTTGCGTCGTCTTTTAGAAGACATTTGTGATTTTGACATGAGGGAGAGAATCGAGCGACCCGATACCAAATGGGTTCTGGTCACAATTATCAATATCTTTTGCCAATATCAAATATCTTTCTGGTCACAATATTTTTGTTAGCCTAATAGCCAACGTCCCTATTGGAGGTGGGGCAAAATTCCCCTCCATTATTAACAATCATGGACTTCACGCTCTGGTTGTTGTTTCGATGCTTGGCTTTGTTCGACGGTTCTTCACTTGACTGCGAGCGTGCAACCAAAAGAAAAATTTTACAAGTGCTGCCATGAGCGGGTCGTAAATTCAAAGAAGTTTCCTGGTATTACTTTGCACGAATTGGTCGCCGTGGAAGACGTTTTTGAAATCAACGTCATGATATATTTGTTCGAGCTACACGGTGATTATCCGAAAGCGTATTTCCTGCAGATGAGTCGTAAAAGTATGAAAGAACGATGCACGTCCATTTGCCTGAATCACACTTCAGTTTTAATGCATTTTCGACTTTTCTAAATACTGCCAACGGTATGAGTGCCCGTGCTGCAATGAGTCTTGGACTGCACAAAATTTTCATTGCCATGTGCATACTTGGAAGCACACAGATGTTGGAGGTGTTTACAACAACAGAAATACTGCCTTTCACTAATTAGAGCAACTCGGAATTAATGCACCGCACGAAGATCGCTTTTGCCCATACCGTAGCACATTTGACAATGAAACTTATTTCGACAGGAGCAATTTGCCTGACACTGGTGAGAAGTCGGTTTGGATCGCGCAATATGTACCATGCTCTGTTTCGGCTGTTCTAATGTTCCTAACATTGAACAACCAAAGTGTTTCACAAACTCCAGCCAACAGGGCTTAGTTCACCACAAAATGCAGTACCTCGAAACAAATGCCGATGCTGCGTTTGAGATTTTAGAAGAAAAAATCCCAGTACGTTTTCGATCAACTTCATCGTCTACCTACAAGAACACATCGTTATCGGCTACAATTCGTCTTGCTACGACGTTTCACTGGTGAAAGACAAGAGTTTTACGTGTCTGGCAACCAACAAGCTGATAACTGTGTTCACGAAAAACTACACTGCACCAGGTTTTGACTATGCAAAGTTTGTAAGAGCAAAGTGGAGCAGCAGAAATTTTACTGGCCATGCCAGCAGTTACAAGATTACCAGCAGCTGGACGAGCCAACGGTGCCACCACATGATGCTTTTGACAGCTTTCTTAAAAATGAAAACAACAGTCAAGAAGACTACACTCTTTGTCAGACGGTTTGGAAAGACAAAATTTGGACCAGCAAACAAGAGCATCTTGCGTATTACAAAAATCTAGACGTTGAGCCGTTTTGCTAGCTGTATAGAAATTCTTTAGTGAGAGCAAGGAGCTTGGCTTGGATGCTTTCAAACGCAGTTTCACTTTGCCCGGTTTGACGCTTCAGTACCTTCCACTCTGTCACCGGGTGTTTATTTCACCCTCATTAATAAGTCAAACTCCAACCTACACCAGCTGATCAAGAGCAATGTATGTGGCGGATTGAGCGTCTTATTTCACCCAGAGCATCAGGCAGATGTCACACATATCAAAATCACGAATTCTGTGAAAACGCAAAGCTGTGCAAAACGATCGTCGGGTATGACGCAAACTCACTATACCTCAGAGCACTGAAGCATGCCATACCAACAGGGAACTTCATTCATTATCAATTGGAGAACTTCAAACCAACAGTCACTACTTCCAATGCAATGGCTTGCGTGTGTGGCTACCGAGAAGCAGATCTTAATTCAACACATGTATTACGGAGGCGAGGTGCGAATCGGCCCAACATATCTACCAGTGGACGGTTACTGTGCAGGTAACAAGATTGTTTTTGAATTTTACGGGTGTTGGTACCAGGGCCACCATTGCGCCTAGAACACCGACAAGCAGACAAATGAAATTAAGAGGACCTGGAAACCAAGATACCGCAGACTTGCCAATGGAAACACAAGAAAAATCAAAGTATCCATGCGGCTGTGTTGAAAACCTGGTGGGAATTTACGAGTGCGAGTGGCTGCACCATTGCAAGACTTATGATGCAGAAAAACGTTTACAGAGGTGATGAAGACTGTCAAACTGCAGTGCGGTTTGACAGTGCCTAACCAACAAATTCAAACACCGTGACGTTTGCTATGGCAACGGATCCGAAGTCACAAAGCTGATCAACTCGCATGTTTTCCACCAGCTCAACATTATCACATATGACTTGTACTAAGTCGAGTGCTCGAAGAAAACTGTCATAGAAGACCTGCCACTTCAAATTGCTTTTCATTGCTTTTTTCGTTTACGACTATGCCAAGTTCCGAATGCTGGAATTTTACTACGATATTCTGCTGCATCACATTG
>JGI24159J19872_10002650_pt1 | contig 21568 bp, 13 predicted proteins | sample Ectturendosymbi4_FD_19872 | JGI IMG/M metagenome (IMG submission 19872) | reverse complement strand
ATTAAGCTGGGCTGCGGAAAAGGGCGGGCCAGAGGGCTGCCATTTTCTGCAGCCCGCCCCGCCCTTCTCCGCAGCCGGCCGGCCCGCCCTTTTGTGCAGTACGCCGGCCCGTCCTGTCTTCTGTGCAGCCCGCCGAAAATTCACGTTTTTCATTTGGAAACACGGCCCTCCAGCCCGCCCAGCCCGCCGGCCCTCTAATTAGTGTTATTCATAGTCAAATTCTGTAGTTACCTTGCTTGTTAACTCAAGGGGGTGAAGTTTCTTGCGTGCTGTGTTCTCCCAGACAAGAAACTTTACGGTAATTGCCTTTACTGGCTGAATATACCGTATTGAAAATTTTTTCACCCTGCCCTGAAAAACAGTTTGCAGTGAAATTTTCCACTGTTTTGAATATATTTTTTACCATTCAGGATTTTTGAGCAACTTGCGCTTGCACTGAAAAACAGAGTATGCCCTGAAATTTTTCACTGCATTGAGTATACCTTTACATTCAGGAATTTTGAGCAAATTGCGCTTGTCCTGAAAAACAGAGTTGCCCTGAAATTTTTCACTGTAGTGAAATATTTTTTATCATTCAAGATTTTTGAGCAACTTGCGCTTGCCCTAAAAACAGAGTTGCCCTGAAAATTTTCACTGTATTGAAATATATTTTTCATTCAGGATTTTTGAACAACTTGTGCTTGCCCTGAAAAACAGAGTTGCCCTGATGTGTTTCACTATATTGAAATATTTTTTATCATTCAGGATTTTTGAGCAACTTGCGCTTGCCCTGAAAACAAAGTTTGCCTTGAAATTTTTCAAGATAGGGGGGCGGCCACCCCCCACGACCCCCTGCCTCGTACGCCTATGATTCCAAAGTAGCAAATGTATTCCTGTGCGCAATTCAGCGAGATCCTTGCTGATAAACACAATAAATGTGTTCCCACGCTGTAGCGATTAGATGTCCTTGTCTAGATATCCGCATTCTAACATATTTTTGTCCTAACTCAGTGGCCCACTCGAAAATTGCACTATGGCCCATAGGTTGAGGAACACTGCCGTAGAAAGAATCCAGCACAAAAAAGAGATCAGTCGAAACAAGCAATCACAACTTTCCGGACAGCAGCATAAAGGACGAGCGAATTTCTCTTGTCATGTCCAAAACACAGTAAAATTATTTGCAACAGAACAAATCAACTATCACTTACACTGCACTTCTTGCTGTAGCTTTTTTCCAGTGACAAAGGTGAAACTGGTTTGTCTGCAGTGGGCAACTACCTGTTCCTTTTTATTTTTCTGTTTTATCCAAGCTTTCATGTATTTTATGCTTAAATACTTTTCACTGCAAACAACTCAATACCACGCAGCAGCCGAAACAGATCTGTCTACAAAACGACTCTAATAAATTGTTGTGGGCGTCGAAAGAGTTTCCTTTCCGTCACTGGCAACGTAATTAATTTAAAAAACGTCAGAACGCAGCCATTCTTGGGCTAAGTTACTCTAGACAGCTGACAGTAACAATAAAGCACAATTCAACCAAGTTTTTCCTGTTGATCGCTTCGTATGTTTAGTCAGCGAAAGTAAGTATTGCTCTTTATCCTCTTCATTTATAAGCACTATTTNCCACANTGACAANAAAGCAGTGAAAAATTATCTTTTCGTACTTATGCTCAGAAATTCAGCTTCTTTCACCGTGATGTAGCAACTACAGTATATCGATTTCTTCAAAATGATTCGCTTTTTGATGACGAAAAGCAAGTTTCACCAACCAAATAATTCAACTAACAATAGGCCCATATTTTTGTGAAACTTATTGTGATTTATGTGTGCGTGGAGATGCATATAACGACTAAAGTTTAACCAACAACATAAATTTTTTGGTGAAATGGAGCATACTGTGAACTCGTTTCGCATACGTTTATTCAGTTACAGCATGAAAAGAGGCAACTGCTGCTATAGTATTTCACTGAGTTTAACATGAGGCAATAAACGTTATTACTTGAGGTTGCGAGTACAACCCGGGAACAGTTGAGCTCTCAGGTTTTGGCCAAATTTAGTCATTAAAACCCTGCTCAGGAAACCTGGGTGGTCCACCACCCTGGGGCTTCAATATTTGTTGATTTTATTTACTTAGAAAAATATTAGAAACCTGTGTTTCCATGACTTTTCCTGATTTTCAGAAACAAGTTGGTTGGTGCCAGAGTTATTTTGCAAAAATATCCCTGAAANCCTATATATACAAAATTGGAGTATTGTGCTATCCAGGTTTACCTGATGTGTAACAAATTTTGTCCACCTTAGTGTTTCAGTGTGATTTTAAGTNCAAAACCTGTTTGGCCAAACGTGACCACCGATATCTTATATGCGAAGAGTCTTCCTACAGTTTCTCCATGACTTGATATGAAGAAAAAACGGATCTAAAACGCGCATGACGTATTCTACGCACAAACGAAAATTCCTCTCTAAAAATCCCCTTTTTGAGGGTACGGTCTATAAAATTTGTATGCTATGTACGTTTCGTTTGGCAGAGACGATTTTGTTGTGAAAGTGATTAAAAATGGACGTCGGGAAGTCAAAAATAGTTTGGTCTAGAAATAACGGATGTCACATGTCCCAAAAAAACGTAATCAAATTTGGGTTTGCGTTTCACACATGATTTCTCGACTCATGTAGCATTTTAAGGTTTTCTGAGCAGAGTGAATGAAATGTGTTGCATTTGTATAAATGTCCATGGGCGTCCGCAGAGGGGGGGCAAAACGGGCATTTGCCCCCCTCTGGAAATTGAAAGCAAGCGACAAGATTTTCTAGAAAACAAGAAGTTAGTAGCTCAATTCCGATCAATAGATTAATTTTTGCAATGCCACTTTATTTGCCATTGCCAGTATGGCATTCACATTGCACAACAGCCAGGTTTTCTGTTCTGGTGTTATGCAGTAGTGAGCTTACAGTTCACTCATGTCCGCTCCTTTGCGTGGCCAAACTTGGGAGCGAATTTTTCTGGTGTTGTTGGTCTTCATTTCGTAACAATATCATGGCGAAAATCTTCCAAAGGTTCGCTTCAAGTTACGATGGTAGGCGTCTTACCGCATGTTGCTTTTGAAAACTGGTACCACACCTAGTGATTTTTAGACTGGCCTAGTGATTTAGTGATTTTTCAATGCACTCTAGTGATTTTTGCAAAGTATGTGTTTGAAGAAAATCGGATGTCCTTTTTCTAACTTTTCAGCCGTTTTCAATCCGTAAACAATTGATTACGTGAATGGTTGTTTGAAGATTTGCACCAACAGAACAAACAAGTGCTTCTAATTTGAGTTTCCAAACGTTTTCACTTCCGCGCTGTTTTTGAGGCAATNTTGGCCATGACGGCATTTCATTTTATTCGAGGAACGNTGCAGAAGAAATAATGAAATGAATGTTAGGTTGATTGGTCTAAAATACTCCGCGTGTGGTGTCNTTTTCAGCTCTTGAAAAATGCCTGATGATTGTAGGTATGACATTATCCAGGCTTCAGCATGATCTATTTTAACGAACTTGCAAATGACGCAAAGGTTTTTGGGTTATATAGTAAATGACTGAATCATTTCAAGCAAAACTGCAAACGTCGACGCAAAAAATTTAAACCAAGTAAAGTTTTCTCAGATCTAGTGAATTTTTTTGTGAATCTAGTGATTTTTGCAGAGAAGCCTGTGACAGCACTGCTCTTTAACGCCGACATCGTGGCAGTTAATGCAGCAAGGCAGTGACTGGCTGCTGATAGCGGCAGAAAAAGCCAAACAATATTTTTGACGCCAATTGCCTCTAAGAAAGCCCAAATTTGTGAAGTTTGGCGTCAGTAAAGCCAAGCTGGCAACCCTGGTTACAGAGCTTGTGAGCGGATTGTTCGATCCTTAGTCTTTATTGCGTAACAATAACATGGCAACAAACCTTCAAAGATTCACTTCAAGTTACGGTAGTATGGGTTTTGCCACATATGTGATTGTTGAACGCAACATCTTTGGTAGAAAATGCTGTGAGACAGTGACTACTGATAGCGGTAAGCTTCGTGGTTTTGTACTGCGTGAAAAGAAGCATGAATGAAAAAGAAGCATTGCTGCACCAACGAAGCGCGATTTTTGTGATTGTTGCCGAGCATGGGGTATTTCCTTTTTGGTGAAGAAAGGTTAAAGCGTTTTATGAACGTGCATTTGCATTGCATCGTCAGCAACGTGAACAGAATAAGCAAAATGTCGAGGTTGCCCCCCTGGAAAAATTTCTGCGGACGCCCATGAGCATGTCTTGTCAGTTGTTGCGCTTAGTAACAAAGCACTAAATACATCGCGCAGCAAAAGCATAGAAACCTAATTTCCCAGTAATTGCTCAGAATATGTTGGTGATAAAAACTCCCTGTTTGAAGCATTAACACCCTTTTGCTGGTAAACAGAATAACGTTTCAAATGATTTAAAATTTATTTTTTAAAACATTTTGTTTACAAAAATTGGTGTACTGAAAGCAAATAGCTTATACCCGAAACACTTGGTATCAGAAGAAAATGTTGTGTACCTACGCGATTTTTGCTTGCCTAAGACGTAGCGATCATTTGGCTCTGATTTTTCTATCGATCATTTTTTTTTCTTACCATCGTTTTGTAGATCATCTTTTCAATCTAAGCACTTTACCTGTTTNGGTGCTTTTGGCCTTTCAAGTATTTGGTTGACTAAGCAACTATATGAATAACACAAAACATGAGCAACAAAAAATGAAATAAACCATTAGCACGCACATTGTTGAAATTCTTATTTTACAGCTTTGCTGAAAATCTTGGTTTGAAAACTTGCCTCACAACAACCTTAGATTGCAGAAGAATATCTCATCATGAGAAGTTAGAATTAGTTCGCGAGGTGGCAGCATTGAGCACAGAGTGCTACGCCGGCGAATGCGCTGCCCTCACGTCTTTTCACGAGAAGATTATAGGATTATTACTTGAACGCAGATTAAATACATTCAAACTGGGTTTTCAAACTGCATTTTGCGTTCTACAGCAATTTTAGTGCAGCAAGTAACACCGTAGGGTAGTTAGCATCGATTCAGAAAGTTTCCAGGCTTGTCGATGGAACACTTTTTTCTGTCCCATCACATCCCATTGAAAATTGTGACTGTCCCATTCCATTCCCTGGGATTTCCACGAAGCTAGCGATACGAAGTATTATATCATGCGCATGTCTAATGTCTAGCATCCACAGAACCATGGCACATAACCCTATTTTCTGGGCCTTGCATCATTACGCCATGGCACCAAGCTTGTATGCCTAATATGTACTGCGTGATGAGGTCGTGAGCAGATGGTGTTCAACACAAAGGCGTAACGAGGTTAGATGGCGCCCGGGGCAAAAAGCACGTTTGGCGCCCCCATGTTCGAAGTTTGGCGCCCCCATGGTGGAACCTGAGCTCTTTCGATAGCAAATTTGCTGCATTGAAGAAAGTACTTGTGACATTGTTGGGACTTTTCGGCGGCTCCCGCAGTAATTCGGCGCCCCCGCAGTGATTCAGCGCCCCCATAGTTAATTGGCGCCCGGGGAATTGTGTCCCCCTTGCCCCCCTCGTTACGCCCCTGGTTCAACATTAGAAATTTCCTGCTATATGACGTCGAAATCAGTTACGATAGGATATAGAACAAATTTCAAGTCCATTGTCCCATGCCATGGGAAAATCCCATGGACAAGTCTGGAAATCTCCTCATGGCTAAAATTGATCTCGATCTTATCCTGGTTTCAGCATGAAACTAACACTTGGTTTAGGTTTTGCTTTTTCCAACGGATCCTTGATGCAGTACAGTGCTTTGCAACGCCACCCTGCAAGTTGGAATCGCCGCTGGTGGGTAATGAAACAAATATTTTTCAAATGTTACCGCACTTTGTTAGGTTCAATTCCAATTTTTCAAATAAATTTCAATTTGTCACAATAGGAATGTTTCTAAATTAACTTGTCAAAATTCCTTCAATGTCAATCATCTTAAAAAGTGTGCATCGGTAGTTTGGGTTTTACCGAAAACACAGTCGATTCTTTTATTCACTAACGTCATGTGATCCGATTGGAAAGCGAATTAATCACAATAACTAAAGTTGGGAGGGAAAACACGAGTTGCGTTCAGCTCTTTACCTCCCCTTGTTTAAACTTCCAAACAAAACTTGGTGAGAACAAGCTGTTAACAGGCGGTCTACTTCACAAGGTCCGCCCACAACTTTCTGCCGCTAATAGCGTCAGTAATTCTATACTTCAAACTGTTAACAATATGACATTCCAACGAGGTACGGAAAAAGTGTGTTGTAATCAAGACGACCGACACCGTAGGATCAATTATCGCAAGATCATTGTTCCTGGTCAATGTCTATTGTATCCTGTTGATTTGGTTCCGGCGGTTTGCTCGCATAAAGTTGCACGACAGTCTCGAGGCAGGTCCTGTTTCACGTGTAACTCACTAATTAGATTCCAGCGCCAGTGCCGCGAAGCAAAAGAATCGATGGGGACTTTCAGTAATTCTATTTTGTTTTAAAGCGCAAAAGATTGGGTGAAAAGGTGAAAAACCGGAGCGCGAGTCTCTACCATTACGTTCTGTCTTATCAAATTAGTCGTTCATTAATCAGGCGACCAAGTACCACAAGATATTGTTGGTAGTTTTCTCTTCTTCTCCCGCAGCTTATTCTACTATCCTTTTGGTGTTCGCATGGTGTATTAATTTCTGTCCATAAATGTTTTGAAGCCTTCACGAAAATCGTGAGTTTGAATGAGAAAATATCGTTCTGCGCAAAGCAGAATCTTCTGCATAGCCCAACGGTTTGTAAAATGTCAGTAGAAAAGATTGCACTTCGTTCAACATTAGTTAACTTTACTTTCAGGTTACATGGAAGGAAAGGTTTCCGTTCAAAACAGACCTGTTTATAACAGACCACTCGAAACAGACCACCTTCGTAACAGACCTGTTCATAACAGACCTGTTCATAAGAGACCATGTTCATAACAGACCACGTTCATAATGCACCACTTCATAATAGGCCCCTTACGAACATTGTCTGTTATGAAAGGTTCTGTTATGAACGGCTCTGTCTTGAAATGGAACCGGAAGGAAAAACAAGTTTGAAAACCTGATTTTCCAGTATCGAACAAGAAATCCATTTGTTAAAAGACAAACTTTTAACTAAAGCGAATGGTTATTGAATTTTCAATATTTGTAAGACTTTCACATTGGTCAAATTTTCTCACTGCTCGTGTGGGTCTTTGTAGTATTATGCGTTTCACAAAACGTTTTATTTCCAGTAGAACGATCATTGTTAAAATGCTTAAAGTGTGTCAGAGTTTGGCTTCTGATATAATGCATGCTTCCCGACCGGGTGCCATTTACGATACTCAGGGGTGCCTCGAGCTGATGCGTTTTCCAATATACAATTAAAAATATTATTCTCCAAATGTTATCAAACCTTAAAGCAATTGCTATGGTTTCGCCACAGGGTGCCGCAAATTATATTTGTCTCCTGTAGGGTGCGGCAAGCCTAAAATGGTTGGGAAACACTGGTTAGTCTTTCTGAAAAAGGTAATTGGCTCGTTTAACCGTAGTAAAGCGTAACATAAGAAGGTATTTTCTACATATCCGTCATGTATGTATAAACCAGAAAACAGTCATGAAAACCTAGTGAAAACAACAAATTTGTTTTGCTTGTCACAATTTTTATAGGGAGTTTTATGTTTATCAATATGTTACTTTCATGTGCAAAACGCACCATAAGTCGAAGGAATTGTCTTGTGCCTCTTCCGCAACAGCATTTACTTACACCGAAGAATCGTCAATCGCTGAAAATTTTAGCTGATCTATTAGCCGCTTAGCCCTACCTGACAGTAGTTNGTCGAAGGTTTTCAAGGAATTTTCGTTCATGTTGAAGAGATAAGCTATCACGCTTCTTGCACGCTCAATTGAAAACCCATCGCAACAGATCAAGCGTTTCGCGAACGTCCGCAAATCTGAATAGAGATACCACTTACGGCTAAGAACCCATTTATTTCTTTGTATACCAACTTTGTCAAACCATGTTTTGCGATGCCTATGATAACAGTTGAACAAAAGGGAAGAAGCTAAATTTTCCCCAGCACATTCTTCTTCGTGGTAGAGCTGTGATTCTTTCGAAAGCTTTTCAGTTTCAGGCAAATCTCTACACGCCCGGCACACGGATAGCTTTTGTATTAAACATGCGTATCTCGGTACACTGGCTGTGAAATAGAATTCTTCCACGTTTCCTTCTAAGCAATGGGTTTTAAAATTGTTGCTGTAAGTAATGGCGTTTCGTAAACAATAAAAATTATAAAGAGATTAACAGATTTTAAACTGAAAAAACATCGAGAACATATGCGGTATCTACTCTCAAACTCTGCACTTTCTGTAGGTCCCGGTGGGTTTGGTGGGTTTCTCAGTAAACTTTGTGTTTATTCGCACGATGTTGCAACCTCTTACCCCGCCCCTGATGTCTTAAGCAAAACTGGAAATTTGATTTTAAATGAGTTTGCATGTTGTTCATGTCACAAAAACAAAGTGTGTAAGTAGTGGTTGTTCAGCACATCTTTGCTGCTGAGGAAAACATACTACTCTTACAAAGTAAATGGGACAATATTTTAAGAGAGTTTGTTTTTAAGCGTATTTAATAATGACTGGCGGCTTAGTGGTTAAAGCTTTGACTTCCAACGAAAAATTAGTTACTTTGACCCGCGTTTTAGACTTTCTAAAAGACTTTGTGGCGATGTTGTAAAACTTTAATGAGAAGTTTCTTCAACATAGCGTATGTATTCAAAGGTTGCAGCAATGTGTATGAGGCTGCGTGTTGGGCCTCAATTTGAGTTACCGACAAGCTTGCAAATCGAACTAAAACCCTTTTCTATCAAAGCTCTCCGCAAAGTGCTGTCATATCATTTAAAATCTAAATAATCTAACGTTCATGCGCACTTTCGTAAAGAATTCTTGTGTGTTCGCATAGGTTTGGTCCAGGATTTGGTATAAGTGTTTCTGAATTTCGAGTTCGCATCGTCTTGTATGGCATTTTCGGATTTCACAGTATTACCGCTAGGTGTCGTGAACTTATTTTTTGACAATAAAGTTCACATCGGAGATCTCGATGCGTCATCAAGTTGGAGCAGGCCATGGTTTTCATTTAAAGTTTGGGTTGTAGCTAGCAACTGTGGTAAATATTTCCTTGCCAATTTTGCCTGGCACAAGCATAATTGGCATGTAGTCATTGTTTGATTTAATACTCNTTTGCTTTGTGATAAATNCCTTTTACGTTTCAATCACTCATTTTCCTGACAATGAAAGTAGTAATTTTCTAAATATTTAACAAGATTCTATTTGAGTAAAAGTGATGATTCTTTCCTAGTAGGCGATTTATGTACTCTGATGAGATCGTAGTGTTTCGTAGTGTCCGATTCTTGGTTGTGAAAGGATTCCTTTCGTTCGACAGCATTTAACATGGTTTCATAAAACTTACTACTAGCTTTCTTGTCGGTGCTTCAATGAAGTTGATTGTGTAGTGAAATTCTGTTACCAAAGTTTGAGTTAAGCTATTTTGCAGAGTTATTATGGTTTAGCAACTAGGGAATGGTAACATATTTTGGAATTTGCTCTTGCGCCAGAATCTTATATTTCAAAACTAAGAGACCTGATGACAGAGGGTGACGACAAACTCAGATCACAAAAAAGTTTTGCAATTTTCGGCAGCAAGCCGCAAAACAACACGTTGAGGTCCAAATGCTTTTTACCGTACTTCAAATGCAGAAGGGATTTTTGAAATAAATCAGGTAAATTGAACTAGGAAGAAACGTACCCCTTAGTTTTCAACTATAGTATCAGTGTGTTTTATCGACTGCATAAACAATTTCGAGAAGCCTCCTGCCGCAGCAGTTCGATTTCGAAAAACGTGCGTTTTCGTGTTGCACAAGTAATATTAGTCACCAACTGCGCGTCTATCGCGCCAGACTCGACAGCTGTACTGGCATCTCCGTTTGATGCGTTCTGCCTGTGGTTAAACTGGCACGTGGAGAATAAGCACGCTGGATCATCGTTCAATTTGGAGTGCAAATAAGTGTCCTCCAGAGCAGGGTTGGCGGTGGAAAGCTATTCCTTCCTTTCTCAACCAGCAGAAGGTCCGACAAAAGGTTGGTTTTAGATACGATTGCTCTTATTTTGGTTATCCGTGAGGACATCAAAGGGCCAACTAACGTTTCTTGCGGTCTTGCCCACTTCAAAAAGTGAGAGTGGCTAGAAGTGTGACGAAAGCAAATTAACCAATTATTATTGTTTTTTGTGTTGTCTTGCGAAGCTATTGTTTTTGCCCGGCCTGTGGTAGTGGTTCCGATTTTTACGCAGACACAACGTTCAGCTTAGAAAATTTGTCATATGCTCGTGCCTATTAAATCAATATCATGTCTTTTAATACAAGAAATGCCAGAAAACCTCCTGTGCAACTTAAAAGATAGTATGGAAAATGTGTTTCTTTACTCCTTCGAAAAACGTACTTACATTATTTGGAAAGTCGAGTCATTAAAACTCATTAAAAATAGCGCTGTTATGCTTTTGGAAACGTTTTTTACAAGCTTTCGTCTATCTTGCTGCACTGTTTGAAGACAAAATGAGACAAATCTGGGGAGCAAGCTCTCTTTCTTGAATAACAGACGCAGAGATGAAATCTATTCTCTAAGAAAAATACGCTTGAGATAATCCTTGAGGCTGAGTGGAAAGGTAAGGCAGTAAACCTGTGTCCACATCAAACCCAGTCACATGCTGTCCTGTACAGCAAGTGGAGAAGGGATTCTTGAAAATGCGAGATTGTATGCACAGTGTTTTTTCACAAACCAAGCTACAATTTGTGATTAATGCTAATGTAACTAATTGCTTTGGAAGTTGTCATTTATGGTGCAGATGGCGCAACGTGCAACTACGGAATTCCTCTGTGATTACGAATATGTAAAGAAATGTGACTAACATTCTTTCTTCACACCTGATGGAGTCACAAAATGAGCAAACTGCACAGCAGAGAGAGCCAACAACTGACCGATACTTGCGCAAATTTGTAGAATCAATTTTGTGTGGTACCGTCGCTTCTGCTCTGACAAGCGTTAAGGCTTAACGAAGCACTCGCTTGTACAGGACAACTTTGATCTTGATGCGACGAGTGCTATTCAAGCACCGAGGATTTTTTCGTGACCCCCTTTTCACCGGTCTGGAATCACAAATATTTTTGGCCAGTACTTTTCAGTTTGCGACATTTTCCACAAATCTCAATATCTGTGTGAAATGCCATGTCAAAAATAAGTTCAGTTAAACAGCGACTGTTTACAGTCAATAAAATTTTTGGAAACAAAATGAAAATGTAGAGTATAGGTTAGCTGATATATTCACAGTTTAATCTGAAGTATTTAATGCATACAAGCAAAGGGAAAAAAGGATGTGTATGGAACATACGATTTCTCTCAGGAATGCGCTGGTTACCTGGTTATTCCTTGTACGTCACAATAAAAAAATGTCATTCGTTAGTTTATTGAGGCTCAAGTGAAGAGCAATTCTTGTAACTTCATTAGTGTAACATTCTTACTGGACATCCAAGACCCACTAGCTATAGTGGATAGTCAGATTGCAGAATAAACTATAATGCATAGCGTACTCACTATTAGTACGCTGGAATAATGTAAGCCCACAAAGAGAAAGTAAAGTAAGGTTTATTTTTGGTATGATAAAACTCGGCCATTCATGAAACTCTTCAAAGCACTGGTGTCGTGGGAGGACGGCAATCAGACAACCGTACAGTCCACTCAGAAATTGTTACCCTGTATACTACGCAGGCCTGTAACTAGGGGGTCTATGCCCCCAAAAAATTTTCTCCCCCCTGGAAAAATGTGATGGACATAGTTTAAAACTATTGGACATACTGTAGTTCAGAAAATTTGGGCTCCTCTCAGAAAACTCTTCGCCCCTCCTAGTGTCCCAAGCTGGTTACGGGCTTGATACGTTTTTAATAAAACACACACAAAAATAAACAACCGAAAGCTATCATATACAAAGCAAAGAAAGATTGAACAAAGGTAAGAAACTACGAAAGGCACAACTGTCAAAGTTGTGCATAGGTACAATGACGTTGCAACAAATTCGATATGATAATGGGTTTTGCACGTACATCCTTTAAAGACCTCATTTTAAACAGATATAATAGTGAAAGCTATTTAAAGAAATGCTCTTAAAACTACCTCAAGGAGTTAGTTGGTAAATATGATAACACAATTGTGTGAAATACCAACAATGCAACTGTAAGTTTATGTTATTGGACTATCCCACATTTAGAAGCTAAAAGTACAGAAACTAAAAGTATTGCAGTACAGCTTTGCAAGGCATTTCACAGACTTGTTTTTAATATCTATTGGGATACCTTCATAAATTTTAGTTCTATATTATAGTTAAAAGATTTTTTCCCTAACTCCGTTCCCGGCGCACTGACAAGTAATTGTCTTTCACTGAATTACGAGTTTTGCAATCATGAATGTGTTCGTTCTCGTGGTTTGTGCTTAGGGCCCTATACGTGGTACTGGTTATGCTTATGGCCCAGTTGCCACTAAATCGCCTGAGTAAATAATCTGTATCAGCATTAAAAGTACAATGCATCTATTTATATACCTCTAAATTGTAAATTTTATTTACTGTAAGTAGATTAAGGTTGTGGAACAGCAGATAAGTGTGTATTTTAATGATGCAATAGTATTTTGTCTAACTCAGGCCTGCGCAACCTATACTGCCAGCGAGAGCTCAACTGCAGAAAATGTTTCAAAAGCCTGACTTCGGATAATTAATTGTCGTTCCAGAAATTCCAAACTACAACGAAATGAAATAACTTTTGTGGCCCTCGGCAAATATATGTTGATCAATTTGACCCATCGAACTTTCTGAGTTGTGCAGATCTGGTCACTCTAACTATTCGTTTTTGCAGTTTGAACAGAGGGTATATGACAATTTTGGATGCTCTACCTCAAGTAATTTTCATCAAAATATGTTCGTTTCAATGTGAAAAAATTACAAACAGTATAGGGATTTAGCAGACATGTGGTTATGCTTAGGGTCCAGCAATACCTTCACCTTCATGCTGCAGATGTAAGAACGCTTTATATGTATTGAGTTTGCTCATAGAAACGAACATGAATTTCTAATTTTCAGATGCATGTTGTCGCAGTCAGATTTTTTGTATTTGCCTGCATGAAACTATAGATTGTTGCTAAGGTGATTGAGATGTTAAAACTACCAAATCAAGTAAACGTCTCTTTCTAATTGACTTGTTCGCTACAAAAAACTTAAAGTTTCACCTTAAATTGACTTGTTGCTTGAAAAATGAAACCGTGGTTATGTGCTGAATTCACAAGTATGTGTGACTCAAAACAATTTACAAGCATGCCAGTAAAAATACAAGTCGGGTCATAGATTTAATGCAGATATATAAAAAGTTCAACTAAATTTGCCACAGTTTTGTAAGAAGGGAAACCTATGACTGCACGGATATTGAAGCTTGGGTACTTCCACAAATACTTTCTTCGACCACTCGTTCCTTGAAACTTGTTCACGATACTGAAAATGTCATTGTATTCTCTTTAGTTCACGGCAAAAGTAATTCGCTGTTTCTGTCTTTGCAGGTTCTTGAATTACGCACTATTCCAGTGATGAAAATCCCTCTTCGTCTTCCCCTCTCAACGGCGCTACTGGCTCCTTGTCATTTTTACCGTGAAAGTCGCTGAAAACATTTATTGAGCGCGAACATTCAATCGCAGCACTCACTGAGCAACGCAAATCGGACATTTACATTTAATGTGCACGAACAAATAAACCTTAGGCAGAGATTTCACGTGTCCAGTGACTTGTGTAAACACACTTTTCGACCTGCAAAAATTGTTCCTCCGGTAAAGCATACATGACGATCGGCTTTGGAAAAGGTGATGTCGATTAAATTATAGTTTTCGTGTGTCTCCAACCTTAACACTGAGTATGAGAGCGATTATCGTGTGGGCTCTATCTTAATCTAGTTTACCCCCTGTTTGAAAGTCGCGCTGACGTTTCATCTTACAAACATACCCTTCTGGGTACAGACATATAATTGGTAGGGAAAGATAAAAATCACGTAGGCCCTATAGGCCTAGGATAGCCCTGAAATGTAGAGTTAAATCAAACATTTTTGCCAGAAAGTCTATGTGTTTTTAGTGTGTACGCATTGCACTGAGTAAAGTTGGTGATGCGCCGTAGCAATAAAACTTGAAATAAATCAGATTGGATTCTTGACTGCAGGTTTGTTTTTCACCGAAAAATATCCTGCACATGCAGAAAACTTTGCACAAGTCAATGCTCCATTCATGTTTAGAAAGTCAGAGACGATTTTAATCATCTCTGCGATCAGCGCAAAGCATGATTGTTGATTTCGTTGAAACCAACCTGGGTCAGTTTGATCTGATTATTTTAACGCCTACCTATTTTAGAGAAGTCGTTAACGCGTTTTTCAGATCACTCGATCGTTATCTGAGGAACCTTATTGTTTCTATTCTTTACCTCGTACTTGCTACATATGTTCATTGTTATCACTTTTGCAGTAGATATCAGTACTTTCATCACACATTGTTTTGCACATTGTCTTGCATTTTCTAATCTTCCGCAATATCTGAATTAGCGTGGCAAAACGTCTAATTAGGCGACAGCGAAAAGCGTTCAAAACTCTTATTTTGCAAATTTTTGGGAAACGTTTTGTGGCTTGGGTCTTATCTTTGGCATACTCAGCGATATCTTGAGCAAAAAGTAGAAAGTTTTGATCTTGCGCCTGATCTCCTGGGTGCGGAAGCGTCGGATGTATAACTTCACTCACACAAGGTTTTTCTTAGTTTTTTCTTCAGCTAACAACATGGCTCCATCGAATAGGCATACTTTAAGGAAAGAAACCTGACAGTGTAGAGGTGGAAAAAGCGAGCATGGTTGTGAATAATTCATTGCATGTATATCACTTTCAATTTAATGTTCATGTATGTAGAAGAGACATTTTTCGTCGATGCTGCATGCATTGAAATATAACGCCTTGGGTTCATGTTTCCACTTCACGATGCTTTCCATCACCATAAACCACGAAATTTCGCAATAGGCCGCACCGCTGCTTAGCACAACGAGACACCGCTGCTTAGTACAACGAGCGGATTGTGGTAGAGCTTCGAAATTTTTTCAAATGCGCAAACGTTCGAGTTTGCAGAAAATACAAGTGAGCATGATGCTGCTGGAGGAACGTCAAGCAATGTGCACCTGCATATCTTCAAAATATCGAAGCTGCAAAGAGCTTTGATTATATTTAAGTTTTATGCTCAAGTCAAACCTCAGCAGTCTAGTCAGTGCGGGCCAGTTTAAGGATTGCGAATCCAGATCAACCTTGTAGCCTACAGGTGTAGCGCTTACTGACAGATAGTTTCACAATATGGGATTTTGCAAATCCGAAGCAGGTAGGTGTTTCAATGAAATCGGTGTTGTAAAAAATAATACTAAAGTACTTGTTTTAAGCTTTCAACTCGTAGTTACGTCTTTTGTAAATGTTCGTGATGAAAAGCAAAAATTTCTCCTCCGTTATCACGAAAGTGGGTTGTTGTTTTTTTAAACACTCCTGAGACCGCATCTTTGTATTTCATCGAAATTAGTATTTTCGTTCAAAAAACCACAAGGCAGGTGCAATTCATATCTTACCTATTTCTCTATGTAGTGCCTTTGCCGTGTTTGAAAAAATAATACTGTTTGGAGAATAAAGTTTGCGAAGCGAAATGAAAGCTGTTTCAGCAATCCAACCAAAGGAAGATTTGAAGTAAGGAAATAAGCCAAATAAAACAATGAATACCAGCCATTGGATAATGAAAATGAGTATAGGTCATCCTCAGCCACGTGACTGATAGAAAATGCTACATCGCACAACAGTTTATTGCGTACTCCATCACTATATGAGATATCCCATAGCTTATATACAGGAAAAAGGGTTTCAAATAAAAGTTTTTATCGTGGTTGGGCAGTTTCATCAAGGTCAGCTTTCCATGTTTCATTTGCTGAATTGTGTTTCGAGCACAACCTCGTCGTTGGCCTAAAAACCTTGCGGCGTGAAAAGGCATTCATCGGGCAGTTACTGTATACTTTAGCCAGCAGTTGATACTTTAAGACATCGACGATCCCTTAAATTGTTTAGCGCGAGTCGGATTAGTTCGCTACAATCGGATTATGGTCGTATTTTAAAGCCACCTCTGTGTCGTCTTGTCACAAATGCATGCGTTTGCTTCGCTGCATAAGCACCCGCTTTTGGCTTCTTCACTGACATGATATGAAATATGATGCGGGATTAAAGGCATGACTGGCAACTTTGTTGCCGCAGCTTCAATGATAACGACCGCTACCACCAGCGTGAACAATCACTGTTTTCGACAGATACCGTGATTTGCACCCACGCAGTAATGTCTGCCCCTATTGAAAAAATACTTCACTGCTACATAGGTTTGGAAACCGTCCTTTATCCCAGAGGACATTTGTTTTCCTCTTTTGTCCTTGTCCTTTCTGACATTGATAAAAGGCAATAGTATGTCCTTTATTTTGAAAATTGTTCGTAAATTAGGTTCACCCTTTGAATGTTTCAGCAGCAAAAGTCGATGGTCAGAAAATTTTCAACGTTTAAAGCTCTATTTAGTTTCGGAAACATTAATTACTAGTTTTAACATTCGGTACTTGTAGAGGGTCGTACAAGATTGCAAAATGGAACTTAACTTCTTGAACAGAAATATGCAACAGGAAGCTGGTTTCAAGTGAGATTGTATGTGACCCAGGTAAAGTCTTTTCTGTTCAAAATTGATTAATTTGTAAGTAGGCTTACTAGGTACATATACCCACCGCATGAAGTGTTTAGGGGTTGTCAGCAAGAACTCCTACACTGTATTTGCCGTTTGTGAAACAAAAGACCTTTTGTTTGTTCATCCAGTCTTTCTCGTCCACTGGAACAGATTGATTTTTCCTGTCCTTCATTGCAATTTGAAAAAGTTGGCAACCCTACTGCTACATCACTTTGGAAAATAAATGTCTGCACCTATTTAAATGGCAGAGTCTAGCCCTCTGTTGCTCGACATCGCTTGTTTTTATGGTTAGTACTGCACATGAAATCGGCAATTTATATAAAAAAACGCTTGTTGCCTTCATAAACTGAAGCGAATTGGTTAAGCCACAGCCCAAATTTAGCATAAAAATTCAATATACTATTGATTACTATCCTATTTTATTTGTCATTTCTTTGATGGCAGTTAGGGAGAAAATCTTGTTATGTGTCTTTTGCCGGGTCTTTGAATCAAATGCGTTAGCAGACTAACTGCAAATCTTACAATAGTGAAGGCATCCCAAGGATTTAAAATTACTGATATTTCTGAAAATATGTTTTCACAGTTTACAAAACACCAGTTCAGAGAAGTGGTGGGCGAAATTTTCAGAGAGAGGGTCTCAGAAGATAATCATTAAAAGTAAAAAAGGTGATAATTTGCTGCAGGCTTGCGTGAACCGCCGAGAGCCCCACAGACGGGTAGGGTGGAGGATCGCAAGTGCCCGCCTATGGTTTAAAGAATTATTTTTCAATTGTGCAAATATAAGAATTCCCGTATATTGGCAAGCAGATAGTATTAACACAAACATAATTGTAAACAAAAATGAATTTTGTAGTGAATTGCGTGTTTTGAAATTTAACACTTCGGTCTTAATTCTGACGAAAGCGTGGGGTGAACTGAGTTTCCCTGCATTCAGAATTTAATCATGTACATGAATCATAAACAGCAACGTAAACTAGTTTGGGAATTATAGTCTACCTATTGTAAAAGGCTTATTAAATTTTAAACAATTTCACACGCAAAACATGGTAAAAATTAACCTGCTTTCACTTGCACTTACGGAGTAAAACTTCCAACACCTGTTGAAATATAGCGCGGTATCGGCAAACATAAACTAAAGGTTATATCCTCAATGGAAAGCGAAGTCATAAAATTTTTTTGATGGATGGTCAGGGTCGTGATGGCTCATTCCAGATCAACAGACTTAATTTTGTTTATTAGCGCTGGCGTTATCAGGAACTGGAAAGACTACAATCCGGTTGACCAGAAACACTGCCCCAAAATCAGCTTAATTTCGATTTCGCAGAAATAAAGCAAATAACCTAAAAGCTAAAATGTTTGTGAAACATGACTAGATCCTTTATGTTAAGTTCTTTGTATTAAATAAAATTCTTCACCCTGTTTGTAGTAACTGACATTAAGAAAGTCGAGAAATTAAATACTAGCTTAGCAACAAGTACGCAGAAAATTACACACAGTCGGCCTCAACAGCAAGAAACTGACATTGTTTTCATTTTCGTCATGTAGTCTTGTCGTCGGACTTCATGCACCTTAACAGCATTATCTATTCGTTGCATTATTCACATAGGAAAGGTTTCATTTTAAACTTTAATCACGGATGTATAATTGCGCTAAATGGCATACATAATTTATTTTCTCGTCTGTGCTGCACTAATTCACATTCAGCAAAACTCTCGTTTGTCGCACAGTATAAGAACTGCAAAACTGACAGTGGCATTCTTCATTCGCAATTGGAAGCTAAGATCGCACCTTTGTCAAACTCCTAAGGAACGTTCGAATGCAGAGCCAGAAATGAGTGATGCAGCGCTCTGAATCGATTGTCATGGAGACTCGAAATAGTGTAGGACTGATTTTTATTAACATCATTTCGTTAAAATTCCATGCAGACATGAGAAAAATATTCCTGGCTGTATGCTTTACACCTTTTAATTTGATAAAGCGCGTTGCGATCAGGCAAATGCTTCATTCAAAGATAGTAATTCATCTTATTGCAAACATCAAACTTTTATTTTAATGAATAATGACCGATGAGAAGACTAAACGGCTAAAAGAACTATTGAGTTAGCATGGAGTAAGCCCGTATGTACAGAATAAGTTTATTCCATCGCATGCAATCCTTATTTTCTGCTCTGCTCTTTAGTTATCAAATCTTTGTCTCTTTTATATTAGAAACAAAATGGGTTCAGGCTTCGCCAAATGCAGGCTGATAGAAGCAACAGAAAACGTTTTAACTAGCAACCAGATTTTATTGTGATAGCAGCACTCTCAACATATTTCAGACACTTACCTAATTTTGCTCAAAATATTTTAGGAGCGAACTTCTCTCGTTAAACAACGTGATGCCATTTTGCTCTTACAGCCATTTGACACGCGGGTAAGTGGATGTGCGGACTTGTAGTCACAGCATAAAGTAGCTCGCGAGGAGTTGTGCACGAACACGCCACACCCAAGTGGCAAAGACAAGGTAGGGTTCGCTCAGGCGACGCAGGAATGACTGATTCCAGACCTGCTTCCGCTGAGTGGCCTGCCCGGGATTCCTGTTGCTTGGCGGTACAAAGTCACATCAACGAAATTTTCATAAGTACTGACGTTTCCATACTACTTTTGCGTACGCTAAGGTGGACTAAATTCAAGGATACAAATGACAATACCAAGGCCTGTATGTAACATATTATACAAGGGCGAATAAAGATAGAAATAAAGCGGGCCCAATATAATCACAACAGTGTTGTCGCAAAACTTTGAAAATAAAGAAATACATCGATAAAATATTTGAAACGTTCATCGCAGAGTTTTATTTGTTCGATGGGATTCAGCCTTGACATGGGACATCGTACAGCCACAAAGCCACAAAACGAGAGCAAAAACAAGTGTAATGACGGTGACCTCAACTAGCCGGTTTGTTGCAAAACTTCGTTTTTTTTCTAGTTTCTATATTTTTTGTTGCCGCAGAATAGCTTTAAGTTGTGTGTAGTAACTTGAGTAAATTAACACGATTTTTATTTACACTCAGCATGGAGTGAAACGCAATGTCAAGGCTAAACACTCGAAATATTTCGAGTACTGCTCTAGAGTTATTCCGCAAGGCACCTTGCGTCACAAACGAAATGAGGACAGAGGACACTTGAGAATGGCGCACTGCTTTGTGATAAGCAGGTGAAATGCAGCGTAAGACATCAAAAATTTTTTCTTTTTGAAAACAACTTCCAAAAAATAAGCAAAATTAAACACTCTGGCGAAAGCTCTTGTCATACAGACGATCACGTGACTCACGTTTGCCTCTTTGTTGTTGGAGTAAATTGTGCTTTCGGTGCAGTCTGAACAAAGTTTAGTGATGTGGAAGACATTAATAACCAGTTATGATGAACAGTAGATTCAGATAATATCGAGATGATTGAAAAAAATCGAACAAACAGCAAAAGTCATTCAAAGAATTGATGGTTTGACAATTTTTGACATTTTTTGTGCAATTTTGTAGGTTTTTAAGAACACAAATATGAAACCACAAAAATCGTGAAGATATAGTACAATTACCCACGGAACATTATGGAGCACCACCAGGCACATAGCACCACCAATCAGGTTCCATCAGCCACATAGTACCAGCGAATGAGGTTGAATAGGCAGAGGTAAAGACATATTATAAAAAGGTTTAACAGCAAAGAGTAATTCAGTATGTGTTGGGTACACGAAAAGCAAAATAAAATAAGGTTAGTCAGCACAGCCAAAAAGAGGAGCGAAACAATATTGCCCAGGGGGCTTACAGAAAGAGAGCAAAGAAAACATTTAAGCTCATAGAAACTGAAACCGCCAGCAGTCGGAAAGCAACAGCTGTTCACTGAAGAGAGGCAAGTAGCGGGTAGGAACACTGGTTAATACACTGAGAATGGCTAAAATCAGATCAAACTTGCACACAGGCCAATATGCTGGCAGCGTTCCCCCTTACCACGGCTAGGGATATGCGCTGGTGGAGCCACTATCGCTCCCTGGGGTCACCTGACATGTCTACAAGTTTCTTTGCCAGAAAGCTCAAAAAAGTATTGAAGATACTCGGCAACAAAAAAGAAGACACTTGGCAACAGTGAAGCAAACCCTGAAGATCTTGTCAATATCTTTCCAGTAACGACCTTTTGTCAACCTCAGTGCAGCGAGAGTATCAGTATGTTCGCCACCAGGACCGCAACCAACTGATATTTTCGGGGGAGGGGCAAATGATGTTACTTGTTGCTGCACCTAACAAATACACACGTTTGTGAAAATTTTGGAGGGAAATTGCCCGAGTGCCCCCCCTCTGGTTGCGGGCCTGTACGCCACTAACGTATTTGGTGTCTATCGTAAATTTCTTTCAAGAAAAAACGAAAAACAAGAAACGTGCTATACCATGAAATAAAAGAACTCCACAAACCACCGCCATTGACTACCAGTCAGCAAATTTTATGCTACTACGCATACGTATCGAAAAATGTGTTGCCTGCTGTGGTCAGGTGCAACGATGCGCCACTCTAATATGCACAGGCTTGTCCATGGAATGGGATTCCTATGGGAATTTGGGAATCCCATGGGATTCCTATGGGAATCCCATGGGAAACGTCCCATGGGATGGGACAGGCATAAATTGCTATGGGATGGGAATGGGACAGATAAATATGTCCCATGGAC
>JGI24159J19872_10002649_pt1 | contig 21569 bp, 12 predicted proteins | sample Ectturendosymbi4_FD_19872 | JGI IMG/M metagenome (IMG submission 19872) | reverse complement strand
CGAAGGCTTTTCAGGTGGTACGCGAGCAGCTTTCCTGTCATATTCGAAAAGCTTTGTTAATTCGTTTCTGTGTTATAATTCGTTCGTGTGTTATGCTAATGCTGCTAATTCGTTTACGTGCTATATTAATCTTGAGTACATTTGAGCAAATAGTTCTTCTGAAACCACGCGTGTACACTCCAACATTAAAAAACATCAGGTGGTACGCGATCTCAAAAAGTTTGAGAACCACTGGCCTAGAGCATAATAATAATATTCTGGACCACAAAAGAAATGAAAATACACTGTGTTGGAAGGATGAATTTTGTAGTGAGAAGTGGCTAATAAATCTGTCACTCTACTATCTCACTGCTAAACTAAGAAAGTAGAAATTGAGCTTGCAGCATCTCTATGATGGCAGTACACAACATAACTGTTAATCATTTACGTGAAACAACAAAAAGGTATCAAAAAATAGTGTTAAATTGTATGTTTTTGTTATAGGTATAATTGGTATTGGTATATTTTTATATTATATTTGGTATAGTCGTTGTAAGAAGGGCTATGGACAGGTAACAGTAATATTAATAGCAAACATTTTTCCAATCAATGAAGTGTCAGGTGCATGAAAAACAAAATATGTTTAGTAAGTAAGAGAAGTATTTAGTTCTAATAGTAATAAGGTAGAGTTTCATAAAAAGTCACGACTTATGTGAACTAACTACTTATTTCACAGACATAACTGATCTGATGTCATGTCATTGACACCATCGTTCAGCTTTGTATGATTGTGGGCCTAGGAATTAAGCTGAAGTCAGTGTGAATGTCCATGAGGTCTTGGAAGTGGACATCACTTCGTTTGTCTCAAAATCCTGATATTGCCGCAAGGGTGCTCCTTAAAAGGGCAAATCTAAGCTTTTTTGTCCTTAAAATATTTATGTTATGACAGATGCATATAGCTCCCTGCGTTCTTCAGCTATTTTTTCTGCCAGTCTTTTGTTGACTCCTGTTGCATTCTGGTACCATTCGTCCACTTGTTGTGAAGAAAAGGATTGAATGAAGACTCTCTGGCTATCACTCTTTGGTTGTACTTATCCTCTTTTTCATGCTGTTGGTAGATCACTGCCAGAGATTTCCAAGAATAGGACTGTGAGTGTGAGGTAGGATGTGTGATCCTTATGTCAAAGTAAGTTTTCTCACAGCTATTCCACAGTCCTCTCACAGAGATATATCCAACCTTACATTGTCAGTAGTGTTGACTTTTCTTTCATAAGATAATACTAAACGGATGACCGGCAGGCTGGAGGGCTATGTTGCCACATGAAAAACATGAATTTTCCGCAGGCTGGCGAGCTGCACAGAAGGGCGGGCCAGCAGGCTGCACCACAGGATGGGCAAGTGGGCTGCAGAAAAGGGCATGCTGGAGGGCTGTACAAAAAAGCGGCCCGGCAGGCTGCAAAAAAGGGCCCGCCCTTTTGTCTTGTGTGCAGCAGCCCCCCAGCCTGCCGAAAGTTCACATTTTCTAATTGGAAACACGGCCCTCCAATTAGTGTTATCCCTTTCGTAGTCATGTTCATTGATTGGCAGATGTGTGGGTTCAGTCTGAACATCCCTACAGACCTCTCTCATTATCTGTGCCTCAAGAGTCTCTCATTATCTGTGCCTCAATAGTCTCTCACTGAGTTGTGCCTCACTGAAGTGTAACCACCCAGTTTACATAAGAGGCTATGATCCACCGAGTTTGTCTCTCCACAAGCACAGTGGGTGGGTATGCCTTTCACCTTCCTTCCACCTATATCTCATGCAGATCGGCATCCTTGAATTCATGTTTGTTTCGTGCATATCTAATCGCTTTGATTGGCAAGGCTGACAGCCAAGAAGATGCCCCTTTTTCTATTGCTCCTTCAATGAGTTGTTGTGACTCAGGCTTCAGTCCCCCCAAAAGTTCACTGATGTTTTTGCATTTTTCCCTTGACATGTTCTGTTTTTCGTGTGTTTGGTTAATTGCTAGTTTGGGGGTTATAGTCAAGATCAAGTTTTTGAGTGTAGATTTTGGCTGTTAGTTTATCATTGATCTGAGTGGAGTGTTCATATTCTGTTTTGGCGGTTTCCCGAGGATCTTTCAGACCTAGCCCCCAATGCCTGAAAGGAAGAGCTAGTATTTGTTTTTCGGCATCACTTACCTCTCATCCTACGAGAGCGGGAATCAACTGATCTCTTATGGCGTTTTTAAGTGGTGCAAGTAATTCACTCATATCCAGCACTGTTCTTTGGAAATGGGTCCATCTGGAGGATACTGCTGTGGTGAACGCTGAGTATGCTGCTTGAAGATCATCTTGTACATACTTAGATAGCAACTGAAGGTCTTTTACCCAATCCTCAACCTTGTTTTTAATGTATTGTTCCCCGAATGATTTTGTTCCAATTACCGATCCAAGGAGACGTTCACTTTGGTCTGTGATTTTGATTCCATCATCTTCGAAGAGTTTTTGTGCAGATTGCATTAGACTACTGTCTTTTATTAAGAGGATTGTCTTTGCAGGTTTAGGGCAGTAGCCAAAATCTGGTACCTACTAGGCCTGTAAGTATTCCACCATTTTTTCATGCCTGCCAGTGATCCGACTGCAGAGCTATCATCCGCATACCATACCTGTTTCACTTCATCATTTGCAGTTTCATTGCTCAATGCTTGTATCAATTTTGATGTGTGTTATAAATGTAAATTAATAGTTTCTGGTTAGATTTCAGATGCCCACAACAAGCTACAGTACGAGAATAACTACCACCACTGAAAAATATTGGACTTAGTCTTAGACCTCAAATATTTTTGTTTTTGTAACCCTAACCTAACACACTTACCTAAACACGGAATCCTTGATCATCAGTTTTCTCAGCGTATTTGACATGAAGAATATTGCTCTTTGCATGCGCACATGGCGGGAAGTCAGACATTTTGCAAGTCAGGAATTTCACTTGACACCAGATAAGCATAATTCATAAAATTCAATGCAAATCCATCACAAAATTGCAAATCCGCCGGATTTAAATCCAAATCCATGTTTATCTCTGACACCTGTGCTGAATAAAAAAATGGCAGTGTACTCAGAATTTTGCATGCTTGGTAAGTTTTGTTTTGAGGTCATCGCGGGCTATTTTTCGGTCTGTCAAAATGCATCATAAAAATGGTGATCTGTGGATAAAATGTTTAACTAACAAGTTGATAACCAGAATCATATCAAACCATGATTTCACCAAGTTTCATTGAAAATTCTGTACAGTTGATTCTTGCTTGGTCTACAGCAGGGGTGGGCAAATGATCGCCCAGGAGGACATTCCCATATACTGTATATAGTACATATTTTGAGTTATGTTAAAGTAATTTTATTGAGTAGGTTATAATTCTTGAGATATTATCACGCCTGTGTACACAATAGTACGACATTGTCAGTGTGAAATAAAACAATACAAGGTTACTGTATAAATAACAACATTATATATTTTGAAACGTAAATTGTAATTGAAGTAGACAAATGTAATACACCTGGTAGCAATAATGAATAAAGTTTTCAATGTGGCCCTCTAGAAAATGTTTGCCTATCCCTGGTCTACGCTATTCTGTTTAAGTCAATCAGCATCTGCATAGAATAGGACAAGTTATAGTATTGTGGCTATTGCCTACCATGAATCAAATCCACGCAATAGCTATTGCATTCTGATAGGCCTCATACAATTTCGTTTTCTACCAAATCATCAAATTTTTTGCAATTAAATTAATTTTTCGTTATATTGGTACTGTACTGTGCTGTCCTTGCAGGCCAGATGAAATAGCTTTGCCACATTTGTGGTCCGGATTTGGCTCGTGACCATAGTATTAGTAATAGTTTAAAGACCCCTGGCCTAAAGCTTACAAAGACTATGATGCAGTAATTTATTTATTTGTTTATGAGCAGACATGAAGTCCATAGGGTTTAGTAATGAGGTACTGGAAAAGTTTTTGACAAATTTGACAAACACTGATTGTGTCAATCACTTCTTTTGTTTCCACACAGCAACAGTTTCTTTGCATTTGTGTCTTATACAAAAAATTGACACATTCACAGACATGCCAACAAGTGTACATCAATTGTGGTTAAGTTTCAAATATAGTGTCTCTATATTTTTTTCGAATTCATTGGTACTTCTACTTTTTCGTGCATTGTTATTTTTTTGCAGAATTTCATTATATGTATATTAAAGTTGGTGGTGTAGTGACTATAGCTTAAGCCTGTGCAATGGCACAGCCTCCTGTAGTATTAAAAACAAATTGCTGCTTTTGTGATGCAGATATTTCTCAAATGCATGTCCAATGTATGGAATGCAGAGATACGGCTATGTGTGTTCAGGTAACCTTTTTTTATGTGAATATTAGAATTTAGTTGGCAATTTATTTTGTAAATCTGCTTACATTGTCTGTAAATATATCTGTGGATATAATATTTGTGTTGTGCAGAATCTGTACAGCAGATTTGTTCAGAGGAATTTTGTAACAGATTTCAGACTTATTCCCAACATGGATTGAAAGTTGTATTAAAATAGGTAGTGGCTACAAGCCTGCCACTGGTGACGCGGTTCAAATAAAATGCTGAGTTTGTCAATCTAGCAGCACCATCATGGTAGTCGAGTGGATTCATTTATGACTACTATGTGAATGGTTTTTGGTTCGACTCTCAGCATGGCGCCTTTCGTTTTGGTAGTAGGGGTTTTCATGGGACTGCTTTTTCTTAACGTTTTTTGAAAGTTTCTTAACTTTTTCTTTTAGATTTAGGTTTAAGGTTTCAATTTAGGGTTTAGAATTTCAGTTTAAGTTTTGGTTTAGGGGTTAAAAACGGTTTAGGTTTTAAGGTTGGGTTTAGGGTTTAGGTTTAAGGATTAGGTTTAGGAATTCTGTTTAGGTTTACTATGTTTCTACCGAGCGTAGTGCAGCCCATTGCACACTCGTTATGCTTTACTGTCACGTTACAGCCATCAGATGAATAAGTATTTAAAAGTGAAGGTCTGTTGGCAAACCTGTAGCCATTGCCATTAAAATAAAGTTAATTGATTTTCTTTGGTTAAAATTAGTATTTCAACAAGAAACAACAAATTAGTACAAGGATGCCAGGACATTAAAGAACTGGGGGGTTATTGCTCAGAGTCATTTCCTCTCAACTGTTGAAAAAGCTTTGTTACTGTCCAGGATCAACTCAAATATTGCCAATACATGAGAAAGAGCTACCAGATGATCAACACATTATGCAAGGAGTGGTTGTTTACCACTGGTCTCTCTCAGTGGGTCAGATGCTCAGATCTACAAGGATCTAGAGATAGCAACAAAGGAAATACAAGCCCAGCTAAAATGAAACTCTGCCGCAGATTGTCATTTAACTCTTCTGCATCTAGCAAGCTCTACAATTGTTTGCAGCATTTTTTGTCCTCATTAAAATATGTATCACAATTTTGTTCTGGTTGAAAGTTAGGATTTCTTTCTGGTTCTAGCTGGAAATCATTGAATTTCCACAAACTGTTAGCAGATCACTTTGCTGATATAATGTAGTGGTTCACAGGAGCTTTTTGTTGTGACATAGGAAGATTAATTTAAGTCAGGAATGGAGAAACTACAATCCACATATAGCCATTGAGCTTTCCCGTCCGGCCCACTGTTGCAACCTTGCGGTTGGAAATGTGCGATTGACCAAAAACGGATGTGTGCGAAGAATAACACACACATACTATACATGTGGCGCAAACAAGCAATAATAGAGTGATCATGGCATGTGATCTCTATTGTTGCTTGCTGCCACAGTGTGAAGCTTTGTGCACTTGCTGCTCAGTATTTCTGATCGCAACACCACTGAACTTGTGTAAATTTTATTTTAAAATTCATTTTCAAAATTTCACTTAAGTTAAATCAATGGGTATGTCTGACATTCCATTGTAGAATGATGGTTTGTGAAACATGTACTGCAGTAAACATTACATTATTATGCTTTTAAGGCCAATCTACACTGAGGAGCTGCCAGGAGTAGTCGCGCACGATTTTTGTTTGTTTTGTTGTGTCGGGTAATTCTACGCTTGTGCACGGGTTGGCACAGTAACTCCTGGGTGCAATAAAGCAAATAAAGAATCATGCGCGGCGACTCCTGGCAACTCCTCAGTGTAGATTGGCCTTTACTTGTCAAAGGACAAAACCTTTTGTTGTTGCATTTACATCTCTTTTATACTGGCTTATCCAAACAATCCATCAATATGCTCTGAGGCCAGCTGTCCAATTTTAGAATCCTTTACACCCATGAGTCAAACAGGTTGGCTACGCCTGATGAAATGAACTGGTGAACTTGCATGAATAGAAAGGTTTTATTTACTTATTTGCAAGACCTTGTGCAAATGCTTTGCAAATTTACACTCGTCAGCCAAATTTCTATACTGCGTGGTCTATTCCTTCATGACATAAACATTGAGGGTTTCATTGCATTTGGAACAAATTTGTAGCTACCTAGCAAGTATTTAAATAAGGTAGAGTTTATTTTGCTGTCAAATATGGTCATGTGACAAGGATGATATGCTTGGATGAGCACATCGTCCTTGTCAGATGATGTAAAACCCCAAACCTAATCTTTAAAAAAAAAACTTAAACCTAAACACCAAACCGTAAACCATGAAAGTTATAAAGAAAAATTTTTAAGTACATAAAAAGCACTCCCGTCCAAAGTGTAATGTTCAGTAGGAAACCAAAAGCAGCAATAGTGAGAGCTGAACTGACGAGCACTCGCACAGAAGCCATAGACACATCCCTCGACTATGTTCACCGTGCCACTGTGGCAAACTAAGCGTTATATGTGGAGAAAGGTGAATTCAGTTCCAATTGGGTTCAAACAACGAAATCTATCCAGCAGAGGTTTTGCTGCTCTTGGCAAAATAAGCAGTACCTTTAAATAATTGTGGTTATGATGGGATTTTTTTGGTCAATTTCAATTCTGGTTGGAAACAAATTTCTGGTCAGTTTCAATTGTGGCTGGAAACAAATTTGATTCTTGTCCTCAAATCAGTCTCTAAACAAAAAGAAGGTGGTGCTTCTACCAAAATGTTGCACACAGATAATCAATATCAGTGCATTTCATTGATAGTAAGTAGAGATCTAAATGTGAACAAGCAGAGATCTCACTGTGAAAGGTGGAGCACATGCTCAAAACTGCCTAACAAGCACTAATTTCCGATTGACAATCAACTCCCATTGCTTTTCAACACCTTCGGTGCTGAATGACGCATATATGTGTCATATGTTCAAATGCACAGGGTGTGGAACGATGCATATATGTGTCATTAAATTGAATATGCGGGGTGTGGATTGACATGTATAAATGCCAACGCGATAACTTTCCGCATACTTGTTTGTTTGCAATGAAATTTTCAACAAATGTTCTTCATACCAAGACACGCTAATCCTGAAAATTTCATACAAAATGACCAAAAACTTTTTGAGTTATGAAGTTTGGTAGCAAACCATCTTACTAGGCTACAAGACTTTTTCAAAAAAGTTAGGTGCGAACAGTTGTTTGATAACACACGATAACATTTTTTGTAGTCATTTGGTTGCAATGAAAATTTACAATAATGTTCTCCATACCTACCAAATAATCTCTGAAAATTTCAAGTAATATCAACAAGAACTTTTTTAGTTATGCTGTTTGGTATCAAGCAACAGTTTGCTCTGCTTAGGCTATAACACTTTTTAGAAAACGCTTAGGTCCTGACAGTTGTTGCATATATAAGGATAACTTTTTTTAGTTGTGTTGGTGCACAGAAAACTTCCACATATAACATTCATACGTATTCTCATCATCTCTGAAAATTTGAAGTAATTCTAACAAAAGCTTCGGAGTTACGTACTTCCATGTCGTAACTACACACGTATGTAGGCTACACAACTTATCCTATTCAGCAGGGTTGAGCAGCTGTTCTGTGAAGCACCATAACTTTTTTAAAACTAAAATTTTTGCAACCAAAATGTACAAGAATTATTTTTGAATTGTTATGAATTTTGAAAATTCGAATCCAGTACATCAAGAACTTTGCGAGTTAATATTTGTTGCATCGAGCAGCCAGACTCTGTTCCTGACCATCAGAATAATTGTTTGTGCACGTGGCTGGCAACATGCTAATTTGGGTTCAGTAGTTATTGAGTAGGGCACAATTACTTTTAACATGCTTGGTCTTTTGCAACCAAATTTTAGATTAATGTTCTTCGCATGAAAATACCTCTTACCTAAAAATTTGAGGTCAATCGGGTGAGTACTTTTTGAGTTATCAATTCTGTGTATAGCTCTTGGATGAAAACAAGCTAAAAACTGTCCGGCACCAGCTGAATAATCGTGTGGCATTCACACCACACCGAAGGTGTTAAACAAAGATTTATGCCAGCTCTGTGAAATTCCTCAAGTGAATAATATGGCTAAAATTATGCATTTTGCAGTGTTTTGCATCTGGTGAAGAGTCACACAACCATACCAGGCTTCACAAATACATGCTTGTTGTAAGTTCATCATATGATATTTTTTAAATTATATGATGTGTTTTTGTTAGTGAAAACTTGTTACAACATTCTTTGTCAGAGTGAAACTGTTTCGTGGTCTTGGACTTTTGTGTGAAATGTGATTGATTTTTACAAATTAACGTCATAAGGAATGGCACTGGGGCCAGAAAAATGAATTACAAAATGTTTCATATTTGAAAAGATGCACACTAGCTGTTGAACTTGTTGTTCAACGAAGAGTGTAAACTTCCATGATGAAATCAAAAACAGCCTTGAGTGAAATATCATCTTGAGCAACCCTAAATGATTAAAACAGTTTACAGTATAGTGGATTTCTCATACACACTTCTTGGAATTATGTTTTGGTATAAACACTTGTAAAATGTACTCTAGAATTGAGCCATCCTGATTCTGCCATTTTGCACAAGACAATTAGAAATTCTAAGTTGCTTGTTCTTGATTGTAAAGTTTTTGTCTTGTTGTCTAGGTGATGTACATGAAAGTGGTATAGAAATGTATCTTCAGATTTACTTCATGTCGATCCCTAGGAAGAGCATTGTCAAATACTTGTTCAGTTCTTTGTTCAGGATCATGGAACCTTCTCATTATTTGAGTCAGAGTGGTGTGCCTTAGAAGAGCAACAGTTGATTGACAGTGTTGAGCAGTTTGGATTGGGCAACTGGGAAGATGTTGCTGAATGTGTTGGCACAAAAACAGCTAAGGAAGTTGAAGATCACTACATGCAGGTGTACATCAACAGTTATCTTGGTCGGCTGACTGTGCCAGAGGACATTCCTAACAGAATGACTGATCATACACCACCACTGCATGGTCAGTTCATCTTTTTGCATGTGACTGTTTAGTTAGCAAGTTTTTGTTTGACGCACAAAACTGTTGTGTTGTGGAATTCAATCATTTTCGAAGAAATCAAAACAAAAATGGTTTTGGTTACATTAAAGCAGTGGTTGTCAAACTGTGGTACGCGTACTACTAGTGGTACACAAAGGCTTTCAAGGTTGTATGTGAATAGGCCTACTTTCTATTTTTCTTCACCAAAAATATATTCACAGCATATTCACAGCTATAGGTTTTACCTGTGAGGTTCTGTTAATAAATTCCTGAGTTTTTGTGTAGCCTACTTCCCTTGTTGGTTTCTAAAAATGGCCATTATAATTTCTTACAGCCATTTTGTTCATGTTGACTTATTGTCAATTCTGGTTTTCCATACTATTGATCGAAATGACATTTAGCAGATTGAGTTTTCCTGGTACAAGGTGGTACGTGGTGACAGTACGGGATCCACAAATGGTAGGCGGCCAGAAAAGTTTGGGAACCACTGCATTGAAGAATATGGGGTGACTCACCATAAAACTCCACGTATCCACGAGCTGTTCGTTGTATATAAGCTTACACCTAAAAATCCTCTGCCGATTTTCACTTACAAAACTTCTGAAACTTCAAAATGTGCTTGTCAGAATTGATTTGCTCAGCTAACAGTGTTATCTGTTGATTCGAATCAGCTTTATTTTTATTAAGGATGAACAACTTCGTGAATTACCACTGCGTATTTTACAACCGTTCTCGGAAGTTGGAATAGAATTAGCAGAACAGGTTGCATTTCTTTTGAGAATTTTCGCAGTAGTTTCAGTTCAACAGTCGCTGATCGAAGCTTAAATGGCGTTTTTCGTGTAGGTGGTTAATCGTGGTGGACGATGTGATACCTGCTCGAACATTTGTGCCTCTAGAATCTGTTGGATGAATTAGGTGTAGAGTCACTGAGTCAGTCACTTTTAGATATATAATAGATCTTATAATGCTTTTCCAGTAATTCTAAATTTGTGTTTTGCTGCAATCTTTTTCCGATTCGTTGCCGCTGCACAATTTCTTTCTCCAGTGATTTCACTGGTTGTGGTGTTCGCAGAATCGATATTTTCAATTCCTCTCAAGCCGGTTGATGTCAGCAAAGAACAGCAGCTGGAGCTAGCATACATGCCGAACAGGGATGACTTCGAATACGAGTTCGATAACGACGCGGAGACTTTAGTCAGTTCAATCTTCATCAACCCTGACGATGATGAGTTAGATAAAGGTGCGTAATGTGTCAGTACTATTGCGACCAAGACCACAATGTTTGCAGTGTCAATAAACGGTGAACGCCTTTACTGGACCGAAATTCGACCCAAAAGCCACTTACGTGGCTTTTATGGGCCTCAAAGGGAGCTAGACCTGGTGTAACTCGGCGAGCGGTTGCGCTAGAGAGTCACTCAAGGGCTCAAAAAAGCAGACTTGCGTCTAGTTTCTAAATGGCTCCTGGTTTTTTTCGTATGACCCAGATCTTGATTGGGACCACCTCGTGACGTCACACTGACTCACAAAATTCCCATTCCAAAAGTATCCAATTTTTCCCATTTTTTCAAAACGAAACTAGGCGCGAAACCGCTTCTTTTGAGCCCTTAAGTGACTCTAGCGCAGTCGCTCGCCGGGTTTTGACCGAAGTTCAACCCATAAATAATACTAAAAGACAATGTTGGGGCTTTTGGACCAATTTTGGCCATAACTTAGCGAGCGATTGTGCTAGAGAGGCTCATAAGAAGCGGATTTCCGTCAAGTTAATTTTAAAAAACGCGGGACTAGCGCTTGTGTCCTTATAGGCCCCCAAATTTTCATTGGGACCATCTGATGACATCACATTGTCACACAAAATTCCAAAAGCAAAAACACCCCAATTTTTTATCGAAAATGCAAGACTTTCGGCATCTTATGATGCTGCGATTAGCTCTCTATCGTGATCGGTCAGCGAGTTATCGCTGGAACGCTAGAGTTACCGCAGTGGCTTTCGCGGTCCAATCCTTTAAGGACTGTAAAAGCCGATATATCGGCTCGGGCTTTGTTCAGTCAGATAGAAATAAAGAGCTGTTCAAACCCTCTAAAGGTGCCGTAAGTCTTCTAGTTTCGATTTTAAAAATTGCGTAGTTTTGGATTTGTGCTTTTTGTGGGTGACGTCATAGTAGGGGTAGCTTTAGGTTTTTTTGGCCCACGCCTGGGCCCCAACCCCAAGTGGCAATTTGTTGTTTCTTTAAAAAAACAGGCGATTATCTGCATCTTCAGAGCCCTTGATTGGCCTTCTAGCATTTGTGCTTAGCAAGTTACGGCCGAAAAACAACAAATTTATTAATTGTCGATTTTGTTATTGTCCTTAAAGCTTGTTTTTGACGAAGCTTGGTTTATGTCGTCGCTTAAGCGTGATCTTTGTGGATGCGTCGTGGTGCCAACTGGATGTCCTTGGGAATGATTGTGACGCGCATCCCTGGGATTGCGCACAGGTTTCTGTCTACGAACAGTCCGACCAGCTAGGCCTCACTTGCCTCCGCAGAGCAATCACGGCGCTGCTCTGGAAACGCATATCGGTCCTGAAGCAGAACCGTCGCCAGAAAGTCGTCAATAGGGGGGCTTTACGTTTGTGCCGGGTAGCTTTACGTTTATTCAGGGGGACTTGACATTCAACTTCGAGAAAAATTCCACTGATTTATGTTTCCTATTTCAATTTGGGGGGCTTGGAGCTTTGTTTAGGGGGATAAGCCCACCGCAGCCCCCCCGTGGCGACGAGACTGTCCTGAAGTCCTGGGCGGCCTCGCGCACCAGACGCTGGAAGGGCAGCTTGCGGATAAGGAGCTCGATCCACTTGTGGTTGCGACAGATCTCACGCAGTGGGACCGTGCGTGGCCTGTAGTGGTGAGGAGGCTTCTTGGTGCCTCCAGTTGCCGACACACTCTTCCACACAACCTTTGCTGCCAGCTGCTTGCGCGGGGCCTTGCCTCCCGTTGATGATTTGCGTGCAGTTTGTTTCATACGTGCCATATTACTCAGAGTTAATTAAATAGCGGCCAAATTTACTGTCTAGTGGTGATGCTGTAGATACCATCCGTCTTGCGGTGGTACTGTAATTACTTGTCATTTCTGTTTACATAGGATTGTTGTGTACAATATGTAGGCTTGAAAGTAGCCAAAGTGGAAATGTATAATGCCAAGTTGAAGGAACGACAGCGGAGAAAAGATATCACACGTGAATACAAACTGCTCGAAAAATTCTTCAATGTGCAACAAGACCCCAAGCAGTCATTGGCAGCCCGGAGGTGCGTTGGGGTTCCTTTTAATGCACTTTCTGGGCATGGATGAGACTGCTGTTATCCATTCGCCTTCTTTGCCATTGCAGTGACATCCGTTCGAAACTGCGATGTTTCTGTCAGTTCATGAAATATGAACAATTCTCCCAACTTACAGATGGTCTTCTCCAAGAACGAAGGCTGCGACGCAGAATATCACGTTTGATGAATTGCCGCAGAAATGGTGTGACGAGGCTAGAAGGTAGTTCGTGCATTTAGTATCTACCACATTTGAACCTGAAGCCGTCACGAAATGAGTGCTCTGATCGTTTTTGTGCACTCCATGTCCACCACATTGTTGTCAAATTTCGCACACAGTATGTCGTAAATGATGTTCGAATGAGTTTTAGGTGCACGAAACAATCCGCAGGAGGAAATTCTAATGTAAGCAGGGAAGTGGTAACTTTACCTGTGTGTTTCAGAAATGGGCGATTTGGAACGTGCGGCTTGTGTTCGATTGAGAAATAATAACGCTTCGGGCAAATCAAGCAAAGAAGAAACCACTTTAAAGCTTATTGCAGGTAAACATCCGTTTGGTTTGACATGGGGTGTAGCTTGTTTGCAGTACATACAAAAACGTATGTTTTTATTAAAGAACTGGCATGTCTGATTGGCTGCTTCTCCACCGCTTTGACTGAAGGTCGGAAGGTGTGGCTCAGGGAATTCCCAGAACAGTGCCGTGCTTAGGCCCTAGTGGGGAAAAATACCCTTTTTCGTTCGCCATGCATTAACTGTTACAAATGATGTTTACTGTGTTTGTCATTTCGATGTTATAAAGTATTTAAACTCTGTTTGAGATCCGCAGTTTTCATTTTGTAGATTATATCCATCATATGCATGGATTAATTTTGCTGATGATCCTGCATCATGTGTTAAACGCTGACGTAGTTCACTTCTCGTAGAACAATAACGTCTATTTGCTTCTAAGAGCCGATTAACGCTGGAGCTAAGCTGAGCAAAGCTTAACGATTTGTTTGTTCCTTGATGACGAAGTTTTCGCTCCCTGGTGAGCCTGCGCCAGCCTGACTCAGTTAAATAATTTTCACACGACAGAGAGAACCGCATGACTTCGCTCGGCTTGAACTGCGTCATAACGGACGCAATTGTAAAGTGGCTGGGGTGTCTGCTTGTGATGGAAGTCCAGAAATCCAATGTGTAGTTTTAAGGAATGTAGTACAAGGGCAGCATTTACCAATATTTAAGCAAATGTGCATATGTGATGTATAGTATTACAAAGGAAACTGCAAGTTTCTACAGATAGCCAGAGCCTATTAGTGGATCCTTCTACTACATCGTCCTTTAACCATAAGTTAGTAATTGGATAATTTTGCATCGTTCGAATTTGTTGCCTCCCAGTTAGTCAATTGCTCACGTGCGCTCAGACGCTTCAACATGTTTTTGATGTTGGGAGGGACAACAGAGAAACGGGGTTCACATTCAGCGAAAGATTAAAAATAGTGTCATCGCCTCCTACGACTGGGTCGCACAAACTGCAAATGGGTTACCGCGGATTGACACATCACTGGCAACGCATACGTGTGTAGCGGTGGATTCACAGTCTATAATATCTCCGTCTCTTTGGCAGGTTTAGAATCAGCTGCAGGGCCGGCCCTAGCAGATACGGGGCCCAATGCAAGACCTAGGCGCGGGGCCCCTCTGAGTGGTGATTTTATGACGTCATCGTGTTCAGCCAACCGTGTTACGATTGTGGTCGAGCGCAGATATACCGTGCAGCACTAACACGAGAATTAGGCACGTTTCCTAACGTTCGAGAGGAAATTTGCTACTTTGTTTCTTTTTCTTTTTTCTTACATGGCCTAGTCTAAGGAACTTGTTTCTTTTATGAAAGGCATTGTTGATAAAGCGAAAGCGCCTGAACCTATGAAGTGAGTATGACTATCATACTGCATTCTGATCCACTTGTGTCAACTAACTGCTACAAAACCACAAATTTGGAAAAGTGGCGTACTTTACACCCGCGCTTTCATCTGTAAATTTACCTGCCATGATCGAGGTAAGGAATGTAGCAAGTCTTTTTGTAACCCTGATGGCAGTGTAGACGCGTTTCCGCGTCTACCTTTGTTATGGCTTGACACAACCAGCGTAGCCTTAATGTAAATCAGCCTGTAGCACTAACTGGCCTAACTTGACCTAAAAAGTTTTTACTGTAGTTTTTAACAATTTTATTCTAACATAACGATGAAGCACATCAATATTCGGCAGTGAGCGAATGATTTGATCCGAATTTGTCCAGTTCATAAGCAAATTTTCGCCCCGACACTTCAAATAATGCCCTAACTTCGTTCTGCAGACACCAACGACAGCGCGAAATATCCAGAATTATCACGTTTCCCTCGATTCGACTTGTTGAGCGACGGCGAAAAACTGCAGTGCGTTTCAATGAAAATGTCGCCAACAAGCTACGTCACCGCCAAAGTCTTGATCTTGCAGGTGCGTTGTATCATCTCAGAAATGAGTCGAAAAAACCGTTCTATGAAATATGAAATCAACGTGGACCTTCATTGCAACAAAGCAGCAATGTAAACAGCGCCGTTTACTTCAGTAAAAAGTTTCTTTGGTTTTTCATGACGTGACCTTGCAGCTGACGCACAAACATGCTCGTCTGCTTCTGGAGGTGGCTTTCACAGAGTGTTTTATTGGAATTCGTGGGCTGCTGATTAATCCGGAACGTTCGTTTCAATGAATTTTCCAACATCTTGATCATTAATATTACATCAGACGCAAGATAGCATGATCCAATCTGTGTTTAGCAATATTTTGAAAACTGTAGCTTTGGCTTCATTGTAGAAAAGCATTGCTTTTGTAAATGATGGTATTTTTAAACTGTAGTGGAGAAAACAAGAACTAAATTTTGTCCATATTTGGTTGCTGGAGAGCTATTCCACGTGCTAAGGCCAACGATTTATTGTTGTTATTTACTAGGACGCAGCGATGGACACGATTTAATATTTTTTTAGTAGAGACAGACCGATATGTCGGCTGATATTTGGGTTTCACCGATATATCGGTATCGGCCAAAACGGCCGATTTCCTCAGTCTCAGTAGTGTTGACAAAACGCTGCTATATTCCTCACACATGCAGACAACTTGCGCAAGAAAGCACAACGAACCAAGTCCAGACAGTTATCTTGCGGCAACGCTAGCAGGTGCGTTTTCATAAACAAGCAGACAAGATGAACCATGCAGCGTGCGTCGGCTGTTGCGGCCGAAACAAGCATCATCATTAATCAGACTAATTACAAATCATAGCAAAATCTTGAAATTGCTGCAATTTGAAAAAATTAGCTCATAAATACTGGTTTTTGAAGTTTTTGAAAAAAGGTAAGGCATAAAATACATTATATTATTGACAATCAAGCAGAAAAAATGATGAAAAAATTTTGGAAATATCGGCTATCGGTCCATGAATGGCCGATATATTGGTATCAGCCCCAAAAAAGCCACATCGATCGATCCCCAATTTTTCGTACTTCTGACAAAAACTGCTGTTAACTGGCTTTCACCTATGCCTCATGGAATGAGTATTAATTTAGGTGGAAAAAATTTTCACAGAAGACCTTGGTATTATGTGTGCCCTTGAGACAGGAACTGTTGAAGAGACATGCTTGAACAACCAAATGTCTTAGACCGTTTCTGCAGTTTCTGTGTGATGTCAAGACCTAAATCAGACAAGGATAAGTTCTGAGGTGTTATCTACTGCAGTAATGCCTTCACTCCCAGAAAGAATGTTAAATAACGTTGCATATGAATCAGGAGGTGAAAGGTTCTATTCGAGCAAAGAAAGCAACCTTGCTTGGTCCCGTCGTGTGGACCCAGCAGACCTATCTGAGGTTGCTGAAAACTGAAGTATTTCGAGTCCTCCTAGGGCTGCTGCTCCCTGACTATCGCCAGAAGAAAAGGAAGTGTAAAAATGAATGAACGTGGCATAAGCAAGAACAGTTGATTGCTTTGTACTTGGGTTTATTTTTTCCGTCATAGACAGAATTTTTTGAAATGACCGAAAAAAATTAAGTCAGTTCGGTCATAATGTCCGAAAAGGCAGGTTAGCGAATAGTATTACGACGAGTTTTAATACTGTTACGTGACAGATGACCGAAATGTCTCAGAGAAAAAACAACTTTGTACAGAAAGAAAACATTAGGTTGCAATTTTATGGTAACAATCTTTCGTTTTTTTATCTTTCATTTAAGATAAGGATGCACGCGTGTTTCCGTTTAGCATTTCCTTCTCGTGTATAATCTCTATGTCTGTGTTTCTTATGACTTAGCGGACAAAAAGCCTGAACAACATGGCTTTTTGTCAGTTTGTTTTGGAGCTTGTAAGTGCGCAAAAAAAAAAACAAAATGGAGAAGAAAAGCTACATCTAAAGTAAAAAACACTGCTGCCAATGGCCGCTCACTATGCAGTATGAGTTCCAAAGAAGGAAAAAACGTTTTTGGAAAATGAATAGTAGACCAGTGGTTCTTGGTTGCACTTATGCCCCGAACGCTGTAAAAAATATTTGTCGGTTGTCGTTACTTGTTCTAAAGTTTAAATATGGTTCGGATGATTCCGCAGTCCGGAAAATGTAGAGGAAGAAGCAAGACTATGAAAAAAACGCAGCAAATGCACTATCAAGCAATGCGCGTAATTGCTTCTCGTAATGAACGAAAGATTCCCTTCCTGTTCATAACCATAACCAACTGATTCACAAAAACACGTGTTCAGCTAATAATTTCACACTGTCATTTAATCGTTCATCTAGTGGGGAATTAAACGGCTGATTTCTACATTTGGCTTCATTTCCACAAAATATTTTGCTTCAGTTCATGGGTCATCGGAGTGCTTGAAATGTAGAACTTCAACCTTTGAGCCTGGAAAAAACAGCGTTTTGAAACGTCCAACAATTCTCACTCGTGCATCTGCGTTTATATAGTATTGTGCTTAGCTGTTGAAATTGGATGTTACTCCCTTGGGAAAGCATGCTTCTATTCACTGCATCTTACATGCTGACAAAACATTCAATTACTACGCAACGGTAACTTTAGCATAGCAGCATTTTCCAATATGGTCAAGGAATGAAAGAATGATAATTATAATCGGCTCGTTTTCGTAGCAGTGCTGTGACATGGTTATATCAATTCCTCTGAGTCAAACGGCAGGTTAAGTTAAAAATAACATGAAAAAGTGCTGGCCCACGTGGATCGAGAGCCTAATGGAAATATTGTTCGAGTTCGGTGGGAATTATCTTCATCTATCCTTGTCATTTCGACATGGCGTCGATAAAACACTGTCACATTGTACGCCATCGGTGAAGTTGTGTTTCACCAAAGCAGTTCGATGAGATCGTAGTCTTGAAAGATAAACTACATTCATACCAAATCACGAATCAAGTTATTTTGTTGAGGTTCATTAAGAAGTATTAGGGTTACGGATCATCCTGTTGCTGTTTCGTAATTTATTTTATGTTATCGTCCACTAGTACCGTCTTGCCTTGAGGAATAACTAACTTGTCGTTTATGTCGAATGCTTTGTAGAAGATGAGGTTTTCTTATAGTCAACTTTGAATTATTTTTTATTGCAAATGTCCCTTTGCTGCGTAGGACTCTGCACTGAAACAATGCGGACTGCTAACAAAACGATATTCCACCATAATCGAGAAATCCCAACGAAGGGCACTATCGAACTTTCTTCAAGAACAGGGATGGATGACTTGACTAACACACCTTGACTTTAGTACGTGACTGGAATCTTTCAGTTGAACTTTTGTATTTTTCGTTCATCATAATAAATGTAAACCATATGCTACATGTTGGATTGCAATGATTTGCTTGAAACGAAAGCCCAAATGGAAGCTTAAGATACGTAGCCGACTGAATGAAACCATCCTTTTCAGCTGAGAAATCCGACCGCTGTTTTGTTTTTAAGGTGATTGGGGGAAGTCGGGTATAAATTGTCAGTGGAGGCAGTCCTTTCGTCAGTAGAAAGTGGATGCAATTAACGACTAAAACCTTGCCCTGCAAGGAAATTTAACATGATCCCGCTGCTTGGTGGATGCAAAAATAAAAATTTTAGGTGTATCCTACTAATATCTCTGCTCCTTGGTTACTTGAAGACTTGGCACTTAATTGGGAAGGTACCGGAATCAAGATCTTCAATCTTGGCCGGAACCAGATCTTAATCTATAGCCGCAATTTTTTTCCAAATGTGTAAGATTTGGAGCGCAAGGTAAATATAAAATCAGGGGTTTGCAGATTTTCTGACTTGTGGCCTGCATTAGAATCTGAACAAAGTTTAGTGCGTAGGGTAGGGGTCGGCAACCTAATGCCCGCAAAATCAACCGGCCCGCAGCCCCTTTACAAATTGTAGAAACTGCATGGCCCGCCTGGTGGTATTATCTTTCATGAATCTGCCCTCTTTGCAAAGTCTTGTAAAAGATCTACTTCAGCTGCTGAGGGGCATCAACTCGACAACCTTTTGGTGCCTTCAGTGACCAGGAGTCGTTGCACTAATTTGTTTTTCTTGTTGGAATGCTAATTATCGCGAAATAAAATCAACTTAACTTGTATTATACATTTTTTGTAATTATGAGGAACTACTTATGACAAATCACTCTGTGCTATAAATGTGCTGTTATGTCGCATTTTGGGCTTTCGTTATGAACTGTGAAATCAGGAGTTAATCTGATTAAAATTCCATCACTCCCCAAATTTTAACAACATCATAAACAGCAAAGGGAAGCGAATTGTTGGTGGAAATCAGTACGGCCCGCCATAACTTGCAGAGTTTGTTTTTGGCCCGTGACTGGGAAAGGTTGCCGACCCATGGCGTAGGGTTAAGAGCAGATGGCTCCATTTCTCTTGTAAAGTAGTATAAATGTAATGTAAGTGCCACAATGTAAAATATTTTGTCTTTTGACATGTGAAAAAGCATGGTGAAGTATAGCTTATTACATAATGTATTTTAATAAATGTATTTTAATGCGTTTATTTTACAAAACAAATAAATCACTTCCAATTTTAAGCGAAGTAGTATTGATCTTGTTTACAAAAGTGCATTGAAGTCTGGAGTTACTTCTATTGTGGAAATTTTCAAGATAGATCGAAGGTCTTGGGCACTTATTTTGGACTGTGACAAGCTTTGTTGATGCTGAACGTCTACCCGCACACATACCAAGCCAAATGATGCCAGCCTCTTCTAGGGATGGGAAATTTGGGCCCCGCGTTGGAATATTTGTCACCAAATTAACACAACATCGTGTCAAAACAAAACTCCAAGATAAGTAGATACTTAGACAATAAGGCTAAAGAACTTTCGTTCCTCATGTTTTTCTCACAAAAAGTAAACAGCAAGTGCACCTTGTTTTAGATTTTATCAGAAAATAAACTTATAATTTTTTCTGGCCGCTCCTGTTATTCCGCAACTCATGCAGCCCGTGATTGTAAATAGCCCTCTCACACACGTTCGATTTCACCAAAGGCTTAAATGTGCAACTTCGCTTGGTGGCGCACAAAAACCATTCAGTTACAGAGAACTGAACCTCTCTTGGATAGAGTCAGGAAGAAGATACTTCAGTTCTGTTGTAGTTTCTGTGGTGCTGTTCCAGAGTCTTTGCCTAAGGGACAAGGCACCAGTTGAATTGTCATGTCTATTTTATTGAAATCATAAAGCCGACGGAAGACTTCTCTGTGTACCTCATCCAGTGATCAGCTGTGCTTCTATGCGTTTTAACTTGCCTTCTTTAGTTTAGTAGAAGAAAATGAGCAAATGAATTGTTTATATTATACCTGCAAAATAAATACAGCTTAGATATAAATGATTTCATTTTTGTGTACATGTCATCCACAAACTAATCTTTCCCTTGTAGCCTCACGTTCAACTTGTTTGTGTGCGGAAACATGTTTAAACCAAACACAGATTCAAATTTAAGTTCTTGTCGCTCAGTTGAGGAAATGTACCGGACTTCCCCACTAACTGACAAGGTGCACCAGTATCCTCTTTGACCTCCCACACTTGCTGAAACACTTTACCCAAATTTGACCTGTGGACACAAGATTGCTAAAACAAGTGGTAAAATTTCCTTTAGAAATGCAATGAGCTTTTGTGGTTGAAGTTCCCTTGCGCATGTAGGGTTAAGAAGTTCTACGACTGGATTCACGATATGTTGAGCTGCAATACAGGCTTACACATAATTTTTTGGTGAATAGTTCGGTGAAGAAAAATAGCATCCTTTCCAGGATTTTCTTTTTTCATTTCATCCTGTTTTTTTTAGCAACCCAATAATCCAGGTAAATTTCAAGACCTGACAATTGAGACATCAACTAACTTACCCAAGCCTCTCATATTCTTACTGACAGTAGACAGCTGGCCACATAGGCTAACGTCTTTACTCATGATTTTTCTTTTCAGGTGGGGCAAAAGTGGTGAAATTTAATTTTACCCACTCGAAGCCACACAAACAACCTTTTTTGCAAAAGATTTAGTACAAAATTGTAAAATTTTAAAATCCAGTGGGACCAAGCCCCCTTTCTACGCCCATGGTACTGAGTAGCATCTTCTACGTCGTTGCTTTTGTACAGTGGCGTTGAACGTAACTTAGAGAAGCTGCTACTTTTCACACTCGACCTTCTCTGTTAACCTTTTCTTTGTTCCTCTCATCTTTGCCGAAGAGTTCACAGTTACACATTCATATTTATTGCTTTGCCAAGCTTTTAAAGTTGAGTTGATTTATTGGCGCAAACATTATACCAGTGTTTTTCAACCTTTTTGCTGGAGCGGAATCCTTGGCAAATGTTGACTTCATTTATTGTGTCCTGACCTGAGTCATGTGACCAACAAAATGTATACGCCCCCAAAGCAATAGCCAATCAAAGCACTTG
>JGI24159J19872_10002648_pt1 | contig 21570 bp, 8 predicted proteins | sample Ectturendosymbi4_FD_19872 | JGI IMG/M metagenome (IMG submission 19872) | reverse complement strand
CTATTGCAGTGGGCTTGCTTAGTTAGCAGCTGCGAAAAATTTTATCGAAACTATTTCGAGGTTCACAACTATTATTTTTATTCAATGAACGTTGCCACAAAATAATTTCTCTGTTCTCTTAAACAATGAAGCATATTTTTTGATGATATAGAAAAAATGAAAATGTTAAAATCCATTCCACACAATACAACACAGAACACAAAGTTAACGCATACCGTATTTACTCGATTGTAAGCCGCCATTGATTGTAAGCCGCACTTCACCAAAGGTTATCTCAGCGTCTGAGATACTTTAGTGTATATCATGTTTCGTGTTTGATTTAACAACCCTGGCAATGATGATTCACCACTACAACTGCCTTCTGTTCATCATAACCCCTCCTGTGGCGGATGTGCACGTGATGCTGAAGAGAGGAAAGATCATGTGAAAAAAGGGTTTAGTCAACGAGACGTAGCGAAGAAAAGGCTGGGCGTCATGTAGAAATTTTGATATGATAAAGAAAAAAATGTAAGCCGCCCTTGATTGTAAACCGTTCGAAATGATGAAAAAAAAATTTATAAGTCGCTCCTTACAATCGAGTAAAACGATAACTTCCTTCGAGTTGTGTCATCCGCAGAATTTCGATGAGCCACAAATTGCTTCTCCTTAACTTTTAAAAGCTATAATGGTCGCTGTTATACACCAACAAATTTTATTTTTCATTGCCTGTTAATTTTTAATTCATCCCAGTTCTAGCCGAAAACGCAAAAGTTACAATTAGACAAACATGAAAGTAAAAGCTCTAATATTGAGAGGGTTTCCGTTGCGCACATTTTGAAAACAGCCATGTAGATTTTAACTGAGCAAAAATTAGCTTCCCACATCTTTGTCGTGTCGTGTTTATCGGGTTTTCTTTATCATTTTTTTTGAAGAGAATCATCAGCAAACCTGCATAGATTTTTTGCGACATTTTCAGAGATTTAGTGCAAAGATAAGGAAGAGCAGTTTTACTCTTTTGCAAATTACGTCTTTACATCTGTTTTAATCGTTTGTTTCCGATTCTTCCCAATTCCGACTTTTTGTTTGTGGTTCAAGTCAGCAATGTGTGCAATGGCAAATAACAGCTTCCACGTTAGCGTAATAGTCTATATTTTCTGACGGTCCACCAGATTTTTTGGCATTTTTTGCAGAAAGCCATGATGTACTCATTACCTGCTCATTGGCTAAGGTTGCTGCTTTTCAGTAGATGGTAGAATTGCTTTCAAAGGTTTCACTGGGTTTGAGGTTGGTTTAATGTGAAACTAAAAACTTCGTTATTTTGCTAAAAGTCTTTTTTTCCTGTTTGATAAGATCACATTACATCGAGGTCTGCGCTAAAAGTTCAGCCCAAGTGATTTTTTAAAATGAGATTTCTCAGAACGCAAAGTCTGGATAATAAGGTGCAAAACTTATAAGTGAAGAGACTGGTGGCAAACTGGAACTTTCACCATCATCTTCATTGTGCAAAATTTGATGTGAAGCGGTAAAATCTGCAACCGTAAAAGTTTCTTGTTCAGAAGTGTACGGAACGTTATCGTGATGACAAAGTGGTGGCGGTGGTTCGTATGCGAAGTTAGCTTCTTGCACCAGCCTGGGTCTCCATATACGTGAATGGACTGTCTTTGATTTTCTCGGAAACATGATTCCGGTCCAAGTGTTCTTCCGGTCGNTCGAAGCATGGGNTGACAAAAATTCCAGCTGAACATCCTCCGAGTTGAAAAGTTGGTCGTCTTGGTAATGTTCGTATCCCCACTCCCAGGATAGTGAGTGTCCTGTTTAAATTGTGTAAACTGAGTTTAGATTCGCTGTACCTATGTCAAGCAGTGCAGGATGTAAATCATCTTCATCAAAGCTCATACTTCTACTTGTGTAAGTAAATGTCTAATTGCAAGTTTAAACAGAGTGCGAAGGTTTTCTCCTCACAACAAGATTTGAGGTAAAATATCTCGAGGTTTCACAAAGCGTTACCATGGCATTTGTCTCAGCTGGTGAACTCAGTTAAGGTTTTAATGCCGTAAATCAGTGGTTTTCAACGTGGGGTCGCGATCCCAGAGAGGTGGTGAACTGTTTTTGGATGGGTCGTGAGTACATATTTTCTATACACAGTTGTGTTACAATCGCTGCATTCGAGTTTTAGATGAGGGTCGTTGGGTTATAGTGGGTTGCTGTAATGGGTTATAGTGGGTTGCTGTAATGGGTTATAGTGGGTTGCTGTAATGGGTTATAGCGAGTTGCTGTAATGGGTTATAGTGGGTTGCTGTAATGGGTTATAGTGGGTTGCTGTAATGGGTCGCGGTGCAGAAAAGGTTGAAAAGCACTGCTTTGAATCAAAATTTTGAAGAGTTTGAGTTGTATTGTAAATTAGAAAGCAGACTTTGTAGAAGCATTAGAATCAGCGGTTCTTAATCGGTGGTCCATTTACTTTCTGGGTACATCTTATTTGCTAAAGATGCAAATTCACTAGACATAAATCATGCTTTAAAATTTAACCGCAAAGGTGGAAAGAAACAAAGCTATGCATTTTCATGCTTCGTTGATTTATTTATGGTTTCAAAATTTTAAGCAGGTTCCTTATGATTTAATATTCCTATCTTCCGTTTTGCCACTTGATTTATTGTTTACAATTTATTCATAAAAACAAAAAGGTAAGGAATCCTTGGGAGCACAATTTCTTTTTAAAACCTGCAAAGAGGCAAAATAAGAAAACAATTTAGAGCCTTTGATTTGAAATGTTGCCGCAGCCACACAGCAATCAATCAATCTGTGAATGAATTCATGGGAAAGGATATGTCTCTGCAGCAGGTATTGCCAGGATTTTTGTTTGGATCAGATCGAGATCGCTGGAGAGCATTTTTAACGTCACTGTACAACATTAACTCGGTTTGAGGCCAGTCAGGATCTGCTATTGCCAGGGCTACCATCGATCTAGAACCAAAAATAAGGACGGCTGAGTAAATTTTGATTTTATTCCCTAAAATGAAAAAATTGTTTCTGTTTGCACAACTAACGTCTGATCATATGTTTGCCTATTTATCTCTAGGACCATTGGCTTCGGCAACATCTTATTCTCGAATTTCTTGTAGTAATCGTCACGGAAAACGTTTTTTTTTCGCTTGATTGTTTCTTGAATTAATTAAATGATAAATCTTCGTTTTCTTTAGAAACCTAACCAAAAAACAACTTTCCTGCTAATCCTAACTACCCGAGACAGGTTGCTGCATTGATTCTCAAACTTTCTTCGTTGCGACGCCTTTCGAAAAGTTTGCTGGACTTGCGACGCACCAGCAACATGAATTTAATAGATACTTTTGTAATAATTGAAGTTTTATTTATTGAAGAAACAACAAAAAAATGTGCATCATTAGCGTGATGTGTATACTTGCTTATTTTTACAAACTTCGTCGAATCTCGGACGTATTTGTGCAACTGCCACCCCATTTTCCTCTCAAGGTTTAGTCGTGGTTGATATTTGGCTTTGATCACACAGCCATGGCAGAAAATCCTGATTAGTATAAATACAACGTTGCGAAAGGGATAACTGTTCGCAGCGCTTTTATCGCCAAAACTGGGCATTCGTCACTCAGTGAAATTCAAATAAATTTGTCGGATTTCCTGAGTTGAACAATCTTTTTAGGAAAATACTGTACCTCAAGTGAGGTCAATATAGTTTTTCTTGTTCAGTAAAGGACGATGGTATTAAGTTGGACAAAAGGATCTCGAATCCATTTACAGCTTGATAAATTCCCCGGAGAGAGCTGATAAAAATTTAACTAAAGCTTAGTTGTATGTTGCAATGATTGTTTTTGTTTTTGTAAAGTTGAAGGCAGCATCACAGATATATTTTCAAGCTAATTAGACAAGAAAGTAAAGCACTCAGAACTTCACAACAGATTTGTTATATCTTCCTTCCACGACGATATTGTCATATCTTCCTTTCCACAACCCTGCAATTTTATCTGATACGTCTAGCATATTTTTATCCGGCCGTTGCATAGAAATATTGAGTTTATTCAATTTGCCGAAGGCATCACACAAGCAAGCAAATTCATTCAACTAAATATTTTTTCTGGAGCGAAGCAATCAGCAAGTTGATTATTTTTATAACTGAATCACTGCTGTAGCTTTCATTTCCATGAAACGACGTAAATTAAAATTGTGCAATGTGTTTAATATTTTACAGAATAACTAAAGTTATGTAGTCATGAGATGGTAAGTATGCTATCTACTGTCAGCATGACAGTTCTTGAACAATGACTAGTCTTTGGTGAAGTTATAAAACTGCCCTTGTTATTAGCTCAATGAGTAAAACTGCACCGAGTTTAGGTTTGTTAGACGCCCTTTTGTGGTCGGGAAGGTCTGGTGACGTTACAACGATGTTACAAGCAGCAATAGAGATCACATGGCCATGATCACTCTACTACCGCTTAGGTCTCCCAGCCTTACATATTTTTGAGGTATCTTGTCTTTGTGGTTCGTTTCTCTTTTTTTCTCCTTCGCATACGGCATCACATCATTATCTAGGGATTTCCGCATGTGATGGTACGTGTANCATTACAGCCCTTGGAAAATTAAAACGACNCATCAGGGCTTCGCGACGCATAGTTTGAGAACNATGGGCTTACAGTGTTAACAACGCCTGATAGTGCGTTACGTCTCTGTGTTGCAAGATTATACTACTTTTATGTCGTCACAAAACTTTGATTACAAAATGTTTACAATGAGATAGGAATGGTCTCTACTCTCTACGTCTATCAGATAATCCTTATTAAAATTGTTATGCTCAGAAAATAAGAAAAATAAGGACGCAAGTCACAAATAAGGACATTTCTTAGAAATAAGGACAGTAATATTTTCTAAGACAGTACTTCAAAATAAGGACAAATCTTGGAAATAAGGACGGTATGGTCGCCCTGGAAATTGCCCAGAATAAAACAAACCTGAAGGCAGATACTTTTAAAAGGCTTGGTCGGCAAATAAATCTTCAGCCACAGATTGTTTAAATTTCGCAATTTATGAGTTCACTAGTCAGATATGAAAGAACGGTCAGCTTTGGGAAATAGAAGGGTTGAATCAGATGAGCGCAAGTTTTCATAGAAACATTTATTTGAGTCTATTATCAATTGTCATAAATAACACTGCGTTATAAGTAATTCGGCATTTGTAGCAAGCTGTGTAACTAAAATACGCAACGCTGCTGTTTTGATACTTCTTGCAAAAACTGATGTTCATGTATAGTATTTCATTGAAAGAGCATCGGTGACCAAATATTCTTTGCAAATTTCTTGTAATCTCGTCAACTGTCAGGTGCTGTTTGATGAAAGAAGGTTGCCAACTAACAGTGCCATGCCAGTGCGACCATGAGGCGAAAAAACGTACCCGTTCTTTCGTAATCCACAATAACTTTGTTCGCATCATTTTCCGATTCCTGACAGTCGATACTTTCGCACTGTAGTTGTTTCGTCATAAAGGAAATATACTCAATTGCGCATCTAAGCGTGTCGACCTGATAAACAAAGCAGTAAAATCACTTGTGACATCATACTGCAGTTGTTTCGTCATAAAGGAAAATATACTCAATTGCAGTTGTTTCGTCATAAAGGAAATATACTCAATTGCGCATCTAAGCGTGTCGACCTGATAAACAAAGCAGTAAAATCACTTGTGACATCAAAAAAGTACAAACCACCTTCGAACCGTGTTTCAACAAAATCCATCGGACTTTTTGCTGTTTCAAGTATTAAGATCACATTTATGCATTGATACCCAGATGTTAAGTAGAAAATTGTTATTTTCCAGTTTGAAAAGCAGGGAGGAAGATAAAGCTTTATCGCTTCTACAAAATATGACAATGTGTTTTTTTCTACGGCGATTCTTTGTTTCAGAGCCATTCAGAGTTTTGCTCACAATTTTAAAATACCGGTCATTCACCCTGGCTAGCAACAATTGTAAAGCTAAGTCACAAAATCGGTCTAACATCTACAGTATAGCCATTTTGTAATAATAATTTTTCACATGAATATATTTTCCAAGATTGGATAATTCGAACGTTTGATTAGAAGTGGCATGAACTGATGCATCTTTGTTGTTAAGAATGACATCAACTGTTGATTCTCCCTGTTCATTTCAAACTGCATATTTCAGAAACAAATTAAAGTGGTTTTAGGGTTTCTAATTTCATGATTCCTTTTTTGCGTACCTGAGTAGAACGCTGCAGTCGCTTTATTTAGTTTGTCTGTAACAACATTCATTTCGTAATGTGCTACTACGCATGGGCAGCCGCAGGATTATGGCCAGAAGGGGGGAAAACGTCTGAATTGTACTTTTCAGGCGTGCAGAATGTGGGAACCATGCAGAAAATACCGATATCGACTTTTCATGCATAGCTTATGTTATTAGCCACTGGCTGTAAGAGTTTGAATCCCATATAAACGAAAACGCAGGCGTGTGCTTCATACTGGATCTGCTGCTGCAACTGATTTCCTTTTTTCTCGGTCGGAAAATCCCAAAAATGCCTCGCGAAGTTTTCCTTCCTGTTCTAAATCTACAAAGCGAAATCCAAGCGACAACTACTACATCCATGAAATATTTGTTCTTTCATCAGCTAGCAAAGAAAATTCTGTTGATTTACTTGTTGGCAGCTGCTACAATGTCATTTCTCGGAAGTTTCTTGGCTATCCCTATCAACCATGAGCGTCCGCAGAAATTTTTCCAGGGGGGGCAAAGTCGACATTTTGGTTATCCTTTTCAGGTTTCTGACGATGCAACCCAAACGGACGTACACAAAACGCTTTACCTTTGCTACACCACAAAGAAAATGCCCAATGTTACGTCAACGGTTGCAAACTGTGCTCACTCTAAGACGTGATTTTCAACCTTTTTCATGCAGCAAAACATTGTGCAACCCAATTTAACCTGACGATCCCCTTCCGAAAATTTCCAGTAGGCACATGTAATTTTTTCAGTCATTGCGATTCAGTCCCGTTGCCACGGGGGGGTTTTGGTGGGCTTAGTCCCCCCCAAACAAAGCTCCAAGTCCTCCCAAATTGAAACATGAATCACTATAGATCAGTGCAGTTTTTGTCAATTTTGAGAATGACAAGCCACCCGCATGAATGCAAAGTCCCCCTAATGAAAACTTTCTGGTGAGGGTACTGTTGTGATTTTCTATTGTGCAAACACAATGCAACCACTGCTCCAAGAAAATTCTATACTGAGCAAGAGTTTGTTTTAGTGAGCTTGAATATTTTAAGACCGAGGTAGCAGGCAGAGTTCTAAATGAATTACAAACTTCGTGAATTATTAAAATCAATATAAAATCTTATCAAAATACGAACAAAGTACACATCTAATTCAAATAGGTTATCTTTATTTTCGTATTTTCCCAATGTTTTGGAATGTTGCAAGTGCGCAAGAATGAGATTTCACTGCGACAATGGTCGGGTGGTGGTACTGCGCACTTGTGGACCTTAGAGGGAACCAGGGCCGGCGCTAGGTGGTTGGGGGCCCCCCCGAGCCTGGAGGTTGGGGCCCCCAATTTACAATATATTGCATTTAACACGTATTCATATAAACAAAAACCAAACTTGTTTTAACATATATTCATAAAAGCATGTTTCTACAGCATCAACAAAATATATACAGGAGACAGACTGAAGCATTTGCTATATGTCAAGTCAGGAAAAGGACTTTTTCCAAGTTTTCACAAATGCAAATGTTTTTGTCAACTCAGTCATATCTAATGTTTTAGCAGTTTCAACTTTCAATAAATATCATTGTCAGATTTGTTTAGCTTTTCATCAGTCATAGCTGATCAGTGAAATTTTTGATTAGCCTCAACTTGCTGAAGCTCCGTTCAGCAGTGATCGGCGAACTTTGGTTAGAATGGCCCAAGGCCCCCTTTCCATGGGCGTACACAGAAATTTTTCCAGGGGTGGCAATGTCGAAATTTTGCTTTTTTCAGGTTGCTGACGATGCAATGAAAACGGACATTCACAAAGCGCTTTACCCTTTCTACGCAAAAAGAAATTGCCGCATTTTACGGCAATAGTCGCAAAAAATGTACTTCGTTGGCAGCAATAGCCAGGTATATTGCGAAAAGTTACAAAACAGACTATCCGCAGATTTCTCAAGCAGGGTACTTTTTTACAAAGCAGCAAATTGCTATGGTCTTTGACAAAACCACAATTTTGTCTTTATTTTACCAAGCAAGAGTTGCCAGCATCACTTAGAAACAAGAGCTGTCAACGTCTAAGATCTCGTCCAAAGCAATCAACCACCTTCTCAATAAATCCTTGCTTGTCTTTACTGACTTTTAAACTGGGCAAGCGTTCAGTCTCACATTAACAATGGATTTTTCATATTCATCATGCTTCTTTTTACACAGTAGGCTATAAAAGTACGTGGCTATCCGCTGTCAGAACTCGCTGTCTCCCTGCATTACTTCCGTTCAACACTTGCATGCGGCTATCTCCCTCCATTACCTGCGTTCAACACACCCTCTTACCCGTTACTTGAAGTGAACACGTGAAGATTCGTTGCCATGTTATTGTCACGCAATAAAGCCCAACAGCAGAACAATCTGCACGCAAGTTTCTCAACTTGCCTCTGCAGATAGACAAAGCAGCGACATGCGTGAACTGCAAACGCATAACTGCACAACACCAGGACAGTGAACCTGGTTCTTGTGCACTGTGGGTATCATACTGGCAAATAAACTGTCAATGCAAGAATGAAATCAATGTAATCGGAATTAATCTCCTGACTTAAGGTTTGCCAGAAGTTTTTGGTTCTCAGTCCCAATTTCCAAAAGTGGGGGGCGAATGATCGTTGGCCCCCTTGCGGACGCCCATGCCCTTTCAGTCGTTATTAAAAGTCCATGATCTTTTTGAAGGCGCAATTTCAAACTTATGTTGTATTGAGTTATCTGTAACATAGCAATGCCATGTTAATGTAACAAGCCCAATCACAGGGGTGGCCAACCCGCGGCTCTTTGCCCGGCTTCATGTGGGTCTTATGCAATTACAGAAGTCCCACTAAATAACATGCATAACAATAAATGGCTTGTAAAGTTCCGTCGTTGTCATGTTGGTGTTTGATATTTACAGTATATCCAGTTGGTCAAAGGTATGTGTTTGAGTGAGGAAGAGATGGGGTGATATTCATGCGTGCCCATGTGTATGATGCGGCTCTTGCGGTGGCACAGTAAGAAATGTGGTTCTTGATCTCTGACTGGTTGATCACCCCTGCGCTACAATGACAACATCAATGCCGTGCTAACATCAAACAACCAATGTTCTATGTAGTTGTTACAGTAGCCTATGTTTGATCCTACGCAACCGGCGCAGCAAACACGGCCCACAACAACAAGTGTTGCGCCGCCCAATAAAAAGCACTGAATGGCCCATAATTGGGCCGAGGTCCACCACTGGGCACAGTGTTAATGGTTAAATAATTGGATTTCTCATTGGCGTAAATTTTCGAGTTTTCATTGGACAACTCTGATGCAAGATACACTGGATATTACAGGCGCGGACAACGAATGCGATTTTACATGATTGTAGGCCTATACCGGTTATTTCATACTTGTATGGTGGAAGTATACAGCACAGGGCTACAACAGTTGGCGTGACTGTCGGGGGTACAAGGGTGCGAACCTCCCCTTGACAAGCCAAATGCAAAAACTGAGCCCCCGTTTTTCTTATATTTCGATAGTGAGCACTTTTGTGGTTTTCAGTAAGATGTTGTTTTTGCCTTTTTCGGCAGTTTTTGGACTTGTTTTCTGGTTATTTCAGGTTTTAGTAGCCTATATAGAAACCCACATCCGGATACACTTTTGTTTCTAAACTTTTTTCTGAATGTTAGCGAGGGGCCCTTAAGGCCCCCTATGGTATTGTTGCATGCAAATGCAAAATATGCGCTTTGTTGGCAGCAATGTTTCTTTTCACGTAGTGTAAAAGTACGTGGCTTATGCTATCAGCAGCAGTCACTCGCTGCAAACACCTGCCAAGACGTCTGCGTTCAACAATCACATGCGGCAAAACGCTATTGCCGCAACTTGAAGTGGACCTTTGAAGATTTGTTGCCATGTTATTGCTACGCAGCAAAGGCCAATAGTAGAACGGTGATATTCATTTTTGCAGGCAAGGGAGCGGATTTAGTGAACTGCAAGCTGTCACTGCATGATACCAGAACAGTGAACCTGACTCTTGTGCACTGTGAAAGTCATACCGGTAAACAAATTGCCATTGCAAGAATTAAATCAATCGATACGGAATTAACCTGCTGGTTTCACGTTTTCTATAGAAATTTTAGCTTCGTCCCAACTTCCAGGCGGGGCTAATGCCCGTTTTTCCCTCCCCTGCGGACGCCCATAACTGCAGACAACTGAGCCTGAATTAGATTGATCTATCCAACACTACGTTTGTAGTGCTCTCACCAGTCTGTTCGGGTTGAACCTCACTTCTCAATCTCTTGTCTGAAATGTTTTCTGCACTTCGGTTATCAGAAATGCTTTTTCTTTCATAAACTGCCTCATATCCTTTTTTTGATCACTTTTTACATATAGCCTAAGACAGTGGTTCCCAAACTTGTTCGAACCGTTACGCAAATCAAGGCAGCGATTATGTCTTATTATCCACCACTAAAAAATTTTCGCATTTCATGTCGAAAATTTCTTTTGCAGTGATAGCTCATAATACAGAACAACAATGTGGTTGGTTCTGCGTTACCCCTCGAGGATTCGCATATTACCACCGGGGGGTAATTTACCCCCCAGTTAGGGAACCACTGTCTGGCCTAAGACATAACTTAAGAATAATCCACGTCCAGAACAACATTAGCGGTAGAAAATCAAGAACGTTAGACATTCCCGCAAAACTGTTTTAAACAATGAGAAATAGACCTGTACATTGACAACGACTATGGCACAACTAACTGAAGTTAGAACACCACACAGGCTTAAGAAGAATGAGCAAATGAATTGTGAAAACTCGCCAAAGCAAATACAGCTTTGCACTTGCTCACTCAGTATTCGCACGAGCCTGCGTCGATAACAAGCTCCATAGTTTTATAATGTGTGAAAAGAAGCCTGCATAAGTGTATTTTGATTAAGATATTCACTCAGGCACATTTAAGTGCACTCAGTCTCACACTGGCAATGGACTTTTTCAAAGTTGTCGAAGCATTGCTACAGATTAATTCGTGCTTTGTACACAGTCTAAAAACGCGTTGCTTCCGCTATCAACAGTCACTTGCTGCAGTAGGCCTATACCTGCCAAAGAAAATGTGTGCTTTTCAACAGTCAGTCACATGCGACAAAAACCCTTTTCTACCGTTACTTGAAGTGAACCTATGAAGATTTGTTGCCATGTTATTGTTACGCAATAAAGACCAACAGCGGAACAAACCGCTCGCAAGTTTGACCACCTGCCTCTGCAAGCATTGGACCGGATAGGAGTGATCTGCAAGCCCATCACTGCATAACAGCATAACATGAAAACAGTGCGTAACACCAAAACAGTGAACCTGACTTGCGTGCAGTGTGTGTCATACTGGTACATAAACTGCCATTGCAAGAATTAAATCACTTGATCGGAACTGAGCTGCTAATTTCAGCTTTTCTAGAAAATTTTCTTTCTTAGTCTCAATTTCCAGGGGGGAGGCAAATGCCCGTTTCGCCCCCCCTCTGCGAACGCCCATGCTATCAACTCATTCTGTGGTAGACGGATCGTACATCGACCCTTGTTACAACCCTATTGTTTGGCAAAATGCACGGAGTTGCTGTAGATTCTTATTGCAAGCAACCCTGTTGTTGATTTGACACCTAAAATCCGCTTTTCCTTTGTGTAGGATTTCGTAAATAAAGCACCTTGAGTCCATTTACTAATGGGTTGAAGAAAGAGAACGCAATGTATGTAGACGATACATTTAAGGCTAGGAGAACGCGTTACCAATGTAAACTGGTTTGACATGCAACCTATAAAGTTCTTTGTGAGTCTGAAAGAGAGGCGTCTCTGCAGTTATAGTCTTCCGGTGGCGGTGGTGCAAAAATTTCAATAAAAACTTCTATCTCAATTCTGAGCTTAGTGGGGTCTGCTAACGTAAAGTCCAATGTCCGTTTCGTTGTGGAATCCTTTATTTTTTATAACTATAGCTTTTGAAGAACTCAAGCTGTACAATGACGATGACGTATGAAGAGTTGCTGCTTTAACAGCAGGTTCAAATGCACTTTCTGGTATAGATTAGGCTCAGCTATGGCTGCTATCTCAGACACTGTCGGTGTCTACACTCTTTTCACAAATATAAATAACCTTCACAAATTAAACGAAGAGAAACAATTGCTAATCTCTACAGTAGTTGATGATTTTACAGGGCATTGCACAAGGTTCTTTGTAACACACACTTTCATTATTATCCCATTGTTACGCAACATGTTTGCATAGTTTTGACTTAACAGCTATGTCAAATCAAACCTGTAGGACTATTACTAATTTTCATTACCTTGCAATCTGTCATGGAGTAACTAGCTTCAAAAGTATGTCGTAAATGTAGGTGTTTGGAAAGTTTAATTTGTAAAGCAAAACACGTTTGATAAGTGACTGTTGCTTAGATTCTGGTGACAAAACTGCAGAGATGACATAATAAAATCGACTCCTGGAAGCAGGTATCATTAAATTGTGCATTGTTCCATACCATGTCTAGGGGTACACACGTACCCCTCTTTGCCTCCATTACTGGAGCCCATGCTACTAAGTTATGTTACCTTGAATGGAGTGGCATTTGCAATTCGTGCAAGTTCTGCTAGCAATAGCATTACAGTAGAATGACTTTTATTTATTGAATATTTAAGGATTTCTTTTATTTTGAAAAGAACTTAGCATTGCTAAAGGTGCTTAAAAATAAACATTTATCCGCACTCACCTTTGACAACTTTTTGTCATGTGCAACACTGGGAATATGTTTTCGCAACTTCTCAAACCCTTCATTGATGATCTGCATTCGTCTCCTCTCGCGTTTATTGGCAGCACTCCTTTGCTTGTACCGAGGTTGGGGGCCAAGGGGACTCGAAGTTGCGAACATGACAAGACCGGAACATGTAAGTACTGTGCTTGCTCTTTTGAAACAGAAAAAATAAATTATAACAATGCTGAGTAAACTTAATCTATCACTACAGCATCTACAATACTTTAGGATTATTTGTAAGAGTAATTGTAAGCGTAATTGTAAGAGAGGAAAATTAAAATGAACTAAAGGTCTTGGAAAATTTATACATTTCCAATAAAACAAATCTTGTTTTGATCAATTACAAATATTGTTTTCCATAACAGATATAACATGAAGCATTTGTTTTCCATAACAGAAAAGTACTAATTTTGACTTAAACAAATATTTTTTTTCTAAAAGTGACAATGCCAGTTTTTGAAACAAAATCAATGATAGGGTTGCCAGATGGCCGGTATGTCACCGGCCTGGCCGGTATTTTACTGATAATTTAGTAGAGGCCGGTAAGAAGCCGGTATTTTGAAAACCAGTGCCCGAAACCGGCATTTTGAAAATAAATAATTTGCAGTAACTGCTAAAAAGAACTGACACAGAACTTCTCAAATTATACTGGCTCTAGTAGTAAATTTTGTCAGGACAGTTCCTTCAGCGAAGTTTATAAGGGCAAATTTCTACTTGTGCCTTAACAACACTCATTGCCCTCCGTTTTTCCTCTTTCGTCGTCCTAAACGTGGTGATCTGTATTAGCATTTCTTTTGGAAATTAACCGTGTAGCTGGCGTAGATGGGGTTGTTGTCTGAACTACTACCGTAGGCAATTGCAGGCAGAATGCAGGAAAATCATAGAAATGGACAGGACGACAGTGACATTGTAGAGACTAGCGCACCTTTCACAATCAAGCGAGCTGCATTGAAAAGCAGGCCCGTAACTAGGGGGAGGTGCAGGGGAGGCGAAACCCCTGGAAAATTGTTCGCCGCCCTCGGAAAAATGTTGGACATAGTTGAAAACTACTGGACATAGTTTAAAAAATTTGGGCCCCTCTCAGAAAACTCTTGCNCCCCCTGATGTCCCAAGCTGGTTACAAACCTGTTGAACAGACCCATTATTTAGTCAGCAGATTACAAATGGCTCAAGNAAGGGCAAGCGAATCAACCGAGAGGTCATCTCTCAGCCAGTCTTAGTGGTTCAGAAGGTAGTGAGAAATATTTTGAAGAGTTTCAGGTGAGCTAGAAAATGTGTGTTGCAAACTGAAGTGAATGCAGCATACAAGAAATTGTTAGTTATACTATGGTGTTCATATAGGCCACAGGTCGGCAACTTTTCCCTAGCCGCGGGCCAAAAACAAACTCTGCAAAATATGGCGGGCCGTACTAAGTTTCAGCAACAATTCCGTTCCCTTTACTGTTTATGATGTTCTTGAAACTTGGCAATTTATAGAATTTTAATTAAATTCACTCTTGATTTTCACAGTTCATAACCAAAGCCCAAAGTACCATATACACTACATTTANAGCACNGTGTGGTTTCTCATAAGNAGTTCCTCATAAGTATGCAATACAAAAAGTTGCNAGGAGGACAGATTCATAAAATGTAATACCACTAGGCGGGCCATACAGTTACTACAATTTGTAAAGGGGCTGCGGGCCGNATGGTTTTGCTTGCCGGCCCGCGGGAGGTAGGTTACCGACCCCTGATATAGACAATACTGCCGTTGAAAAGCAAATACCATCAAATAGTACGGAAAGATGTTCACTTCAGAAATTGATATGCAACATGTAAATCTAGAATTTTACTAAGTGCACTGTTTTTTTAGAGTTTAAGAAAACGCCTCCGTTCACATGAAACACTGCATCAGTCTACCCCAAACAAAGCTCCAAGCCCCCTCAAATTGAAATATGAAACACCATAATTCAACGGAAAATTTTAGAATGTCATGCTCCTGCACAAACGGTAAGCCACCTATTGAAGAATTTCTGGCGACGGTTCTGCACTGCAGTCAGTCAGGGGCGAAACGAGGTTAGATGGCGCCCGGGACAAGAAGCTAGTTTGGCGCTCCCATGTTCGAACCTGAGGTCTTCCGGAAGCAAATATATTGGAATGAAGCAAATAATTGTGAAATTGTTGGGACTTTTCGGCGCCCCCAGCAGACATTTGGCGTCCCCCGCAGTGATTCGGCGCCCCCATAATGATCCGGTGCCCGGGGAATTGTGCCCCCTTCCTCCCCGTCTTTACGCCCCTGACTGCAGTCATCGTTTTTCATTTAAAATAGGTTAGTTTGCTATTACTGAGCATAGGGCTATAAACTATGCTCACAACGCGTATGTTTCTACACTGTTTGAAACATTTTCAAACCAACCATTGTGGAAGCTTAACGAAATTGTAAAGAAAATAGCATGAAATGTAAATGCATTGTCAAACAAGGATTCTTTTCAAAAAATGTTATTCAAGAATTCAGTGCCATTAAATATGCGCTTACGAATGCAGCCTAGATCTGTCACTGTTCACAAAATGGCCGGCATTTTTCAAAACGCATCTGGCATCCTCAATCAGTAATCTAAAATATATGTAAAATTTGTTACTTTATTGTCTTCAAACCTCCAGCAACACTACCACATTTCCCTTTGGAACACAAATCACCCAAATCCTTTCAAAGGAAACGAATCGGACAACAAATGTCATACGAGAAAAATTTGATCGTCTTTAACGTCGGGTGCAAAAATAGATCGACAACAACATCAGCGAAACACAAAATTACTGCATATTAGATTGTTTGGGAAACACGTACACAAAGCTGAGGATTTGCAAACCTGGCGTTTTAAAAAAATGTGAAAGAAGCCTTGCGATAAATGGCTGCCAACTGCAAGACCCTCATGCTACGTAAAGATGTTTTCCCTTCAAACCATGTTCAGAGAAAATTAAGTTCTATTCTGGACGTGAAATGTGCTGGTAATTGTCGTAAATAAATGAAAATATGAAAATAAATTATTGCTATCATTCGAATATGGGTGTGCAACTGTGCATACTTGAGTACATTGAAAAATGTCATCGAGCACGACCGTCATTGTGAGCAGTTTTGTTGTTGACATTTAAACTACGTTGGTATTTAACCTAAGTTTACCTCTTGTGCGAAGCGTGCGAAACCTCCAGATGTTGTTTCTCAAGTATCGTTGCAAGATCTCAATGTTGCAAAAGCTAAGTATACTGTAGAGTAACTGCAATTTCCCTTTTTCAAGAAACCTTGTGCTAGCACGTTCTTCATTGCTATCGCAAATAATTAATTTTTTATCAGGCAACCGATGTTTTCAAACTTCTCATACATCTTGATGGCATTGTTAAACTTTGTAAAAAAATTGTTTTGCGAAAATTCGAAGCTGTTATTTTTGCTCATGANTTTACTTCAAACTAGAGATTCCATTTCCAACTTTGGAAGATCTTTTTTGAGAACTGTTGATGCTTTTACTTCTTTTGATCAGAATTTGTGCAGAGGGCGAAAATACAGTAGAGGAAATACTGAGTTTTTTTAAAGCTATTTGCTTTTACACCAACAGTTTTTATTTCACAAAATCTTGAAGTTTTGTGAGTTCCACACGAATGGTCACAAGAAGCATTGGATTTAACTCTATTGGATAAAAAGTGGAGCATATTGCTGCTACACTTGGCCGGTTTGTGTTTAACTGCTGCTTATGGGTCGTGTTAGCCGGCTCGCTTTTCTTTTCCTCCCAGTTCAGTTGCCCTGTTTTAATAATTGCAAGAAAATATTCGGATTCGCATAAATATTGCTTTGATGATGACGTGTTAGCAACGAATGCGTATAAATTCCAGTTTGGTCTTCTTTTTGTTATCTGCCCTCGAAACTACTGAAATTTAATAGATGAATTTTCAAACTGTTTTACGTTTAGCATCTATAGTAGTTTGGCGCAAGTACTGTACAATCAAAACTTCTTATCTGGAGGATTGCGCTTGGACCACAACGTTCATAGTGTGTGTTACAAACTATGCTTTCTGTGTTGACTATTGAGTGCAATGAATAGGCTCTAATTAACTATCTTAGGATGACTCTAGAAACATTTTGCCAGAGATTGTGTTTACCTGTTCTAAATTTCGCTGCTTTTTGCTACATTGGCCGCTTTCGCCTCAATGATGATGGTTACAAACGAAATACGCGATGTCTTTGACGTTTACCATTTTCATCATTGTTTTTATTAAAGGACTATTGAGCAGTTACGTGTTTCGTATGTATTGCCAAACTGTAACATTTGTCAAACTATGATATTCACAAATTCCTCTAGAAACTGAGATGTACGAAATGTAATATCATATGTATTCTCCAGTAAGCAAGATTAACCATTCAATTTGTAACTGCAGTTGCACCACAACAAATAAATAAGTCCACAAAGCAGCAACGCAGATAAAAATCCTGAACTTTCTGAACATGAACATCACTTGGTAAAAGTTCCTAAAATCTTGATAAATATACAGTTCTGCCTCGACTGATAGAATTGTGAAAAGAAATAGCAGCGTCAATTGTAGGGCGTAAATGTTTTTAACGTAACGTACATATGATTGATACTTGTCCCTCAGGTTAATATTAGCAATTAATTGCTAGCTTCCTTCGCAAACAATTTTTGCAAATCTCACTGGACATTATGATTGTCGTCATAAAATTCTTCAAAATCATGTAAAACGTTATAAAGTTTTATAACAATGTTCAATGCTTTTCTCACATTTTCAAACATATCTATGCTTGTTTTGTACTAATTTTCAGCTTATAAAAAATAAACTCTACTGTTTAGGGATCAAGGCCTGCTTCAAAATAAATGCATTACCTGGTGGCAGATAAACTGACACTGGAAAATATATCGTTCGTTTGTAACTCGACCAATTCTTAGATTATAGAAATAGAATTCACTGTTTCTTTTAGGCTTCTCTGTTCGGAAGGCATCAGCTCAGGCGCTGATGTGCTGGCATCAGTGGCTTAACGAAGCGAACTTCCTTATTATGCGAATGTCCATCAATAAACTATTACCAGTCTCTTGTTCGAGACCCAACGAAAAGTTAAAATGTAAGATGGTGGACTGTGTTTACTCGTAGATTGTAGAACAAACGAAAATTCCAATATCAGGAGCACTCACATTAAGCAGATGGTGCACGGTTCTTTATTCTTCCGAGAAAAACACCATTGGCGACTCGCGCATTAACAATCATCGTTTGATCAAGTGTTTACTTTGGACAACTTCAAGCCGCAGCTTCAGCGCTGTTTGATTGACTTTAACTTTATACAGAGACTCAAACGCATGAACCAACGAACCTCCAAAAGTTTAACCTTGTCAAGTGATAAAGTACTCTTGACGAAAAAATGTTTTAAATAAATTGGAGGTGCACTTTCGTCCACTGGAAAACAAAGCATTCTTGTTGCGAACAAGACGAAGGAACTCAGGTGTTTGCGCATGAATCGGTGTGCAAACAACGGTGGCTGCCAAACCGATAACGCGCAGGCGGCCTATCTACGCAGGGTTCAGTAGACCCGAGAAAACCATGCAAGGGTCACCGATGATATCTTTTGTCTCGTAGGAAGGTAAAAAACTAATTAAGGCTGCAAATTTGTTCAGGTTTTCACATTACAAGTCCATCAAACTTTAAACATAACCAGGGACCGAGTTTGAGATCTGGGGTTAAAGGTCAGAGGTCAGGGATCAAGGTCGGGAGCGAAAATTTGAAACTTCAGTAGAATATTTGGGGGGGCATTGAGTGCGACTTTCTTCAACTGCACAAATAGCGAAAAAAATCATTGTTTCATGTCTTGAAAGGAATGGACGTTTTTGAACACGCTTGTGGACACTTACAATGCTACATATTTTACTCCACCTCTGTTTCAAACCATAGGCGTAGCCAGGGGGCCAAAGGAGCCATGCCCCCCACAAATTTTATAAAACATAGTGATTTTGTGCTTTGAGAGGCGTTTTTCCAAACAAAATAGTGTTATTCGCCTAAAATCAACCATTTTGGCTCCCCCAATTTTTTGTCCCCAAAATTTTCGGGCTGGCTACGCTACTGCTTCAAACACAGTTGTAAATTATAATGGTTTTGTGCTGGAGATGATTTGACTGAACTATTGTTTTGCACGAACTTCATTCCTCAATTTCATGAATAAAAGTTTCTTGCTTTTCTCTTCTCTTCAAGCTTTCTCAATAATTTGTTTGATCAGTTATCTTATATGAACACAAGAGATACATGGGAATAGCATGGTACGTTTGTAATCTGCCAAACAATGCAACATCAACTTTTTGTAACACCAAAATAGTTGTCATAAAACCGCAATAAACATTTGACCACCACATTGCTTGACGTTAATTAGATCGAAATCAACAGAAATATCTCGCATTCCTGACTTTCGTTCTGAACAAGCAGAAGTTCGAACAATAATTTTAAAATCCATCTCAAATAGAATTTTCAATTTATTCACCTCACTTGCCTTACTAGCAACAATGATTTCCACTCTTGTGTCAAAGATGTTTTAAGAAAATTAAAAAAATCATTTAAACAAAAGTTCGCAGGAGCGCCAAAGTTGATTGTTACGCAACAACAGCTCCTTGCAAAGAACATCCCTGCAGTTTTCTTATGACGTCGATGAAGAGTAATTTCTGAAGCAATGTGCTGAGAGAGTTGTATTTAAAGTGATTTGTTAAATTGTGGCATTATGTGCAGCACAGCTAGCAGTTCAGTCTCGACATTTTCCTTTCGGAGCGTCACGAGTGGCCTACGTCACCCATCCCCGCTTGCTGGCGCCCATGACACTAGCGTAGCCATCCCAGCTTTCTTCGGGGGGCAAAATGTTTTATTTTAGGCGAGCAACAGTATTTTGTTTGGGATACCGCCTCCCAGAGCACAAAATGACTAGTCATTATAAAATTTTTGGGATGCCATGCTCCCCCCTGACTACGCCTATGGCCCATGAGACGCCGCGCCGCCCGCGCGACTTTAACATGACCACCTTCAGCTAGCACAAGCTTTTTTTTAACAGGTTATTTTCTTTATTGGCATCTCATAAAGATTAAAGATGAGCAGGATGCCCACGTACTGAGATGGTAAGCAGGCGTTACGCGGCAAGATTGACAAGATTAAGTTTTTTCATTGTATTTAAGTTAGCGTGGTCCAACTGCTTTTTATGCACGGTCCATTTTACAAAAACGTGACAGCATGCGGACCAGAGTAGTAAAAAGGCTTCATTTTGAAGCCCGAACCCGGCCCAAACCCGAAATCGCAATCCCGAACTTGATATGTTTTTGAAGCCCGATTTAGGCCGGAAAGCCTAATTTTCCGAGTGAGTCAAGATTTGCTCAACTGCGGGTATTGGTGGCGTAGCAAAGTAAACACGACTAAATAATTCACAATTAATCATTTTTTATTGACAATTTGATAAGCTCGATTGCTTCAACAGTAACTGGCGACACAAATGTCCGTCGTTGCGAAAACATTTTGTATGCAGGCCCGAAATCGGCTCGAAACCTTTTCACACACTTAAAACCGGACTCGGCCCGACTTGCAAGTTTGCAACTCAAGAGCCGCTTCCAAATAATGATGTATAAAGCAACAGTTTCACAAGATTTAAAACTAAAAAAGGATGATAAGTAAGTGTGTCATTGAAATTACAGTAGAATTTGTCTAATTCGTCATCATTTAATTCGTCAATTCGCTCAATTCGTCACTTTCTCGTCGGTCCCGGTAGAACGCCTATCTTTTGTGTACATTTCTGTTCGTCTAATTCACCATCGTCTAATTCGTCAATTTGCTCAATTCGTCACCTCTTTTATCCTTAGAAGCGTTTTGTTCGGCTAATACGTCATTTGCAGTTTTGCTTTTGATGTCTAAGCAGCTAGCACGTGTGGGAACTCAAACAAATTAAGGATCTTTATCTGATGATTGTTGCACCTCGCAATTTCTTATCGCATTTATACACGAGGTGTGAAGCACGACCCGACTCCCTATTGAGAGAACGCAGAAAAGTTTGTTAAAGATTAAAAAGGTGTTAAATTAAATGGAGGTGCCTAGATATAGTAATTAATTGTTGTATTCAACCACAATGTCATAAATTTATATTTTAGGCTACTGCAAATAAAACCACTATGCATACGAGTTAATATGATAAAGTATACAATCTTCTGTGATAGAGTTTTCACCTGTTTGCATAATTCGTCACTTTTTTCTAATCCCCTTGAGGTGACGTATTAGGCAAATTCTACTGTATTACACAAAAAAATAGCAATTTATTACACAATTCTATCAGTGGGGCACCTGTGGTCGAAGCTTCTCTGACATATCTAGAACTCCGGGGTAGGGGGTTCCGGGATGTTTCGGCGATGATGGTCGCAAATGTTTTATGCGAAAAAAATATGTGTTTCTGAAATACTATGAAGGTTAGACTACAAAGGATGTTTGCTTCATAAGTGTTATTGTTGACATCCTGATGGCCAGTGACCAGTGTAGTTTCCCGTCCGTCAGGAATGTGAAAGAACTTAGTGCGACCGTGACCACGTGTGTAAAAAAATATGGCTT
>JGI24159J19872_10002647_pt1 | contig 21570 bp, 14 predicted proteins | sample Ectturendosymbi4_FD_19872 | JGI IMG/M metagenome (IMG submission 19872) | reverse complement strand
TTTTTTTGTCTTTTTGCAAGAAATAATTCCATTGAACTTATGTTTAGTCTATTGTCATATCTTGTGACTGGGCGTAAGTTATCTAACTCATAAATTAATATAAATAGTTTCAATTAAAATAAATTTTCGCAATTGGGTATTATTACCAAAAACGTTCTGTTTTATTAGGAAAGTTGAGAGAAAATGTTTCGTTAATTAAAACATTGCTGCGAAAGCAAAACTTAGATTTTTTTCTACGAAGTTCGTAAAACTTCAGCAAAATCGTGTTTTTCTAGGCCGGTGATGGGAAGCCGATACTGGATGCGACTGATCATCCCCCCCGGATCGCTGATATCAGACCGACATTCAGCACCTTACAAAGATGTAGTCACGGCAAGAATCTCTTTTGTCAATGCTTTCCACTTTAAAAAACGATCAGGCAACCATGAAAACTTAGCCCGAAACTCGATGTCTATCAGCCTGACTGGGGAGGAGCAAATATTCTCGTTGTCAGGTAGTTTTGAAAAGCGTGGACTTTGCATGGAAGTGTTTGTTGCAAACGATTGCTGGCTATGTTAGAAAAGTAGCGCTTTCTAAGATTCGTTTCATTTTCACGTGCGACGAATAGTCTGCACACGTCATTCGTATCGCAAATATTACAAAACAATTTTGTAAATACCTTACGTTACATCGCATGTAGTATGTAGCAAAAATTATTATGCATACGTCACCCTTATCGCATCTATAAAAAAGAAGCAATTGACAAAATGCGAAAATAACCTCTGTTACTGAAATCCATCCACCCACAAGTTTTTCAGAGGAAAATATGGATGCTTTGCAGCAAACCACTTTTCTTTAAAGTAAAGCCCGAATATTTGGGCACAAACAAAATGAGATCTTATTTGTGCGTATTTCAGCGAAAGAGGATTGTTGATAATTGCTGAGAAATGTGAGCAACAAACTGTCATGTGATGCAAAATATCAACACGAACTAAATTTGAGGCAAAAGCGTCATAGAAAAGGCTGAACTAAGATTTGACCCGCAAAAATATGGATTTAAGTGAAAGGTAACATGGGTTGGTGGTATAGCAAAATCGCCTCAGTTGCATTTGCCAATCTGGAAGACTTAATAGAGACTGAAAAAAAAATGTTTACCTTTTTTCCGATCAGCATCATGGGTGTCCACAGGGGGATACAAAACGGCCACTTGCTCCACTGGAAATTGGGATTAAGAACCAAAAATTTCTGGTAAACCTGAATATGATTTAATTCTTGCAATGAGAGTTTATTTGCCGGTATGACACTCACACTGCACAAGAGCCAGGTTCACTGTTCTGGTGTCATGCTGTGATAAGCTTGCAGGTCCGCTCCTTTGCCTGCAGAGGCAGGTTGCGAAACTTGCCAGCGGACTGTTCTTGTGACGGTCTTTATTGCGTAACAACAACATGGCAACAAATTTTAAAAGATTCACTTCAAGTTACAGTGGCAGGCGTTTCTCCTCATGTGACTGTTGAACACAGACATCTCAGCAGGTAATGCTGCGAGACATTGACTGCTGATGGCGGTAAGCCACGTGATTTTATGCTGTGTTAAAAGAAGCATGAGTGAATCTGTAGCAATATTTCTACAAGTTTGAAAATTCCATTGTTAGTGTGAGGCTGAACGCTTGTGTGGGTTATGTATGATGAGTGTTCACAGTAAAAAAATCAATAAAGACTAACAAGGTTTCATTGAAAGATGATTGATTGCTGTTGACGAGGTGCCAGACGTTTCCAGCTTTTGTTTCTAAGTGACGCTGACAAGTCTTGCGAGGTGAAATTGATTTATTTATATGCGTGTTTGATTCGGACTCATGATCCATATTACAATGGTAATCGAATAGCACAAGAACACAAAAATGGTTAGTCCTAACACATTACAGAGTAGATTTTGTCGTTGGAAAACGCAGTCAACAATGAGAGAGAAACACTACACCGAAACAGCGCACCAGCCATTCTTGCATTCACTCATCGGTAGATAGTCATAATTTGTGATTTCGCTAAAGACTGTGGTAATGCTTCTTTGAAAAGAAGTATCTCGTTTAGAAAGTGTGCAGATAGCCTATTGCATAAGTTATCTGATGTGTAAAGAATCGTAAAATACCTGACGATCGCTGCCGACGAAGCGCATTTTTGTGACTGTTGACGTGACATGGGGCCTTTTCTTTGTGGTGTAGAAACGGCAAAGCGTTTTGTGAACATCCGTTTGCATTGCATCGTCAGCAACCTGAAAAGGATAAGGAAAAGGAAAATGTCGACGTTGCCCCCATGGAAAAAATTCCCCTGACGCCCATGGTCAGCCAGGGGCGTAACGAGGGGGGAAAGAGGGGCACACTTTCCCGGGCCCCGAATCACTATGGGTGCGCCGAATGACTGCGGGGTAGGCCGAAAAGTCCCAACAATGTCACAAGTACTTCTTCAATGCAATACATTTGCTTCCAAAAGACCTCAATTTCGAACATGGGGGCGCCAAACGTGCTTCTTGCCACGGGAACCATTTAACCTCGTTGCGCCGCCATGATCAGCATCATATTATCTACGCTTTTCTAACTGATAACGCTAACATGTGTCAATTGATTGATCTCGAAACTAATAATTCTCTTGATTTGTTCAGCGGCGCTGTGTGTGACCTTGTACAGCCGCACTGGTCGCCCCCTCAACTTGATTCCCGGAAGATTCGCTACCGTAATAATGACGTCGTCGTCTGTGGATTCCAAGCTTCAGTCGTGGATGCTCGATGACGTCACGGGCTACTGGAGGGAGCACAAAGAGCGTCTCGAGGTCGTTCCGCGGTACACAAAAGCTGGGCGCAAGGTGAGCGAGGGTAATTGAATGCTTCAGGAAATTCACATTGTTTTTGCGGAAAGCGTTCAGCCGAAAAAACACTGATCGAATGCTTTGAATATGCTTTTGAAAATATGGCACTCAAAATAATGTCGATTTATGAACGCGTAACTTAAAAATCGAATAGCCTGAATATCGTGACAGTTGCTGTACGTCTGAGCAAAACATCAGCTCGCGGTTGTTTTAATTCAGCCACTCGAAAACGGTTCGTCGGTGCCGCGAAGTAAGAGTTGTTTTACCGTCAATTGTAAGAATAAGCGACGTTTGGCTTACGTGTTTGGGGGAAAAGTGGCGTGAACATTTTCAATTCTTTGCTTTTTCTTTAAAAATAAAATTAACGTCTCTACTTCTTTCATTGTCGAATGGTGGATATGGACCGCATTGTTTGATAGTGGAGCTCTGTTCCAAACTAGACTCAGTAAAATATCTCCCAAGTGTGCAAGTTTGAATACTCAGGATTTCAAAATAAGCCTTTAAAACTTTCTTCTCATCAGGAGCTTCTCCTCAAAGCCAAAATCAAACGGTTTAATTCCTTCTGGGCACTTGGATCAAGCCGCACTCCTTGTTACCTGAGGTCGCAAGTCCTGGACGCCCAAGACAACCCGGTCCCGGGCATAAGGCTTGTTTTCACTACTCATTCCAGCAAAAAGCGAATGTTGCCGGCGTCCAGGCGAAGCCAGCCGGCAACTGGTCGGCGAACGAGCCCGTTGGGTTATTACGTCGACGGACTGACGCGCGATAAGGGCCATTCCAACGGTATCTGCCTGCCGGTCGGTTGCCACGACGTAGGCCTGCTGTACGCGAGCAGGCTGGGCAACGATCTCGTACTGCTCGACCCCGAGGAGCCGGCACAGAACATGGGTATGATTAGGCGTTTCCCAGTGACGAGGAGATACGGACGCAGGAGACACACGGTCACGTCCAATGTCCTTGACACAACCAGCCCGTATAATGCAACAGGCCTGGCCAGTCACTTCGCTTACTTCCCGACCAAAGACGAGTGCACGACCACGCCTCCCGAATTCCATACCTACATTTTCCGCGACTACAGCGATCTCAACAAGAAGAACGTTCTTTCCCGAATACGATACAACTTTAATAACCGCGTCATACAGACGTTCGCCATGACCGGAACCGACGCGAAGCACAACCCTCCGGCGGGGGACGAGCTGCAAAAGTTTTGCTACGTGAAAGTTTTGATCCGGTTCCACTCCAGCACCGCGTACGAACCGCGCAGCACGAACGTTCTCGAGTCGCTGACGTTCAGAAACAAGACCGAGGGCGGCAGCGGCATGACCGTCCTGGGCTGGCGCCGCGTCGTGGTCAAGCAGCCCACGCCGATGGACTTCATCGGCGCCGTCGACCACACGGAGGTCGTGTGCATCGAGTACGTGTGCGGGGCCAGCGACTCGGTGGACAGCGACGACCTGGTCGTTTACCTGTCGCTGCGGCGCTCACGCGACAGCGATGGCAGCGCCGTCGATAACCTTTCGGAGAGGTCGAACTGCAACTTCACAACCTATCTTCCTCCGCCGCTGCGCTTGGCGAGAAGAGCGTCGCGGCTCTCGGCGCGCTCCTTCGGGCAAGTGACGTTCAACCGCGGGGGATACGTATACGTGAGCGGCCGTGCGAGGGAAGACGCGCGCCAGGAGCAAAGCCAGTTCAAGCTGACCCATCACGAAATGTTCCGGCACGTTTTCGAAGGACGAACGCGAGAAATTTCCAAACGAAAGTGCGAGTCCACAACCAAGCACCAGTTCATTTCGGCTTATTTCGAATGCTGGTAGTCGTGCAAAGGCAACGAAAATGCAGACTTTTTTGAAGCAAAGACGTGTGTGAGAGCAAAGACGAAAGCTTGAATGGAGGGAAGCTGCTGCCGAAATATCAGGCGAAGTTGTTGCTTCCGCCAATTTTCAAAGTCGTCATACCGCTGAAAGGCTGGGCCGATGCGAATTTTTAGTCTTAGAATTCAAATGGCGAAAACGAAGCGGTCTAATTGACTACAACTTAACTGTTTTTGCTTCTGCTTGCGCAATAGCACTTTGCTCTAAATGCTATATTGCTTTTTGACATCAGCATCTCTTCCCGTCTCATGCGCTTCCCGTCACAACAAAACGAAGCTATGAACCGCGTTTACCCTGCAGTTCATGAGGAATACAGTATAAATGTGGTCATTTGAATTTGAAAAATGGATTATGTGCGATGCAGGAATAACATACCGTACGTGAATGCTTGTTGCATATTTCAACACATTTTCATATTTGTAGTGGCAAGTGTTAATTGAGACCAGTAGGTCAGCATACCCCGGGAGGTGCTCTATGTCCCCTACTACCCAACGTCGCTGCTTCACGTACAAGTTGCTGGTGTTGTTTTTTGCTGAGCCATAGAAATCTCAACTATTTGCAACACGTGTCCCAAACATAAAAGAGAATGTTGCATTAACCTTTCGAAAATTGCTAATTTTCCCGCGCATTCTTCTTGCCATTACTTCCTTGTGTCTTCGTTCTAACAATCCTACTTTTTTCGATTGAATAATTTCGTTTGTTATTAGTGGAAAAACACATCTTAAATTTTTTTGTGTAATGCAAGGTTAGTATTAATGTTGTCGCAGTCCTCCACTCCAAAGAAAGAAAATATTAAGCATACTTTCAGATATATTTAGTTTATCTGTTAACAGTTTTTTTAAGGCGTTTTAGGGACCCGAAACGGGTCCATAGAATTTCAAATCGGGTCCTTAGAATCAGAGAAAAATATCGTCGGGTCCCTACAGATCCATACCGGGTACCTAACATTTTCCTTAAAAAAAACTGCTGTTAGCGGATAGGTTGATTTGGCTTTACCAAGCCAATCCCAAGACACCTTCTTCGCGTGGAGTTGCTATTATTGAAACTGTTTTTTTGTTGTGGTTCTTTTGTTTATTCATACCTCCCAAAACAACTTAACAGCAGAAGAGCTGCGATGCAAACGTGATACACTTCACGTTTGTTCTTTCCAGCCATTCAACAATTCAGAAGTTATCAGGTCAAAGCGTATGTTTCGAAATTGCATCAATAAGACTTAAAGTTGCACATGACAAGTGGTCCAGCTAACCCTCAATAAGCCTTAAAATTTTGTCCAATGTGTTTTAGCAGCTGCGAAGAAATCGATAAATAGCTTCAGAAATGAGCTTGTTCAATTTATTCATGGATATTAATGGTTCATATGATTATACATTTCAGTACTGAAGTTACGCTCCAATTAATTAAAGGAATAATTTTGTGCAGGTTAATTTCTGCAGACATTTTTCAATGTGATTTTTCTTTAAGCTTCATGCACTAATTAAAACGTGCTGTTTAATATAGCAACCACAAGTTTCCTTTCCATGCATTTTTACGTGCACTTTGCTGGAGGCATTCATTAAGAAGTCGGAAAGTGGTTTTTGTTTAAAGAATCCAGTGTCATCCTTGAAGTTCAAATTACTGCTGAAATGTAGTGCTCTCACAAAGAATTGTTGCTGAAAACAGATGTGCAGCACATCCACATTGTTACTTCCGCTGCAGCCCTCACCCGCACTGCGTTATCCCTGTTCGATCAGTCTGTCAACCTTTGAGTTTCCTCGGGTCTGTGGAAAACGTGAAAATGTTATGGAAGACCTGTTCGTGTGAAATGTCAGTCTTTTAGTTTTTCAACAGCATATGCTTGCTTATCAAGTGTGGTACGGCATTCCTAGCTCAGCGCCTGTCAATTATTATTAAGATTTCTGGGAACAAAACTTATAATTTGAAAAAGCTTTTAGGTGCTATGTTCTTCTGTTTTTAACAAACGAGTGTTGTAACCTGCGTCATTCAGATAAATGTTTGATGAAAACCTTTTGCTTTGTGTTTTTTCATAGTTCTCGCCACCCCTACGCCTTATTTGTTGTGAACATCGCAATCCAATAATAAGTTTTCTTTTTCAAGGTCGCGCAAATGGCGCGTTGCAAATTTTTTTGTGCGTATTGATGTGAGTGTTGTTTTGATGTTATCTTGTTTGTGAAGCAGATAGTCAACAAGTTGTCAAGGACTTTAAACTTTTTCTTCTCGTGCAATATGTTTTTTAGTGTTGCATAACGCGCCATGAACTATTTTACTTTTTTCTGCCCAGTTTGATCGGACCGCGGAGAGCAAACTTTTAACTGCTGTAACTTAGACATTAATCTAAACTTCCATAAGGGAATTTATTTCCAAGTTTTTGGTGCGAGTCCTTTGATAGCAGACTTTTTAGACGTCTGTTTAGGGATTATTTTTTTAAATGCCTTTTTTAAAGTTCGCAGTGTACATACCGTATTTCAAAATTCACGTTTTCCCAGACCAACTCCAGCCAATGTGTCATGCAAGGATGTAATTGAAACGATAGCGGGTCACCCCTCATACTTTTTATACCAATGGGGAAAAGCTTTTTCTAACCTGATAACAATAGAGGAAAACTTTTGAGAATATTCCAGATGGTCCTACTTCAAATCATTCTATGTTTTATAAAGCTTTGTTGCTTAATCACAATTCCTTTGTATGCGTTTTCTAATGTATTTCAGCTACATCTTCGGTTTCAGACAAGTTTACTTCAAATTGTAGTGATTGAAAACCGTGAAATGGCTTATCAGCATGTTGCCAGAGGCCTTTTATATGGGTAATGGCTTTGCAATCCCGCCATTCGTCCTCCATACCGATGAAAAGAGAATTTTGCTGTGTTTGTGTCTCACAGCATAAGCATCTTCACGCAAACTTGGAGTTTTCATTTTGACAAAAAACAACACAGAAAAAACACACGGATAGCATTATGCGCTTACGTTTGTTAAAAAAACAAGAATGCTTCTTCCTACATTGCGGCGAGTCTTATCCTCATAACTCCTACTATTTAACTGAATTGGTGAAAATTACTGCTTCGTGTCGAAACAACCGAACATGATGTGCTTCGAATCTGAACGTGTTTTTCAACAAAACTGTCAAAACGCTGCTTTTTGCATACGAAGGTTTTGTTCCAGAAAAATCCCAGAAATCGAAGCTGCGCTGTCGATTTTCAGGATGAGCTTTGAAATCAGTTGGCTGGCCAACTGTTTCGCCTAAATGCCGCGTTTGGCAAGGCACATAGAGCTCAATCCGATGTTACAGTGTCTATGTCGGGGTGACCTGTTGATCTTTTCATGAACAAATTAGATTTTCCGAACAGCAGGGCACCGCTGGAAATAAGATTGTGCTGAAATACATTTCTCCGCTGATGAGTATTAAACCGGCCTAACCAGGGCTAAGGCTCGTTTAGTTTTAGTTCTGCGTACTCGGTCGAAACAATCCTAAAGCTTTTGAGTTGCTTTTATATATTTAATTCACAAGGAAGGGAATCTAGGTGTTGATTCACCAGTTCTCACTTTGGATATTCGTTTTTCATAATCTGTGTTTTTGTGATTTGCGTCTGTTGGTCGCAAAGACGAAAAGCGTTCTGTTGTTTTCTTTACCAAAGTTTAATATTAAAAGCTGCATTGTACTCGTTCAAGTGCGTTGTACCATTTTACTTCAGCACAAACCAGGTTTTCAAAAATGTATCGTCGATTCCTGTTCAAAAGGCGACTCACAAACCACGTATCTTTGCAAGGCCATGCTTACGCATTTGTTTTCAAATACACTCCTTCAGTTTAGTCAGTCTGCTACAAGGCATGTCTGGAAAAAACATGACTGTGCAAAGACGTCACAGCCAGAAACGCCGGAGCAGCGGTAGTGGGGGCAGTAAAAGAGTTGATGGCAATGGAAACTTACAAAAAACAAAACATCGTTACCAATTATGTTTGTGTCTGTTCATCAGCAATGGTGACCTCAAAAATAAAAACAGAATATATAGAAAAACATTCTGAATTTTCTTGGTGCGCCAATAGCTGCAATAAATTTGCTTCAAGTCGGTCTACATAAACCATGAAATTAGTTGCGATACAGTTATAAAAAGGCACCTCCGCCCCCGTTTTCCCCTTTTAAAAGGGCATGGGAAGCAATGTTTCCGTTCTCCGGCGTCCCTGGTCACAACGCAGATAACAGAATGTGTTTTTGCAGCGATACAAAATACAATCAGAGAATAGCTTTCATTGAAAGATCAAAAGTAATCAAGATTTAACAAGGTAAGCAACCGAGCATTGTTCCGTGCCAATAGTCGCAATACTGGGTTTGCAAGTACACTTCTCAATAAAACATTTCACGGAGACGCTTCGCTACAGCTAAATATACAATGCGGAAGAGCAACCAACGTTAAGCTAAAGGTCTCACAGAATCGATAAGTACCCTGAATGTTATCATATGTGCAAACTTGCACTGAAATAAATTTTGCTCATGACACTATTTGGTTGTTTGCGTATGATGCTCTGACCATGATCGATTCAATTCGTTGGTGTGAAGAGTTTCATGAAATTGGCCTTTGTTACAATAGCGTTATGCATTCGTGTTGTAATCATGTCGTTGAATCAAGAAACGCATGCCTTTAAAACACTTCCTTTATGACCTCTTTCTCGAACTGGGTTTAAAACAACGGCGTTTGAATCAGGAAAAAACATCAGTTTATGCAATGTGCGACAGAACATTTACGAGAAAGGATCTACGAGAACCCTGAAAATTCTTAGGGGCACTGAGTTGCTTAGTCACTAGTAGGCCACACTTATTTCTCAGTGAGACCCACCGAAAGCAGTGTAACCACTGCTGTTTCTTTTCACTAGATCTGGGGGTTATCTGTTTTATCTAGGGTTCTGGGTTTTTTATTGAAAAGCTGTTTTTTTTATTCTGGCAAAATTTCAGAAATGTATGTTGTATCACTGTATTTTCCAATCAAGAATACAGTAGTTTAACAGGTGTAATGTGCAGTGTTAGAAGCCAGTACAGTAACGTGGGCTAGGCCTAATCAAATTGTTTGAAATCGAATGTTTTACGGATGCAAGACTAGGCATAGGTCAGCACTCCAACCTATCGCTGATAGGTCAGTGGCTGCTTGTGCATGATGATGTTGGAATGCTTTTTTTGGTTTTGAAGATGCTGTGATTGAGAATTTGCTAATTGCTTTACAGGCATTGTGATAGATAGGAATGCAAATTTATGAATGGTAAATTAGAAGCCAAATATTGCAATGAATGCAATGATTAGGGTGAAAAAGGAAACTGCAAGACCTTGAATGTATCACGCACATGTTTCAATTTCTTTGTGCATTTAAGGGAAGACAAATGAAAACATTATATGTTTTTTAGAAACATCTAATTAACTTTTTGTGTTACTGCATACATTTGATTTGCTGGTACTTGTAAATCGTCAGTATGTTTAAGAATGGACTTGAACGTGTTAAAAATTTGATGCAAATAATGCATATGACCTTAATTTCGCATGTGCAAGTACCGGTAGCGTACNTTTCAAGTTTGGTTTTAGCTTTTTTAAACATTTTGAACGTCTGGGTTTTTTNTTATTTTCTGTTTTTTTAAGGTAAATTATGGGTTTTTTCTTCATAATATATTTGCAACACTGATCGAAAGGCGTGCCAATGCTTTGGGGCCAGGTCCAACTGCATGGGCTGCCAGAGAGAGAAATATTCCGACCTGCAAATTGGCTCCCAATACCTAGACTAATTGACTTGCGCAACTGAGAGCTCGCTCAGCCTTAGAAAGAAACTATATGATCCTTAACTGGAGCCTTGTCACGCGTAATCACCTTGGGTTAAAATTGACCTTGGAATAATGAAGGCAAAAAGAAGTTCCAGTTTCCCACAAATTGAAGAAATCCGGAATAACAGGCCCATCACCAGTTTTAACGTCTTGACCAGGACTGGCTGCAAAAAATACCAACATCAGGTGATTGCTGCAACAAAATGCAGTGCATTAGCTGATTATGATAGTTGCACATTCGCTAGACGACAAACAAACTTTTAATTTCATATCTTGAACTGTTGTGTATAGAAGACAAATTTTCGAGGTTTGCTGGCGGTGCTTGAAATGACTGTACACTGAGTGCAGTTGAAATTTAACGCCCATGTAAGTGTCACGGCGTTGTGAAACATAATCGTATTAATTTATTGGGAAAGCCAGGCTGTGGAAATCGAAATATCATTGACTCATTTCAGAGGCTTCTTACTGTGACGGGCGATGTCACATAATCACTCAGAGTCAGAGACATATAGAAAAATAACCACAGTAGAAACCACGTTCAAGACTTCCGTTTTATGAGAGTAAGGTGAACAAATGGTAATAGAATGATCTCGGCGTGTGATCTCTATTGCTACTGGAAACCTTGGGTGGCTGGACATGTTGGCTACTCTCAAAATTCTTGGCGATGCAGTCTGACTGCAACATTACCTTTCCTGATGACAGAGCGCAAGAGCAAAACAATTAAATATGAATTAACAAACATGAGTTGTTCCGAATCACCCCAATTTCTACGTTCCGATCGAAAGGTTCTATTGCAGTTGTAAAATGTCAACTTACCGCCCTCGAGATTCTCATGTTTTTGCTTAAGATCGATGTAACAAGGCTTCGAATTATTATTGTGTATAATTGTCACCTACCAAACATGTCGGTCCTAGTTTTTCTTTTGAAATTTGCATGCATCTAAAGACAATAAAATATGCTATTAGTCCGGGCGACTTTTAGTCTACGCCAGGGGTCTCAAACACGCGACCCGCTAGGGCGTTTCGTGCGGCCCGCGATGCTTTTCCGGAATTTTCAAATATTTAACGTTTAGGCTACGTTGCCAAGTGCCTTGAAAAGAGACGCCGCGAAATATTTGAGCCAAAGTTGAATGATACCCAGTGCGGTTTTCATCCTGGCCATAGCACTACAGACCAAAATTTCACTCTCCAGCAAATTTTTGAGAAATCTTGGGAGTATGCCAAAAGTCTTTACACATGTTTTGTCGACCTCGAGAAAGCACACGATCGAGTTCCTCGTGAAAAACTTTGGGTAGTGTTGCGAGAATGGGCTACGGCAGTGTTTCCCAGCCGTGGAGGAATACCTCCCCAGGAAGAAATTCATGAGTTCAGGGGAGGAATTTCCGCTTCATAGTTAAGTTATCTGTTCATTATAGGTGTTGTAGCCTACTTTTTTTAGTTGACATTGGCTTTTTCAATCAGTTGTATCACTTTACCTTTGTAAGTTATTTAGTGTACTATCACATGTTTTTATTGACAAACTTTAGTGCCATTTTTTGACAACAAATAGATTTTGTCCAACGTTTATTAATCAAGTTATTGTGGTCAATAAAGACGATTGTTCCAATTGTAATTAATACTAGCCTACGCGCAGCAAAAAGCTACACTGCGACAGGTAAAAGGTGGATATGAAAGAATATATTGTTAGATCAAATATCTTGCAGACTGCAATCTGTGTCAACGCAAAAATGGAGTTTTAACCCTTTCAGCCACCCTGCTGAATTTTTGTAATAGGGGAGGAATGAAAAGTTCTGAAATGAGTAAAGGGAGGAACGCATCAAAAAAACCCTGGGCTACGGTGTTGGCAGCCGCTTGTTACTGGCCGTCAAGTCACTGTATTCCTGCTCAGAAATTTGTGTCCGTGTTGGGAGAATTAAATCATGACCGTTCACCGTTGGTGTTGGACTCCGACAAGGGTGTGTGCTGTCACTGCTTCTCGTCATAGTCTACATCAGGGGTGGCCAAAATACGCCCCGCGGGCCGCATCCACCCCACCGGGCACCAACCAGTTTAATCCTACCCGCCAAATACCTTGCACATTTTTTCAAGTGCCACGTTTCCGACTGTGGACAGCAGTGCAACAGCATTAACTGCTGCCTGTCACGTAAATCGCACTGTATCCGGCCCTCCAGTGGCCAAGCAGTCGCTAATTCGGCCCTCAGGTCAAAACGTATGGCCACCACTGGTGTATATGAATTGGATAGACAGTCACAGCCGAGTCGAGGAGAGTGTCACATTTGTGAGCTGCAGGATCAAAAGTTTACTTTTTGCAGACGATTTGGTACTGCTAGCATCTTCTCAACAGGGTCTTTCAACATGCCCTTGATTCTTCTGCATGTGACCGAGCCAGAATGAACATTAGCACTAAAAATACCGAGGTATTATGTCTCTCTGCAAACCAAAGGCAGTGTACGCTGCAAGTGAGCGGAATACACTGCAGCAGGTGGAGAAATTCAAGTAGGGGAGATGAGGATCTTTGACCAGGGTGGGCTCAATGGCCATAGGCTGTTTCTCGCCACCTAGTGAACGTGTGTTCTTGTGGTTTTGGCAGTGAAGCTGAGATTGCTTCCTTGTCGCCTTTGTGTGTTTTAAAGGAGCTACAGCTGTTAAATCAATTATTGTGGGCTAATTTTAATTTTGAAGGAAGAAAGTAAAATTTTGGTGCCTGCATTGTTTTGTTTTTGCAAATGACAGGCAGCTTTTTTCGAAAGATTTTTTGCAAATGTGATATAGTCAAGGAAAGAGTTAAAAAACTGCAAGACTTTGAGAACCGATACTGTACACTTTTTTTGTTATAACATGTAATGCAAAAATGGCGGTGGAAGGGACCTTTGAACCATGCGAGAAAGGGACCAATGACCCGGTGGTTCAAATGTCCTTCAGCATATGGTCTAATGTCTCCAGCTTAAACAATCCTACTTTCAAAATTAGTAAATGCAAAAAACGATTGTTTATTAAGAAGGCCTGAATAAGGCGTTGAGCGATGTGACGGAGCAATAAATTAGTATGCGAAAATCTTCCAAAGATAATAATATTGACTGAATATCTTACGTCGATAGGTTCAAAAATCCAAAAATTAAGGTCGTGATTCGGTGACTAAACATTCGATGGCTACTATGGACAGGTGCGTTGATAGACATATAAAAATACTTTTGCTGGTATTCCTCATCCATTTTCCAAGTTTTACGAAGCATCTTAGAGAAGTATGTACGAACCAATCATCTAAGCACAGTAATATGAAGCATCTGAGCTCAAGGTTTCGAGCACAGCTGAAGAGAAGCCAAAGATGCGCATAAAATCGTGAGGCGTCAACTATCCGTATCTAGCGATGCGAGTGATATTATAAACTCAGTACATTAAGACAGTGGCACAGCAAATGATCACTCCTAAACCGAGCCAGAAATTGGTGGTGTATTGAGCGGATTTTCGGACCAGATTATTGCGGCGGGTTGGTACTGCATTGTAAAAGTTCATTCCAACTATGGAAATTTCAAAATGCTTGTGGAATTGGTGCTGACGGGACCTGATGATGATGGTGACTTTGAAGTTCGTAGTTGCCCACAAAGTGCCTTTCTGGTGTTTTGGGATTTGATACCGATTTATCTCAGCAGGGACGCCGGAACGGGGGTGCATGACGGGGGCACTGCCCCCTTGCCCTTTGAAATTGGGGGCATAGGTGCCCTTACATAACAGCATCATAGGTAATTTCAGAGACACTGGAAAGCGGTGAAACGAAGGTGGTATATCTCCCCAACTCTTTTAAAAGGAGGCTGCTTTTTCATAACAGAATCAAAGGTAATTTTATGGTTTATAAAGATCGACTTGAAACAAATTTATTGCAGCTTTCGCGCACCCACAAAATTCGTAATGGTTTTCTATAAGTTCTGCTATTATTTCTGAAGTCAACGTTGTTGCTGCGCAAAAACAAGCATAGCGGGTAACGATTCGTTTGTTTTTTACAAGCTTCCATTGCCCTCAACTTTTTTATTGCCCCCCCCTGCCCTACCGCTGTTCCGGCGCCCTGTACCTCAGTAGAGAATTTTGAAGGTGCTTACGACTGAGAAACGATTGCAATTTGTGGTAACCAACCCAGAGTGACAGTCCAATTCGTATCTCTCTAGTTAGGCTACATCGCAGCCCGTTTCATTTCTTACTTACATTCTTTCGTTGCAAATCGCTCCACTGTATAATTTGTATTACAACGAGAAATCCTGGAGTATGTTGAAATCTCAGTTTTTGGAAGAATTCGCTGTATTGCACCAAAATATGGCAGGGGATTCTTCGAGGTGGTTCAAAGGTCCCACACCGGTGGTTCATTGATCCCACACATGTGGGACCAATGAGCAAAAAAAATTTTTTTTCAAATCAAAGTTTCAACCACTTCCTAAAATTATATCCTACTGATTTTTTGTACGTGGACAGAGGAGGAGATGATCAATATTCATGCTAAATTTTGGAGCTTTGCTAGCTAAACTTTGTGACTTATGACCTTAAACGTAAAAAATGGCTCATTTGTCCCACATCCCCCCTACATAGGGTGGCATTTACCAGTGAGGAAGGTGGAGCGAGGAGGCGGATGGATTGATAAAGCAAACGCAGTTCTGCCTGAGCTTTCTCGATCCCAGGATCCGTGATCACAAAACCGGAAGCTTTCAAACACCGCAAAGCTGTCAGTTTTAAATCGGTCTTTGTTCCGATCCTTACCTATGATCCTGACTCTTGGGTAGTGACCGAAATAATATTATCTCAGGGGCAAGCGGCAAAGATGGGATTTTTGCGAAGAGCCCATGGTGTGACACTTCCTGACAAAGTGCGCAGCTGTGAAATTCGCGGAGCCCTGAAAGTGGAGCTATTCCCCTCCGAATTGAGAGAGCACAGATGTATCGGTTCGGCTATGTGTCCAGAATGCCCCACGAAAGACTGGCGAGGCAAATCCAGCTGGACAGAATTATCTGAAATTCCTGTTGACCGTGAGGTATTCCACGTCCTCCTAAGGCTGCAGCACCCGCGGCCCTCCCTAGGGAAAACCGGCACGAAAATGAATGAAATGAATAACATTCACGTTATTTGGTTTCTCGCCTAGCGAGTGAACAAGTTCCTTAGACGGCTAGAAATGATTAATATGAACGTAGAGAGCAAGAAGCGATTTGTCTGTAATCCATGATACTTTTCACAGGAAATAAAGATGCAAAAGCTCTTTCCAGTAGGTTCAGGTACCGCCGTTGTTGCGTAATGCGGCCCACGTGTTACCTTATAAGTCCTCATGTGGCCCACGGAGCAAGTTGAGTTTGAGACCCCTGGTCTCGCGGACCACTGCTTCCAGGTGCACATGTTTTCAATTAGGATATTGATCTGCACCTGAAAAACACCGTGGCAATATTTGTTGATTTGGCTGACAGACGCAAAATGCTTGTCTAGTCAAACAGGCGAGCACTCCTTGTTTATCTCTTAGAAGTGATCTAATCACACCCTATGTTGATGAAATCCTGTGAAGTTTGCTTGTGTTGCAGTTGACTGCATCGCCTTGAACTACTGGGGCAAGCACAAGATGGCAATTCGGGCATTAACTAACAGGAAAGCAACCAACAGCAATAGAGCTCCCTCACTGAGTTCACCCTGCACTACTAGGTTGCACTATCATTAAATAGGGATAAGAGAATTACGATAATTCGCTTGTGGTGACTATCACAGTGATTTGTTACTCGTGGGCACCATCTACCGGTGACCATTTATTTACATGTGACGCCATGTTCTGGCCGCCACATTTGTGCAAGTCTCACTGTTTCCATGTCGTGTCGGTACAAAACACATTTTTTTATTTCTGTGAAAATAGTTGGTTCCACAATTTTGGAAGTTTCTTGAGCCAAGAAAGCTGGGTTTGCCTTTAATTTAAATACCCGCTTTTCCTCTGGGAAGGGTCATGGGGACAGCAGCCGTAGGAAGACTCGAAATACCTCGCGGTCAACAGCAAGATCGTTCTGGCTCTACACTAAGACAGGCACAAGCAAGTTCGGAGATATAGTCATTCCACCTGGTCCTTCTGGACACATGGCCGAACCAACGTAGCTGAGATCTCTCGATTCGGAGAAGTGTCTCAACATTCACGGCTTTAAGAATTCCACAGCTGCGCACTTTGCCGTGGGTATCACACCGTGAACTCTTCGCAAAATTCAAATCTCTGCCGTTTGTAATTAATATAATAAGCTACTCTTTCAGTCATTACCCAAGATTGGTGACCATCAGGCCGCTAAGTAGGGGGGAGGCGAAGACCCCTAGAAAATTTTTCGCCCCCCTGGAAAAATGCGTTGGACGTAGTTCAAAAGAATCGGAATTAGTTTAAAAACTTTGGGCCCCTCTCAGAAAACTCTTCGCCCCCCCCCTGGTGTCACAAGCTGATTACGGGCCTGGTGACCATAGGCAAGGATCTGAACAAAGACCGATTTAGAAAACAGTTCTGCGGTTTTTGAAAGTTCCCGTTTTGTCACCACGGATCGATAAAGTTTGCGCAAAACTGGGTTTGCTTCACCAATCCGTGTATCAATCTCCTGGTTCCGGCTTACGTCACTCATGAATACTACTACAAGGTGATTGAACTTCTCCACCTGCTGCAATGTATTGCCGCTCACTTGCAGCATACACTGCCTTGGGTTTCTGGTAAGTCAAAATACCTCGGTCTTTTTAGTGCTGATTTTCATTCCGGCTTGGTCGCACGCAGTGGAAAACCGACCAAGTGCATCTCCAAGGGCTTGGGTTTCTTGAATATATGCCTTTCGAATGTTGCTCACCCCCTCCGTAGAATTTCGCGTTTCTGATGATTTAGTTAAATTTGTTTTCCAGGGATTACTTAACACTTCAGGAAAATGGAATTGTAGTCCTAACTGTTTTACTAATGTGACAGTGAGAGATAACTTAAGCTACTATATAAACTGTGGAACACGGCGTTCAATCCTGTGTCTATTGAGACTAAACAGCGCAAAATCAACCTTGCTTCGCAGAGGTTCGTACTTGGGCAGAATCCCTGGCTACGTGCTCGTCGCAGTGCCCAGCACCGCGAGGGCTATTTAATCAAGTTTCCTTCATGTAACCAAACCGGTCACTGAAGGCGCGCAGAATTGCAAACTCAAGTTCAAGGACCCGGTTAAAAAAGCGATGTACAGCCTCTGACCAGGTTCTTCTGCATAACAATGTATTCGTGAACCGCTTGCGCATCGTTTGAATAAAGCCAGGGTTCTGCATATGGCGGCAAGTTGGTGTGCCACCTGTATATTCACTCCTCGCATAGGGTAATTCTTTCAAGAATCAACCCAGCTGACTTTCTGGGCCCGCCCACGTTGCTGACAAACCCTCGCTTGTTGTTCAAAAGCGGAACTCGCGTCATTGGATAAGTTTTTTCTTGGACAGCGTTACATGCAAAGCAATTAAATATGGTTGTTATTGCCCTGTGCAGAACCGTCGCCAGGAAGTCTTCGACAGCGGGGCTTGACACTGAAAATTTGATAAAAACTACACTGATTTCAAGTGTTTCGTACTGTATTTCAATTTAAGGGGTTTTGAGCTTTGTTTGGGGAGGCTAAGGTTACAAAAGCCACCCGGTTGTGAGGTGACTGGTCCTGTGTTCCATTGCGCTGCCGTTTTGTCAAATAAATTGAAACTAATTATGTTTCAAATTATCTATTTCTCTTTGAACAATAGCTTACGATGCCCAAACTGGGGGTAAATTACCCCCCAGGGGTAATACGCGATTCTTCGGGGGGGTAATGCGGTACCAAAACCACAATTTTGTTCTACATTATGAGCGATCACTGCGAAATATTGTGGGTAATAAGACCTAATTGCTACCTCGATTTGGGTAACGGCCCGAATAAGTTTGGGAACCACTGTTGTAGGTGAAATATATGTTCTGTATGATCTCACCGTCTGATTCTTTGCTGAGAAAGGATTCCTTTCGATAGACCATGTTTCAGATCTGCTTTCTGTCTACGCTGTGCAATTTCATTTGACCTGTTAGTTTCATTACCTGTGTCCACTCAGATATGTAACTTGCAGGCTGATCACAACTAAGTACAATAAAATGGGACATCGTTTTCAAAAGTCATTCAAAAGCGGTTATTTTGCAAAGATTTAGCTGTATGGAACTTTTACCCTTTCCAGCTTCCCTGTCAGCGCTCACGCATTCTCATTCTACTTTCATTAAAACAACAAAACCACGGAAAGCCTCTCTTTTTATTTAACTTAAACGGGTGTTTGTCGAAAGCTGTTGTTGGCCACCGACCGAGTTGGAAGTGTCGAAAGAGATCATGAAACAACACTCAAGCCCAAGTTTCGAACGCAAAAAATTGCAACGAACGCAAGAAACGTTTGAACAGTTATATACAGCACCGTTGAATAGCACAGGCCCGCGACACAACAAACCAGACCAAAAAAAAGCCATTTTTCGTCGTTTGACCAACTGATGGTGAAGCACTCGTATTATTTCTCGCGCGTGCCACCGGCAATCTATTTTTTCTTTGCCTGAAACAAAGTCGCGAAGCGCTAAGGCACCTGCATGAATTGGTCAAACAGCCACTCGTCGGCGAACGCACACTGCGGCAGGACATGCAAAGCGGCTCACGCATGTGGAGCTGACAGTAGATGAAGTGGGCGAAACGCGCACCAGGATGCCGGTGGTGGTGGTGCAGCACATGAACGCGGTGGCAGCTTTTGTTTGGCTCAAAATATTCAGCTACAGATACCTGACAGAAACAATAGCGAACCCTGTAAAATTCGTCCATTTTCAGCAAAGTGTCCCGTAATTCACTCATTTAACGACAATCTAAAGGCCAGTGGCCATTTCCGGCCCGACCCTACGTCCGAGAAACGTTACCGGACCATCTGCGGCGACAGACTAGGACAAAATGGACAAGTCGATTGCTCCGAGGACATTACACGCGCGACAGAATACTCCCTTTCCTACAAGTTGTTCTACAACCAGTTCGTCTTTGTGACGTCACAGTTCGACAAAAGACTACAGCCTGGCAGTACGCGAAGACATTTCGTTGTGACGTAACAACGCTCCCTTGAGATCTGTGACAAAACACAAAGTAAAAAACGAGCTAGTCGGTTACGTTGCCATAGCACCAGGAGTGGGAGGAGGTTCGCCAGGAGAAAAAAAAACGAAAAACTTCAGGCAGAGAAAAAATCAAAAAGAAAACGCGCGATTCAAGGGGACAGAGTGGGAGGTCGGGCCGTAGAGAAGTTGAAGGTTGTCGGCACGCTGGTAGTGCCGAACCGATATCCACCCGTCTTCTCGATTTTCTTCGATTCTGCAGAAGAAAAAGGAAATGTTGAAGCGATTTGTCAACTAATCTTCCATCTTTGCAGCAGTGATCTTGCAATACGCAAAAAGCTATTGCAACTCGCGCAGCGACTTTGGGATGTAGGTTTTGTTCTCAAGAAAACTTATCTTCAACTTTGTTGAATCCGAAAACACAGTGAACCAGTAGCTTTCAACCGGGGCCTCGCCGAAACAGACCGAAATTTCCCGGGACAAAATTTTTTCATTAAATAAATTAGAATAGACAGTACTTGGGGGTCATTGCATTCACAGGGTTCCATGAGCAACGCAAACACTTGCGGAAGGTTCCGCTGCAGCAAAAAGGTTGAAAAACACTGCGGTAAACTGTAATTCCAATATACTGATGATCATCAGCTCAGTTTCGTTCACACTCGGTTTTTGCACTCCTTTCGGAATTTCACTAGTGGTCTGCGGCGCCCATCCCCGCTCACTTGCGCCATGGCCATGAGCCACGCGGCTACTCACTTGCGCCATGGCCATGGCCACGCGGCTACTCACTTGCGCCATGGCCATGAGCCACGCGGCTACTCACTTGCGCCATGGCCATGAGCCACGCCGCTAGTGAATGCTGCACTGGTGGCGAGTCATGGCAGCACTGCGCGTGAACCGTAACCTTGCACCCATCCATCAACGCCGAACACGAGGCTGTAAGTACCGTTTTTAAGTCTTCGGTATGACTCGACCGGGAATCGAACCCCGCCTTCCGGCCTTGATGGCATGTGCTTTACTATCCAAGTCCCTTTTAAAATTGATAGCTGGTAAACTATGTTCAGAAACTGCTGTCGATAAGTTTACTCATCAAGTGACACATTTGCCAAGAAGCCCCTTTTATGGAGACCCTATTCTTCGCTGAATGACAGCGGAACATCCGGGTTACTGACTATTTTTACGCCAACTTTATTCCTTCTCATTCCGAATATCGTTTGTCGCACAAAGTACGGTGTTGCGTTAATGTGCCCGTTACACACAAATTGCCCTCTGTCGGGATAAAAACACCACCGAATAACATTGGTGTGGACTACAGGGAACTGGGGAAGAATGAAGGACAGGTTTCCGACATGCATCTTCTGAAGACACAGGGCGTTCGTTAAAAGCAGGTTCTTCGCTGAAAGGGAACTAACTAATGTCCACAACTGACGTTTTCCCAACAAAACACCGAAGCACTCGCTTTTGTCGAAACTTAGCGCGTTCAGGAATGAAACACAAAGAAAAAAAACGAAACTAAAACCGTACGAAAAGCTAAAAAAACGTACGAAAAGCTGTTTCTTTACCTGCGGCCGCCAGACGTTGGTCGGCAAGGACGAAGATCTCCTGAATGTTTTTCCGCTGCTCGTCGGATAAAGCCGTTGTCAGGGCATTGTACCAGACAGGGTCCCTCATCTCCAACGCTGCGAATCGCAAAACAACGGTCGAATTCAAATAATAACAAGATGAAGGGCGGCTCCAAGCGGCCACGGTATGTCGGGCGTTATGTGAAGTGGTGACTTGTCGCACAAACAACAGTTAAAGGTTCTTTTTTTCTCACGTGCAGCAATATGGCGTCCATTATGCTGTCTTAGCAAGAGCCATGTGCTGATCAAAGTCTGTGTCGGCGCCGTTCTGAGCAGCAAATGCTTGACGTCATAGTCACGCGCACAGGTTCTCAGGCCGCTTACCACAAAGCGTTCGTGGAGTAACTATAGCAACTGTAAGGGGGGGGGG
>JGI24159J19872_10002645_pt1 | contig 21572 bp, 15 predicted proteins | sample Ectturendosymbi4_FD_19872 | JGI IMG/M metagenome (IMG submission 19872) | reverse complement strand
TGCCAATTCATGTCGCGTCATAACAAAGAGAAACTTCTGATTTGCAGTCACGTGCATGATTATTGCATGGCTAAATAGCTAATACATTCGTTAGCAAGGCTAATACATTCGTTAGCAAATCGATGCAGTTTATGGCGTGCTTAGTGAGAAATTTGTTGATAAAATTCAATGACTTTCATTTTTGACCGCAAAAAACACAGCGTTTTCCTCGTGTTATAACTACTTCGGGAGTTTGTTCTCTGTTAAAGTGCCCGAATCGTTTTTGGTGTTTCCTTTCACAAATAAAGAAAATACTTTCGGAAAAAGTCCAGTGCATGTGCATTACAAAACTAGACAGAAATCTCGGCTTGTTTTGCAGCAGTGTGGGAAGCGCATTCTCTCTTGTTACCTGAATGTGATGTACTTTTTGTTTTCATTCATAGAAGTCTTTTTTATGACGTTGAGCCTGCTGTTAGTTATCCAGTTGAACGACATATACAAGATGTCTGCGGATTCTGAAGTTATCAAAGAAGAAACTGTGGATGGTAAGTTGTTTCAATAGCTTACATGACATGGGCAACCGGCCGCAAACTGAACTTCGAGTTATTTTACTGCCATCCCATTCTGTGGCAAGCAAAATGTAAACGAAGAGTAAATTACAATATGGAGTGAATTGGAATAAAACCGCTTTTACAGAAGATGTCGTGACTTTCGTTTCAAAGCACTGTTTAATATTTGGCAGATCAAGAATGTTGGCCGAAAAGCGGAGTTACGTCCAAGAGTGACGGAGACTCTGACGAAGAGCAGCACAGAATCAGACCAGTCAACAACATGTTGCCGTATTTCAGTTTGCTGAGCAAAGTTGCGGGCCATGATGCTAATGACGCTCGCACACGCATCGACCAGTCAAATCTTTTCAATCAACTAAGTAAGGACTTTGTTGACAGACCACTGTACTTTGTCCCCGGCTCAGAAAATGTCCCAACAATGAATAAAATCCCCAACAATCACAGGCAGATTTGCTCAGATGGTGGAAAGATGCTTTGTTCAAAGAGCAGCGCGGACGCCTCGGTTGACCGCGTTTTGGGACCGGGGCTATCATCAGGAAACTCGTTCAGGGTGTTTGAAGGCATCTGTAATGTGCAGAGCTCCGAGTCAGTGCAGAACTACGGTAGTCAATTGCATTTCGGGGGAGGGTTGCTGAGATGCGTCACGGATCAAAGCAAACTGCCGCGCTTTGTTTCGCCCAATTTGAATATACCAGCCGTTAATTTGAATGTACCAACCGTGAATCTGAATATACCAGCCGTTAATTTGAATATACCAGCCGTTTGCTACAACGGATTAACTTTGGACGCTCGCTCTCTGCTCGTTGGTCAGCCATACTATCAACCCAAGCCAGTGTCGAATACGCTGATGGTGTCACGTGGCTATTCCAGCTGTCATCCTGATTGGATCGATCGTTTCGCTTCGTTCGCTGGCAGTCGAGTCCCCGCAGCAGGCAGTGAATCGCCCCAGCGGCCATTGTCTCTCAAGAACTGTTCGAACGATCCAACCCCGGCGCCTAGTCTCCAAGCAGACTCGTCGTGCGGCAAAAAGGTTCTCTTCGAGCCTCTGTGCAAGTTTCTGTCTCCTGCTCTTTCGAAAAATCGCCCGAAAGCGATGCCGGATGTTTGCCTGGAGAAGACGTCCGTGCTGGAAAACCCACGCCATTTTGTCGAAGACTCCCGGGAGCTGGTTGAGGATAGGAAGTACTCCTGCCACTTGTGCTACCGGGCCTTCACGCGCAGCAGCTACCTCAACCAGCACGTCCTGGCGCATTCCGACAAGCACTCGGTCTGCACCATCTGCAACAAGCGTTTCTCGACCCGCAACAACCTCAAGAGGCACATGGTGCTGCACTCGGTCAACAACCCGTTCCGCTGCGACCTGTGCGGCACGCGCTTCACCGACAAATACAACCTGAAGCGGCACCGGTTACTGCACTCCAACCACAAGCCGTTCGCGTGCACCTGCTGCCAGCGCTGCTTCCACGCGGGCTTTTACCTGCGACGACACATGCAGAAGCATTCCTCCCGCTCGCCGATCGTGTGCAAGGTCTGTCATCAGCGCTTCTCGCGCAGGGACGTGCTCAAGCAGCACATGTTCATCCACTCGGGCAAGCGACCGCACGGCTGCACTATCTGCTCTCGGGGCTTCACCAGGAAGTACGACCTGCGTCGCCACATGAAGCGCGTGCACGGACGGAGCGAAAGCGACGCTGTCGATCTCACGACGTCGACGTCAAACGCCTGACGTCCGGGTAGCTCGAACTCAGTGACAAAGAAACGCGTCTCGCCCGCATCTCAACAGTTAAAAAGGCGCAGACGTTGCTTGGAGACAAGTCAAGCCATTTTCATAACGACTCATAATTTTGGAGAATGTTTTTGACCAGTTGCAAGTTTTTGAGATATTTTTTTGACTCCTGTTGAACTAGATTCCTGTTTTCAATGCCCAGGGCCATTTTGGATGTCAATGCCCAGGCCATTTTGGATGAAAAGCAGGTGGTTGCTTTTTTTCAGTCACGTTCGTGCTTTTCATGAATCGAGCAGCGCGTGGTTCAGCTTTGTTGCGCAGATCTTTGCTGCGCAGTGCGGCGGTAGAATCACGCTTCTTCATTGGCTGAGGGATCGCAAATGCGACCTCGTGATCAGGATCTTTGCCCATAATGTGGATCTCCCGTTTCAGAAATCAATATCGCTCTTTGCTTGTTTAAGTGAGTGAACGTCTGGTGGAGCTCTCCCCTCAGTGTTGTATCGTCCTACGATTTTCTTTAGAAAAAATTTTGAGACAGTACTTTTAATATGCCAGCTGAACTTTTTGAAAAAATGCTCCAAATTCTACTTTTTCTATCGCCTGAAACCATTCAATGAGCCACGTTTTTGATGCATTTTATTTGTTAATTTTCATGTAATTCGCGAAATTTAAAGAAACGATGAGTTTTGCATGTTTAATTTTTGCTAATAAATCATTATTGGCCTGCAATGCGTCACACAAAACTAGCTGCGACACTATGGTCTCGGACTTTTTTCGGTTTCTCGGCTTAAATTTTTAAGAGTGATCGTACCTCATGCTCCCAGACTTGATGTAATTTTTATAGACGCTATTCAAAGCCGCTCCGTGATCTTTTTTGTGCAGCTGGACGCAAAAATGTGTTTGCAAACATTGTGCGCGTTAGTTAGATATTTGCGGTTTNATTTCGTTAGGTTTGTTTATGTGTGAAAACCATCTCGTTTTGTTGAGTTTAAACAGTTTTTGATTTTTTTGATTTCACTTTGCGTTGATGAGCGAATAAAGATTGTTTAAAGTTTGCACGCTGTTAATTGTTGAGGCGCAGCAGCTTGCTTAGCACCTATTCCTCTGTATGCAGCACTTGTCATGCACTTTGATCAACTTCTACAGCACTTGCTGGCAAGGAAAGTTTTTTCGCGGTAACTGTACCTCGTTACAGTTTTAGGATAGGAAAACGTCAGGAAACGTCATTTCCGTTTAACGACAGTCGGCAAGTTGACCATAAGCAATTCTAGTCTCTAACACGATACAAACAAAAGGAATTGAAGAGATTTTCAATTTTCGGGCAACTACGCAGTTTTAACTGAATCGACAGCGTTTCAGTTTCAAACTATGAGTAGTAACATTGATGCTACCCTTATTAGCGCTGTAGATTGTCAACTGTCTGTGCAAAATAACAGCCTGCTCTACCACCACACATCTCACAAAATGGCACAATACTGTCATGATGCAATGCATAAAAGTGTGAGAAAACCTTTTACAATTACTGCAAATGACGTCATAGCAACTGTTCAATTAGAATGTAGGTCTGATCTTCATTTCGGTTGTTTTGAGCGAGTAGTACACGGTTTTCCACGGTATCCAAGCAACACCTTGTTGGTTGNTCACTGTACCNCGCTGGTACCACCCGTTGAGATTNGTGTTGTAACAACTGTAGTACCACCAAGCCCCGTGAGCAGCTTGAGCACAATTGGAAGTTGAATGGCCGTCGTGGTCTTCATCCTTGGTTGTAAAATAACGTCCACCGTGAGCGGTCATCGCGTCTCCTGCAAATCGAAGCAGATCTTCTTCCGACGCCGAACATTTCGAGTGAACGTCGTTTTACGATACAGATGTTCCCATAGGGTGGGGGAGGGTGGCGGGAGGTGAAAGATTGTGCGACTTAGCATTAACATACTCAAAGCGGAATAACAACCTCGCAGGTGTTTTGTCAGTTGTGAATTTTAAAAGACGTTGAAGAAACTGCTTGTGACGTATTTAGCCATGCGACAAAAAATTTTTTTGATGCTTTTTTTATGAATTCGGGAAACCTTTTTTAAAACGTCATTCCCTCCCACCAAAGCTGTATTCTCGAGATTTTGCACTTGGTTGCAGCAGCTGCATAGCCACTGATGTTATCAATGCTTTTACCAGTAAAAATATACAATATGTTTAGTCTCGTTGTGACAGAAGTTGACGGTAGGTGCAGGTAATACATTTGCATGAAACATAATTTGGTTTGAAATAACCCGATTAACTGCGTAAGGATTTCGTACAGTATTTGTTTGTGCCCTTCGAGAAATCCGTCGGTCCCAACGAAGGATGCTAACTGTAAAAATTAATCAGAAAATTTAGCCTAATGCAAAATGTTCCAAGAATGTACCAGAAACTATAATTCATCCAAAGAAATTGGCATAGACATTTCTCAATACCACTTTGCCAGATTGGTGAAAAAACATTAATATAAGTGAACGCTCCGCTCCTATCAAGCATTCCCATAACTTTAAGCCACGTTTCCCGCCTATATTTCGCGATTCGTGGGCAGCTACTAACGGGTGGCGCTTTCATTTCAGCCACTTTAGGAGAGTTCAGATTGCACCAGTTATTAAATGGGAAAAAATACGACGTGTTGTTGATTTGCAGTTCGAAATCTTACGAAAATATGTTGCTGCTATGTGCTGCTGTCAAGTTAGGGTTGAATTTTTGTTGTTTTCTCGTTTTAACAGATGACATTCGCGGTGCTGTTACTTTTGATCTTTTCCTAATAGCTGTGGAGCGACCAAAGAAACAATCGTATATACGAAGCAAAACAAAGTTACCTGCGTTCCCTGAGTAGCCGTTTACAGAAAGCTTGAAATAATCAAAAGCTGGTCCGACGTAAAATGTTCTGAAAAACATGTTTGCAAAAATTTATGGCTGGGCAGGGAGTTAAACCATTTACAGAAGGAACAACAGCACTTGTTTTCTGAGCTGTGTGAATAATATCTCTCGATATTCAANGAATATTTGTTGACAAAATTCTGTAACTACAAGATAAAGAGTGTAAAGGCTGCTTAAATTTTTTGAAATTTGGACAAATTCAGATTTTGACTTTTAAAATCAGTGACTCACCAATCATATCAAATAAAACCATGTGAGTGGATAATCACTTATATCAAATATTTCTTACATATTTCCTCAAAATTTTACAGAAAGATGCTTCTCCAAACGTTATAGCTTAGGATGCCTCTCACTCAAGCATCTTGGCTAATAAATGCTACCATTCAATCCTGAATTCTTCCATAAACCAAGGAGCGTTTGTTTTGCGTTAAGACCAGCAATCGCAAGACATTTAAAGTAACGAGTGTTTATTAACGTTTCTGTTCTTGGAATGACCTATAGAAGGATAACTGAGTTTTGTTCGATTTTTTGCAGAAAACTTTCNACGAGCGAAAATAACAACAGGAGTCCAAAGTGACAGTAACATGAAGTATTGTGGCACAGATTGATTTTGATGCCTTCTAAGCACACTAACACATATTCCAGTGGTTACCAACCGGAGTGCCGCGGCACGCTGAGGTGCGATTTTAATTATGCATGGGTGCTGTGATCTGATACGTTTTCCAATATACTGTATCATTTAAAAATACATTTTTAAAATATGTCATCAAACCTTGAAGCAAGTTGCTATATACGAGTTTTGACCACTGGGTAACATAAATTATATTTTTCTTCTGTAGGGCGCCGCAAGCCTCAAAAGTTCGGGAAACACTGACGTGTTCAATACGGCAAAGAAAAGAAACAAGAACAAAATTTAATTCTCTGATTGTAGCAGTGCGAACCGCAAGTACGTCACAAAAGTTTGCCGATATACCAGCCCACCCGGTTATTCCCTTACGAATCGTTTTAAACACCTCAAACTGAAGGGCTTTATTTCGCTACGAGAGAGATTATACGCGGCGAAAAAATATCTAGTTTGCTTAAAAAGACTCCTGTAAGGAAGGAATAATGTTACCGCATGTTACAAAATTGTTTTCATTTTAAAAACGAGACTCACCGATATTTGGCGAATCTTCGTTCACCATCAAATGCTTCCAAGTCGATACGGAGCTCGCATGGAATGGAACTGGTGATTGCGTGAATGAGATCGAGGCCTGCGAACAAACACAACCGATTGTGCTCGAGAGCTGATTGCCTCACAAGGATGTTTAACCAGCACAATCTTTCAATAAGATGCTTTTTCCGGTGTTGCAATACACGTTACGAACGTGTTAAATTGATTACGGAAGTAATTTGCGTGCCTGAAGCAGGTATAGAGCTTGGGCGGAATGGCCATTTTATGGGTTTGAACCGAAGTCAACTGAAAATGTTGTAGCGGACGATTGGTGTGTTTTATAAAAAATAACAAACATTAACGTTTGCGTCGTCGTTTTTCACAAACTTCTTGAAAGATGGTGTTTCTTCCTTGTGCAGGGTCTTGGTGGTGGATTTTTCCATGAGTAAAATCTTGGCATTTCTGGTATTTTGCGTTTCGAAGCGGATACTGTTTAAACCTTCGAATCCATGCATAAAAGTTACAAACCCGTTGCAACCATTTGAATAAGAGCTGATGATGCCTGCATCGTAGGCAAAATATACATTCTGTAAGATCTTAAAGTCTTTGGTTCTTTGCTGAGAAAGGATCTCTTTCCATAGACAGTAAGCCGTTGCAACCATTTGTCAACTTGCAATTTACTGTCATGCAAAGAAAACCATTAAAACCTGTTGCTCAGAAATCAAGGANCAAGTTCGTCGGACAGAATCGAACTTGTGAAATTGTAATATGCCTTAAAATGCTGCCGCAAAAGAAAAAGTTAGTCAATAAGACACCTTCAATGTTCACAGCAGGTTTGTTTGTACAACGATTGCACTGTAACTCCGGCAGTATTTGACACATGCATGTAAACAGTTTAAAACCTGTATTGCAGATTCTCCAGGTATTTGACAATCTCATCAAAAGACGAAAGACTGTAGGCTAGTTCACATAGCTTAAATTGCGTTACACAAATATTACATATAATCAGTAATGTTTATCCCATCGGTTTCTAACTGATTCTGTTTTCACAACACGCCGGAAGGTTTTTATTTCATTGAATACTTATCCAACATTATTGGTTTTTTATTTGATAAGGTCTCGGCTGAGTTGATGATGCAGTTAGAATTATCTTGTGCCTCTTTTTTCCAACTGCATGTAATACAGTTTCCCAAAGTGAATAAGGAAACACTTTTTCTATACAAATGATAAAAAAAAGCTTCAATAAAGCAAACTTTTACTAGAATATGAATTTCTTCTACGTGCTTTCCAAGTGCTACTTCTAGACTTCATTATCATAGAATATCGCTTTCATTTTTTGAGGTCAAGATAACTGTTCTGTTTTTGCTGTCCTCTCACTTATCTTGTTACAATGACTCTTNTTTTTAACAANCTTTTATTTCAGTTCACCCCAACGCCCCAACACCTTTCTTGGTTATGCTGTTTTTGTTGAAATCAAATCTGTCAATTTTTGTTCTGTTGTCGCACTTGACTTAACGTTTTCGACATACTTGATAAGTGAGGAATGCNAAACACACTTTACATACAATAGAGTTGATACAAATGTNTGCTACAAAGCAGCACGATTTTGCTTAGCAGAACAAAACTTAAATTTCCTTTTTGGTCTTTTCAGCGACGGAAATGTGCATTTTGTGCCATTNACCCCCATCTCATATTTCATTATCGCAACGTTGTCTTGATCAACGTTTCAGTTTCGGTGATTTCGTTTCGTTTGCTCATAATTGCTCACAGTGAAGAACTTGCGTGGCGCTGCATGGGTCCATCGTTGGATTTGGAAACTTTTTGGTATTTGCATTAAAACGCTTTTCCGTCTTTGTGTGAATAGCACACCCAGTATAAAGCCTCTGTTTCTTTAATTAACCCAGGCGTAAACTTTTAGAACCGGAGTAGATGCTAAATTTGTGACATAGATCGAAGTTGAAACAAATTTATGTTGTCACAATTGCCAAATTTCCACAGTTTGAGGCAGATTAAATTACGTGTTTTACTATCCTTTTTGATTCTCCTGATAGAAAACTTTTCTGATGCTGTGCCATTTGAGGATAATAGAAAAACATTCTATTAAAAGCAACATTATAGCAACTACGGTGGCGCCATCCACGCGTACGTTCTTTTCTAGTGTCACATATTTATGCTTGTGTTTCATCATAATAATCATGTAATCGCCAAAAGCGTATGTTTTTTATTGCCGCCATGTATCTACCTTCGTGCTATTTCAAGTAACTCTATGTTCCTTGTTGCTGTCATGTATATTTGAGTCTACTGCGTTGCGTGTGGGAGTGCAGACGATATACAATACAAAACAATGGTGTACAGTTTCGATATTTTTAAACATTTTTGAAAGCTACAATTGACACCTTTTTTTGTTAGCGATACCCGTTGCTGAACAAGGAAAACGACTTTTGCCAAAGCTCAAGGATGAATCTTATGTATTGTGTTCTGACTGCATTGGAAATTTAAAGAAGGTGATTGTTTCAACATGCAAATAATATAGCTTTGAAAATCGTTTTCCTTACCTAGCCAAAACTCTTTGGTTTTGGATCCGAATCCTTGGCGGTAATCCTTCCAGTTTCGATAAAAATCTTCTGAACCATTGAATCGCCTTTGTATCACCTCCACAAAAAAGGAGTGATGCACAGTTACATCAGCACGAGAAAATTTTGCTTTGATTGCAATCAAAATTTTAAACAAAATACCATGAGCTTGGGCCTTTTTTGCGAGTATTGGTGCAAAGTCAAGGTCTGCAGCCAATCAATGTAGCATACTTCGAACTCCACCTTTTTTCAAAGATTATTTTTAGACTTCGGCTGATTTTAGACTCGCAGTAACAGGATATACTGTCTTCATTTTAATTTTTAGTATGCCCGCGTAGTAGCCTACTCGTTTTTTGTGAAATGGTGGTGGTGATTCATGATGTTTCACAAACTTGTACTTTTTTAAATTTCTGAAAAGGTCGGTGTTAATCGAACCAAATGTTATTCTTGGTTTTTCCAAACAATGTCTGGGAATGAGTTCACTAATCTGACCTGAATGAGCACGCTGTCTTAAAGTACTATTCCAGTTCAGTTTCATCTGGAAAATTCTTCAGTCTCTTGAATAACTTAAACATTTGTTGAAAATGAAGCTTTTCTGGTGAAACAAACACCATGTTTGTCCAGCCTACATTTGAACAAAAATTAGTTACCTGCTGCTATCAGCAAAATCTCGCTCGAAATCATTATTCAGCAAAATCTTTTAACAAAAATTTACTTACCGCGTTAGCTCTTGTAATGAAAGAAAACAACTTTCCCATTTTGTCTAAAAAAATGAAAAGCTGCGTAGTTGGAAACAATGGGTAATAATGTTTTCTAAATCAAAACTATAGTTTGAGAAGATTCAATCAGCGTGGTTTTCACCTCAAAAACATGCTGAAACGTTTGTAAAATAAATATAAATATGGTCATACGTTTATTTTATACGCGTTTATTCATTCCTTTTGAGACCCGCTTTTCCTCTAGGGGGGGTCGTGGGGGGCAACAGCCTTAGGAGGCGAATCTAACTGTATTGCATTATTCAAAATATTTTAAATATTCGTATGCTGTTGACAAAATTCTATCTCCTTTGGACATTACATTCCCAAGTTAGATCCTTCTAGGCCTTAAAAGAGTGAAAAAAATGAGAAACATGCTGAACATCATGATTTGGTATGAAATGAAAAAATAAGTAGAGAGCTTGCAAAGGTTTTTTAGTTGCTCTGCAAAATGATGCAAAATGAAGGTTTTCTAATTTGTTTTGATACGCAATATTTTTTGATCTCAGTAAAATCTGAGATCAAGGCAAGTTACAGCTCTCTTTAACTTTCACTACTTTTTGCTGTTCTGTAAAATGTTTCTCTCTAACGGTTCTTTCTCTATATCCCCTTCTATAATCTTTCTTTTTTGAGAAAGTTCCACTTTGCAGCGCATAGTTGTTGCAGAATTTAACAGCCATGCAACAACAAGTTGGTGAACAAACGCTTTTCTTTCGTCCGACACGCCTTGAACAACTTTGAGAAAAAGCAACCCATTGAAAAGGAAAACTGTTAAGTCAATAATCCCAGATTTTCTCGGTACAATTAGCATTTGCTTGTTCACCGCGAAATTTTTGACGTTTTTATTCCCAGATTTTATCGATTTCGTTTATCGAGCGCTTCAGATGGAAATAATTATTTCTTGTTCTGAACAAAGTTTCAGAGAAAAATCAATCTACCTGTACACATTTTTCAGCTCCCACGTCAGCGCCGATTTTAGGGGGGCCCAAGGGGCCCAGGGCCACCCACCATGTTCGTGTGTTTAGCCATATGTGCCAAATGTGCGTGCCACTTAATCATTTTTGGCTAGAAAAGTTTGTTTGTAGACGCTATTAATTATGTCGGTCGGCCAAACAGCAGTATTTCACTTGAAGAATATTTGATATTGTTACGAAACTACTATTACACTTGTTGGTTTCCTGAAAGCCGGTCAGGTATCTGAATCTATAGTGAATGCAAATCAATAGCGAATGCAAGGCCAAACCACGCAGAACACGTTAACTTACGTCTCAACTCGTTTCTGGAAGATTTTGTGTCTGCTGTGCTCAGATTTGCGCAGGTCGAACGGGGTGCAAAAATGCGGTCGCGCTCTAGCGCCACGCGACCAAAAACAAAATTATTTTGAAGCTGGGTGAATAACCTTTGGTCGCATTTACACAGTTCGCAAAGAAGAGTGAAAGGACTATAGTGACTTTGTGGATATTGAGTACCAAAAATTAATTTCTCGTAGCGTAACCAGGTGGCTATCACTTTTTCGCAGGTTGCCAAGGATGCTTCGATTGTACCCAGCTTCAAATTCATGCTGCATGTCCATCGACAAGCCAACTGTTGTTTTGAAACGATTTCTTGGAAATTCTTTGAGCGAATTCTGTTCACGTTAAGACATTTGCAATCATTTGTGGTTGCTTTTATTAAGCAAGTTCAGAATATTGAGAAGTCAAAAGCATCAGTTGTTGAGGTTGTATCGTGTTTCGCCACTGTGAAGGAAAGGATTCAAGAGAGACAATCAGATGTACATATCAGGCTCAATTAAATTAGCACTAAGAAAATTCAGCGAAGGCAAGGATCTTGACTGTGATTCAATTATGTCAAATATATCTGTATTGTACAAGTCTTGTGTTTAGGGTTGCCAGATTACTTGAAATTTTTTCAAGGACATTTTGTTTTTCAAGAGATATGGTGGACTACTTACATGGGTCTCCGCAGAGGTGGCAAAACGTGTTTCCCTCCCCCCCCGGGAAATTGGGACTAAGAACGAAAAAATGTTAGAAAATCTGAAGACAGCATCTCGATTCCGATCAATTTAATTCTTGTAATAACACTTTATTTACCGGTGTGGCATTCACACTGCACAAACGCCAGCGTCGCTGTTCTGGTGTGATGCACTGATGAGCTTGCAGTTTACTCATTTCCACTCCTTCGCCTGCAGACTCACGTTGCGAAACTTGCGAGCGCATTGTTCTGCTGTTTCTCTTAGTTGCGTAACAATAACTTGGCAACGAATCTAGAAAGGTTCACTTCAAGTCAAGATAATTAATGCGTCTTTCCGCATGTGACCGTTGACCCCCGACATCTTTGGCAGGTGGTGCAGCGAGACAGTCACTGCTAACTGTCAGACGCGTTGTTTTATACTGCTGTGTGAAAAGAAGCAGGGGTGAATCTGTAGCAATGCTTCCGCTTCCACAAGTTTCAAAAATCCATGATAGCGTGGGATTGTGTGTGTGAGTAATGTGCCTGAGTGAATAGCTTAATCAAGCTACGCTTATGTAGGCTTCTTTTCACACAGTATAAAACAACGCGGCTTGCGTATAAGGCTTTGGAAATACGTCTTAATCGTTAAGGCTTGTACTAAGTGCAAAGCTATATTCGCCGCACTAATGAGTTTTTATAATTCATCTGCTTAGCCTGCCTGGTGTTCTAATTTTTGTAAGTTCTTACGTTTTCCGATAGTCGTGTTAAGATACAGTGAAACAGTTTGCGAAAGTGTCTAACTTCCGTGTTTTTTTACCTCTAATGTTGATCTGAGCGTTGATTGTTCTTAAATTATGACTTATTTGTAAAGAGTGCTGGCAAAAATGGATATTAGGCAGTTTATGGAAAGCAACAGCATTTCTGATAGCCGAAGTGTAGAAAACAATTCGGACAAAACATTTCAGAAGTGAGTTCTGTTCAACCAGCACAGAAAAATGAGAGAACCGCAAACGTGGTTGCTGATAGTTCAAGTCCATTTCAGACTCATTTGTGTGGAGTTCGCGATGATAACGACATTTATGCGCCAATTCAGCAAACGCTGTAACAGATGACTGAAAGTACACCTTTGTGGCAAACTCGTATAGCCCACAGCTCCACTTGAAAAATATTTCATAATAGATGCGAATGGAGCGCGTGCTTTCATGGGGAATTTTCTTTGTGGTGTAGAAACAGGAAAGCGTTTTGTGAACGTCCATTTGCATTGTAACGTCAGCAACCTGAGAATAGTCAGCACAATGTCGACGTTGCCTCCCTGGAAAAGTTTCTGCCGCCGCCCATGGCTACTTTAACACTTTCAGCAAGCTTTCAGGTATGGGCAAACCAGGCTAAGCTAAACATGTATGAAAATGAAAACTAAACAAAACGTATTCAGACGACACAACCGTTCTTGAATGATTTCCTTTTTGCTACGCAACTGTTTAAGATGGAACAAATCTACACATTGTTCTATTCATCTACACTGCTTATTATTGATTCTTGAATGTTCAATGTAACCAATAGTTCACAGATGAACAGTTTGAAAACTATTCAAGAATTTTCAAGGATGCCGGAAGATATTCAAGGACAACAAGTTGTTTTTCAAGAATCAAGGACAAAACGAGTTTTGATAGCCAATTCAAGGATAATTCTTGGCGCTCAAGGACGTCTGGCAACCTTAGATTTCTGTCGTAAAATGTATTGCTGAGCGAGGACTGACGTTTAGAGATGATGAAAACGTTGGATCGCCCAGAAAGTTTATTCAAACAAAATTTCAAAAAAAGGAAATATGATGCTTCTGGTGACCGGATTTGCAACAGTTTCACAAATCGCTAGCCATTGTCAATTATCATGTTACATCATAAAGTTTTGTTGCAGTTGAGTTAACAAATGTGACGTCACAAGAATATGTCATAAATATTAATGATCTGTGGAAATACTAGTGACTTCATCGGCCATCCCCTACATAAAGATTCTATATCCGATCCGTACATGGGGCCTCCCACCACGCCTGGGCCCAGGGCCCCCCACCATCTTAATCCGGCGCTGACTAATGTACTTGCGAGCGCATTGTTCTGCTGTTTCTCTTAGTTGGGTAACAATAACATGGCAACTGTGGTTTACTCTGTCTAATCGCTGTGCATGTATTCGCCAAATTTTGTCGTTTATTGCGCCTATATCAGAACGTTTGTATCCGAACAGTTTTGACTTATCTCAAATTACTACATTGTTTCTGTGTGAGCGAATGCGATGTTGCATAATCTGAAAATCAAGTTTGTGTGTGGCTTGCTGCTAGGTTACCTTTTTCTTATTTAAAAACACGATTGAGTATTTTGAAAATACGTATTTTTATAAGGACACATTGCTTACTTTATTTAAATGTGATTGAGGAAACCTGGCTTACTTTCCATGAAAACCGTTTTGGTCTATAGTTGCTACAGTAGCCTATGATTTAGCCCACGCAACCAGCGCAGGATTGTAGCTCTTACATATCACGGGGCCCACACAGACAGTGTTGTGCGGCCCAATGAAAAGTGCTGTAAAGCCCACCATTTGGCCGAGGCCCCAAATTATTGTTGCATCACAATTAAGAAGGACGTTATTGTTGCATCTCAGTATACTGGTGTGCAGTTTTGATTTTTTCTGCGTTCAGATGCAAAATAAACTGATAGACCTACTCACCAACCATCCCCCACCGTCTGTTTCCTGATCGCAAAATACTTCAGTGGCGCGAGCAAACTTTGTGACATAGACTTGATAAACACCATTTTGGTTAGAACCCTGCTGAAGTAGGTCTTTGCAACTGATGGTTTTTTGAAGTCGTTCTGTTACAGAGCAGAAAAATACGTTGATTTGAATACACGAACAAAACCTTCGTGCAAGTTGGCAAAGCTCAAATGTTATCAAAGTACTAAATTTCGTTATAAAAATTTTCCTGTCGTAGGCGAAACTGCTATCACTACCTTGCCATTAAGAAACATGCCAACGTTTCAGCTCATTCAATCAAATATTCGAAAAAAAGAAGCATTTGCAGTATAAATCACTGAAATACTATATATGTTAAATAGAAATGTTCCAAGATGTTTTAAGCATTGACTAAAAAGAATTACCTGCTTTTCGTAATTCTGCAACTTTCTTTTTCAGGTTTTGAATGTCTTCACGCCAGAAATCATTACTTCCAGGCTCTCCTTTCACTCCAGCAGGTCCAAGTGGACCCATGGCACCAGGTACACCTTGCGGTCCTCGCTTACCAGGTGGGCCAGCTGGGCCCCGAGACATCTCTTCATCCTCGTTTCCACAAGAAAGTACAACTTGCTTTGTTGCATAAACTGTTTGCAGAACAGCGCTCAACACCACAAATGCAAAAAGAGAGAACGTATTTTGAAATTTACTGGGTTTACCCATCTATTTATTTCTCATTCCGACTTAGCAAAGAATTTTATGAAAGTTCGTTGTTTGCACACCTAAACAGAATGCGAGCGGAGAATTTGCGAAAGCATATATCACAATGAATGCGTAGCGCAAGAGTTGTTCGAAGCTCAAATTCTTTTTTTACTTGAACTCAAGGCCGTTATTGGAGCAGAATGAAATTTGGAAGTTGTTGTAAAGTCGCATGAGAAACAATAACGCAACAAGCAATGCTTTTAATATGAATCGATTAATGTCCTTCTTGTGGCAACATTTTGTCCTTATGAGGCTGCTGTTGCTTTCCGATGACGTTTTTTGACCTTCGGTGATCCTCGTTAGGAACTATTCAGTTTTACAAAACTTTGCTACTGATGACTGAGTATAGGAAACGAAACTGCGTAACCCAACTGCTATTTAATTGTATTGTTCAAAGCACGCATGTCTCGGTATTGAGCAGTTCATACGTAAATGGCAGCTGGCTCCCAAGCTGGACTTATCAATCAAACGGGCAGGTGACGCAAATAGTGCTTTCTTTTTTGTGCGGTCACATCAATACAGCAAAGTTTTCTCTTATGTTAGACGTTCCAAACATAGCAGTTCAACAATTCCTGTGAATTATGTAACGTTGTTAATTCGGTAAAATCACTCGCTTTGTGTCATTTTGCCTGCGTCTTGTCTCGCTGGATATTGCGTGGGTTGTGGATTTGATACACCGTGAGATTGTGGTTTTGAAACGAGACATGCTGTATGACATGAATTCCTGTGNTGGGTAACTGTAATGTTGCCGGTATAACCAGCTTTTTGAAAACCNTGTGCAAAACACTTGGATATTTCACCGTACTGNATTAAGATCAAGTTAAGGTAAAAGCTATTCGATANTACAGNATTGCTAAATGCTTCAATTGGAAGGTTTCGGAAAACAATTCCGAAGTTCTTATAGAAACAACCTGTTAGAGTCTCTCTATACATAAATTGTTGCTGTAGCCCAGTGGCGTTTTATAATATGGAAGTTGCTGCTTGTTAAAAGGCCGTCAACATTTAAACCTACTGGATGTACCGCCTTACAACGTTCTGTGAATCATTAGGAAACTGTAAAAGTTTTACGATGCTTTAATTTTTTCATTGTAGCAATTGTTTTTTCTTGCATTTACCCATTAATTTGTTTTAATTCAAAGAAGTTTGGGAACGTTTGGGAAGGTATAAGATGGTTAAGTGCTTTTAAAAGATTCTTTCAATAAAGTATGGTTGGTCTTATCAGTTTTACAGCTTCATTTTGAAGTTTTGTGAGAGGCTGAATTGTTGCGTTTGAAGCACGTCCCCAATTGCGGTTTGAGCAAGTCATATAGGAATGAATTAATGAGTTGTAGACAATTTTCAGTACAGATCGTATTTTTTAATGTTTGAGTTTTAAGTTTGGATAAAACTCTGCAAGCTCTTGATAGTTCAGTCTTTACCTTATTTACATGAGGTTTCCAGCTTTATTTCCAGGAGGAGCACTTAGGTAGTTTAGGTCATCTTTGGGGGAAATGCTGTAATTTATTGATACTGATAGTAACTTCAAATAAGATGGATTATGTTTTAGGGAATTTAACAACATAAAGTCGTCAGTATTATTGTAATGAAGAAAGAGCTTGTTGGCTCTTAGCCGGTGGTAAGTTTTGCATAGTTCAAGTTTGACAGTGGTTTGAAGAACATTAAAGCAAGAACTGGTCGTTTCAAGGTTAATATCATCAGCAAAAAAGTACTACGTTTTTACAACTCCATTAACAACTGTCAAATCTCCGAAAACTGAGTTAAAATACATTGGCATCATACTTGACAACAAGCTTAGTTGAAAACCACACATTGCTAAGTGAAGAACCCATCTCTCTAAATCATGCGGAATATTATCGAAATTAAAACATTACACTACCGAACCTGCATTAAATACAATACCGTGTACATTCGTTTCAAAAAAATCGGCGCTAACATCTTAATTTGTGATTATATATTTTGTTTGAGAAATACTTACTGAGGTCTTCTTTGCAGTTTGTCAATCAATTACTTTTGCCATTGNACGGTAAATCGCGTTTTCTAATTTTTCCAAATTATTGTCGCTGTTTGGGCAAACTAGAAACATCTCTTGCCGCTAGAACGCACAGCTTTCTATTAGGAAAGATTGATCGCTTTGGCAAATTCCAATAGATCGCGCAATTTTGTTAAGCTATTGTGGGGATTACGACACGAGGTCAATGGGCAACTTGCCAGTTCGGCCAATGCTTCTCTGGAAAGCTCATGGAACAGTTGCCATCAGACTTACATCTTAACAGAAGAACATGTGGCTGCTGGTAAACTGTTTTAATTGCCATTTTAACGTGCATTGTTCCATAGCAACGTTACTATCTTACAAAGACACAAACATAAAGTGAAACGTATGTTCAGATGGAAAAATTACTAGTTGTTGATCTATAAACATGACNGTTATGAGATTTATACAAAATTTTTATTTACCTCAGAGGTATTCGGTTTCATAGATGTCAGCAGATTATAGGCTACTGAAAACGTTTTTATTTGAAATTAGTTTTAAAGACAACTATAGTCTTAAGCAGTTTTATTTTAGATTTAGCATGCTGACAATGTTGAACATAACACACACTTTCATAAACCTATGTCGCAGAGTGTTTAGAAGCATATATGCTACTTTTATAAATCCTCATTTTTACCATGTATTCATTTTTACCATGTAAAACCAATGTCACGCGGCGGATTGTTGCTATTACGTTGAAGGAGAGTTTTCAAATGGTTTCCTTCTGCCGTGTACCAACATGTAGCCGGCTGTGTCCTGATCTGACTATTACAAATCAATGCGAACCCAGTCTACCGCTATTCCATCTGGAATTACCAGTTGAAACATCAAAATTATTGACAATAAAAGGTTTGTGTGGTGTCACATTGCTTAGTCACACAAAATAATGTGGTTTGAACGAATGTTAATTAAACGAATTTAGTAGATTTAAATCACAAACCTTGTTGTCATTTTAACAGAGACAATAATCTGCTATATTGTATTTTTAAGTGAATTTATTGTCTGCTCTGGCTTAGGCCTACAGGTGTAACACCCCTTATATCCAGCAATCATGACTAGTTCGTGATATTGAGCGTCATCTTTCAAAAAAACAGCCTGCCACAACAAAGCGCTGCTGGCACATTGTGCGTGTTTGTAAAAACAATCGAAGTCGTTTGTCGTTTGTAAAAAGGATCGATAAACGTGAAGGTGAAAATGCTGAACTTGGTCGGGAAGGATGCGTGCAAGCGCAAGGAAGGCTCCAACCCCGATGCTGCCTATGACGTAACACTATTGCAAAATTTACTACAAACAGTGTCAAGGCGGCTGCGTTGGCTCAGTGTTATTGGAGACATAGGCGTAGCCAGGGGGGCCATGCTCCCCCAAATTTTTAGCATATCTAATAATTTTGTGCTTTGAGAAGCGGCGTCCCAAACAAAAATACTGTTGCTCGCCTAAAGTCAAAAATTTGGGCCTCCAAAATTTTTTGTCCCCCTCAATATTTTGGGCTGGCTACACCAGTGATTGGAGATGGACGCCCGGAGAACATACGTGACAACCTGACTGAGATACAAAGCCAGTACAATAAAATTGCGTCGATTCTATTTATAATCGCAGGCTGCACAAAACTATTTGGAGATAAGCAAGCAAACCCAAGACTAAAATATAGAAATGAAATCACAAACTACGTCAAGTAAAAATGGGAAGGCACGCCGTTCTCAAATAATTTCCTTCACTAAAATTAAAAAACTCTCTGAACCCAAATTCCGGGCAACATCACAACAGCGTGGCGCAATCACAACTCAGCACAAAGCGAATGTCAAAGCAGAATGGCGGTGTAGAGTTGACAGACGTATTCTGTGGAGAATCTTCAAAAGTAAATGCTAAACGTATTGAAACGAGGTACAAGAACCTTTGAAAGTATACTACATGTGGTGTAAAAGGGAGGTCAAACAAGTGGGCAAAACATGCAGAATGGAAACGTATCGATGAACATCGCAAACGTCCACAAAATTATTTAACTTTAGGGAGGATTTTGATTTGAATATTAATTTTTGCGTTTGGTTTGTTAAGTTATTTGTCTTCACAGGTATCCAACGGGACTCGCCACGCCAACCCTTCTATGGATCTTTTTGTGGCCAAGCCATGGCAGGCGAAATCTCGCTAATCGAAGAAATTGGTCGAAATTCATGGTTTTACGAATTTCACTTTGTCACTTCACGTGAATCCGTGAACCCCTGTTTTATATATCTTATCTCTGCCGCTTGTACTTAAGATACAACTTTTTCTGTCGTAATCTACGATGAGTGAGCATAAGTGATGAACAGAACAAAGACCACTTTGAAAACGAAAACGATAGAGGTACTGCCTTTCCATATTTGAAACATTTGGAAGTTGCAGTAATATAATTTGAACCATAACTCAGAACGTGGCGACATATTTTTGCCAAGACAGTGCAGAAATGGAGAAAAGGTTCAAAGGCAAGTAGCCAGTTGGAATCCCTGCAGATGGTGGCAGATTGCACGAGGCATCTCTGGTCTGGAGTATAAACGGCCAAATATTGTACAAAAATTCATGGGAATGCTATGTATGCTATTGGGTTTACTGAGGTGTGTTTGAAACATTAATTCCTTCCGTCTTTTTGAGTCGACGAATGGCACAAAAGAGCAGAAACTGTTTAAATCCGAATTTTCCATGATTAACCTGGTACGTTTGGTGATATAACAAATTAACTCTGCGTCAAGTGCTTATACTGTACAGCAACGCTTTGATTTCAATGATGCATGTATTTTTCTAATATATTTGATTGAGTCAATATTGTTACATCTATCTCAAATTAACATTCACTGTGAGATACCCAAAAACCTTATTTACACAGTCTTTCTAAACACTTTTATTGTTTACCTATACCAGGAGTTCTCAACCTTTTTTACGCATTTACCCCTCGCCAGCTTCCTAACATAAAATTTACCCCCTGTTTTTTCTTTACTCACTAGCGCTGTAGATAAATGTGCAACAGCATCATCAAATGTACCCCTAGGATAGATAAAATGCCCCCCAAGGGGTAAATTTACCCCGGTTGAGAACCCTGACCAATGCACAAATGGGTTAGCCTTGTTTATAATTGGATTCAACGCTCCAGTAGTGATCAAACAAACACATCACGTTTTACAGGACTAAACATTTGTTGAAAATAAATTGAGACATGCTTGCTTATTGCCAGATTTCGGAAATTTTTTAAGCAATTTTGCATTTTTTACAGGAGAAATCTTTAGTCCTATTTTTAAAAGAAAATGTGTTTTTATGTACTACTCGTACTAATTAGTTTCCATAACATGCCTGTAATGGACTTATGTAACAGCGAAATCTTCACATGCTATTGAACACATAAATATATACGGTAAAAGTGACAGTCACCTTCAGTTTTAGCAAGCATAATATTTGGAAAACTCTCCGTAACTTGGAAAACAAGGAAATAAGTGAACATTGCGTAAAGAATCCTATTGTGGAGGGAAGTCGTGGTTTTAAAAATAAGTACAACGACGTACGGAATATTTTCACGATCAACAACAGGTCATTAGATTGAAGCATCTTTCAGCAATCACTCAAAGATTTCTATATGGTTTAAACTGCTTTCTCTTTCTTCATTCGCTTTATGATTGCTTTATCGTTGAATCACTTTTATCTGTCTCCACCATCGAAAGTAATATTTCGGGACCAGTAAAAATAACTTTCTGTGTTTGTATTGGTGGAAAAGTCCATTTTTTCTTTCATTCTGAATGACATGACGTGAGTAGAATAACTTTTTTCACTAATGCAAGAAATTTGTTTCATTTGATTACGTTAGTAGTTACAGGGAGGAAATATAATAGTAAGGAAGTTGTTTGAAACTGCAGCTGAAATTCAAATCATTTGTTCTCTTTCTGTTTTTTTATTTGATGGTATAGATTTAATGATTTTGATAATCTGAAATGGGATTAAAAATTTTATGAACAGTGGTGCGCATTTCTTTTCAAAGAAATTAATGTGGTAAGAAGATAATCTTACTTAATTAGACAAAGGAACATTGCGTAATTCTTAAAAGAACACATTAAGAAAGTTACCATTACTAAAGTCAATGCAGTAGGTACATTTTTTGAAACGTAGAAATGCAATGAAGCTAGTTCACGAATTTGTGACCAAGATCATCTAACCTACGTTTACATACAGCACATAAGAATATGAACGAAAAACCGTCAAATTGCGAAGAATAGCAAATAATATGGAAGTGACGAATACATATCAAAAATGGTAAACATTACATCATCGATCAGTGCGAACGTTTAGAAGAAATAAAACGATCACGTTTGTTAAAAATGACTTCTGTTGTTTCTGCTAATTTTCCAGTAATTTTTTCATCTCGAAAATATGACGATAGTTGATGTGATGTCGGTGATTCTATTGCCAATATACCCATCTTTGGAAGGCATTCTAGATTGCCTGTG
>JGI24159J19872_10002644_pt1 | contig 21585 bp, 12 predicted proteins | sample Ectturendosymbi4_FD_19872 | JGI IMG/M metagenome (IMG submission 19872) | reverse complement strand
ATTTAAATTTTTGTAATTTCACTCTTTGGATGCCCGGTGCCGGCACCCCGTTCGCCCCCCCCCCTCTGCATGCCACTGACACACACTGATATTGTCATCTTGACGACTGAGAAAGATTTCTTGCATCGTGCTTTATTGTTCGCAATTGTGAGGCAAGAAGCTCTACTTTTGCCTCAACAAATAAGTCAGTGGACTTCATAACGCATATAGCGCAAGGCCAAGCGGACTCGCGAAATGTTGGCACCAGTAATCGGGTTCGACCGGTTCGCAAGAACCTGTTCTTGGAATTTCTTTATTCCCGAGAACGGGCTGTTGACTTAAGTCAGGGGTTCTCAATTTTTCCTCATCAACACCTTTTACGTAGCCTATAACTTATTTTGGCAAACCTCTCATAGACTTGTTACTAACTTTTAGCAGTGAAAAATTAGACTAAAACCAGGTTTGACTAAAATCTTGTTCGAATGAGTTACAAAGGCTACACCGACAGTAACCGCTGCCAGCTGGTTTTGTTTACTTTTCCATATATGCAGACACCACTGTAGCTGTTAGGATTTTAGCTCTATTTTTGCCTCTGGAGACCGTGATAATGAGAGAACCTGTTGTTAGTGAGTCCTGGAGTGCGAGAACGTGTTCTTAAAAAATTTGGACCCCACCACTGTTTGGCACCGGTTAGAAGTTTCTGTTTTGATCACTTCACAGGTCAAATTGGTTTACAGTACATAATTGCATTACTTTCAGTAATAACATTGAAAACAAACCTTTTAGGTGGCAGAAACCACGATCGTACCTTGTTCATATTTGGCCATAACACGCCAGCCGCTAGAGGTAGAGTGCTGTTCAAACCCTAGAGCTAGAGTGCTGTTCAATTCAAACTCTAAAGATGCAGTCGGAAAGAACACGAGAGAGAGTCACCTTCCGGCAATTTTTCAAAGGAAAACGATGTTTCTATAGTTTTTCGTGTTGTAAAAAAATCGGCACCTCTGTTGCCTTTTTTGTGAGTTTCTGCAAAAGGTACAAAATCAATGAAAAATATAGGCAAGTCACATCTCCGTTTTTGACATACCATTCCTCGCTTTTCAATTCAACACAACACAAGTTCTCTGTATCTGTGAAAAAACTATTTGCAATGTAATAAATTTTAAAAGTGTGTTTTAGGGGTGATTTTTTTGCAAAAGGACGGCACTATAAGAGGTGATGGTTGTCTTGGGAGAGTTGCACTCGCACTCCCTTGGTTGAATGTGTCATTCGTGCTAAAGCACATCTTGTTGCAATTTTTAAGATTGCTAGACTGTGTTATCCATTGCTGCAAATTTCTAACTGACTTGTAAAAGTAGTTTAGCTGATTTTAATTTTTTGCGCCTTCATGACTAGTGTATACGTTTAAATCTGGTGGGCAATTTTAGTGCAATGGGAATCCCACCACTAGGGGTCTTTCTAAGGATTGACGTCAGGTTTTAGTCGAAGTATTTGCGTTTTTTTGAAAACTGTGTTTAATCTTCAATCTTTCAAATTCATTTACATTCTCATCATTTCCGGTTGCTGTTGACATTGAAAAACAGCGTCATACATTTAGATATGCACTGTTACCAACAGTCAGCACTTCTGCAATGTTTGTCTGGTATATTTATTTATTGCATATTGGTTATATTATTATTGTCTCGTGTACGAATTCTCTTGACGTAGTTTTCAAGCAAAGGGCATAATATGCACTCTTCTATTTATCCAAGAAGTGTAATATTGCAGGTTTATTTCGTAAAAAGTCCGTTTCATCTTGTGGCTTTAGGGCGAGCTGTAGTCCATGCAACATAAATATCTGCAACTGCAAGGGTGGTACACAATCTCATAGCCATGTTTGCGTCTGGCGTATAGCCATTTGCGGCTCGTCCCAAAGCTTTGGTATCATTTCAGGGTCTATATTATGGCCGGTAAGATTCCGATGCAAACAATACATGGGCTGCATTATTTAACCTTTCCTTAGCAAAATATTACCATATTTGTGAATACAGCATCACTGGAATTAATAAATCAATAAAAATTATCAACCGAACGAAACCAAGAAACTCTGCTTCAGGGAGTGTGGTACGTATTTCGCGTTCATTACAAAGAACCATTACCTGATTACTGTACAGGTCTGTCCATCACAAGCTGCCGGTAATCGGATGGCAACAAAGCATTGGTCACACTAAGCCTAATCCTCTTGCTGCGAATTGCTTTTCAGAGCCTTAAAATCCTCGGACTGTCTTTTTAGGCAGCGCGTAATCTCAATACCAATAATGAAATTTCACCAAAGCACCATACGCTCTTGCCAAAAAGGGTTCAGTTTTTGTGACCAGAAGCTGCTTTATTGCATGAACCTGGGCTACTTTCAAAGAATGAATGAAGATCGGGCAAATGGCAACTCAGAAAATTATGCAGTTTGGTAGAATAAAAATTTGGGCAGATTGTTTAAACAAAAAGAAGGAAAACGTGATAAAGCATTTTGAAAAGTTAGTGGTATTTAGTGAAGTGGTTTTGACTACAAGGACTTTGTCTTTATTTTGCTGAAAGAGCATTAGATGCAATACTTTTTGCAAAGTCAACATGACCAGTTAAAAAATCAGCCATCGCTTACCATTTTAAAAGTAACGCAATGAATACTGCACATGCAAACATTCAGTGCATGCACGCTAGCTATCACGTTTTGTGAGAATCAACACAAGGCTTTTTAAAAACGCGCAGTAACTTGCAGTAGCTTGAAATTATTCGCAGAAGCTATATGTCAAAGTTAATGCAAACAAAGAACAGAAAGGAGGTTAGCCTTTTAGGGGACATTATGTTCTGATATAGCAGGTGGAACTTTTTTCCAACAGGTTTTCAACAAAGGCAATGTTAACACTGAAGAAGCTGGCTACAGCTTCTCGATACTTCCAACGACTACTGCTGGGACAGTTAGCGTAGTGGTTTTCTATCATTGTGGTACAACTCCACACACCTTAATTATTTTCATGAAATAGGTCAATGGTGAACAAGTTCATTGCAGCGTATGTTTGTATGTGAACAATGCCCGAATGCGATCGAGAGGAAGTGCACACGAATTATGGTGCAGGTGTAGCGGTGATTTTGTCAGCATTATTGTGGACCTCTGCCTCTGTGCTGGGTGTACTGGTTGACACTGACGGGCAATGCTTCAACAGCTTACGTTTTGGTACGTATATGACTTCAGCGGTGGCGTACGCAGAAAATTTTCATGGGGGGGGTTCATTGAGTGGCAGATGATGGTCATTTGTATTTGGTGTGCGCTGTTTGTGACGTCACAATTTAACGTCATATTCATGTTTTCAAACAAAGTTTGTTGACATAAAAGGCGTATTCTTCTACACACACTCCCCTTGTTTTTGTAAAAAATCCAGCCCTATACGCTCGCCTTATAATAAAGTTTTTGTAAAATATCAAGCTCAAGGGGGGTTAACCCCAATACTCCCCCTTGCGTACGCCCTTGGACTTCAGCATTTTTGCATGTAAACAAAAAGGCGTTTACTGTCAACGGTGTTATCATAGCTGTATCAAAATCTTCGACACAAATGTTGAGTATTTCATTGCAGCAATATTCCTCAACAAAAGTGACATTATCTATCAGTCTTGGTCAACCGACATTACTCCACCAACTTGGACATTCGCAATATGGGAATACCTCTACACTTGGAACATGCTTTGGGTCACGCATTGTTTTGCCACAATATTTCGCACAGGTTGGTTTGCAGGTTTCAATTAAAGCTCTTGGTACCTTGTAGCATTGACTTCGCTTAGTTTGAGCGATAACTCGCATTTCCGTGACACAATATTTTGAAGTTCGATTTACGTTAAGCGTTGACTGTTCACTCTATTTTCACGTGTAATATTCGATTTTGTTAAATAACTGCATTTTTATATGAAAGTAATAAATATCGCCCGCACTCGTTCTCATTTTTCATTTCTGAGATTGTTCGTATTTAGTAATAGATCCGCTGTTTGCTTTTAAATGAATTGTTGTTTTGGCGCTCTTAGCCCACCGGTGCCATTTACTATGTGACGGCAATTACAGTATACTGTACACAATTTCACTAAGAAAGTAGTGTCAAGTATTTCTACACATTTGTATGATAATAAAGAACTAAAAATCAGAACTAAGTGAAATAATTTAATGAAATGATTTAATCAAGGTCTACACTTGGCTCAGTAAAATTTTATTAAAACAACTTGTTGTTTGAATAAAAAGTAAAGTACTCTTTTCAGGAATGTTACGGTAAATTAAGCAACCACAGGATAGATGAAATTTAAATTCATATATTCAACTATTTGCTAATACTCTCTTATTTGGCAAGTCGAAGTGCATGCTCTCAAGGCTTCCGACTGCTGCACGAGGCGATTCGCAGCATGTAACCGTAATTGCGCAGCCATTAGTAACTCAACCTGAATTTGTGAACAATAAAGTTTGTTGCTTTTGTTTGCAAGGCCAAAATAGTGTTTTGGCATTAACGAAAAACCTGCAAATTTTGTTTCGTTTACAAAGTGAAGCAGCCGCACAACAGAGACAGGGGAAACCACAGTACAGTGAATATTTTTCCGACTTCCCTTCACGCATCGTGGTGGGCATGTTCAGTCACGCATGTCGCCTGGCTCTTGCTGTGGGATCGGGAAGCTTTCGTGGCAACTCTCTTTATCCAGGGATTCGTCATTATATCTTGTCTGGCTTGTCTAGCTATTTCACATCGGAAGACCTACAGGTGGAAGAACCAGATGAGTTTATCAAAGTTTTATGATTTAGTTTCTTCCTTAAAATCCAGGCATTGCATTTTCATTTTCTGCTGTTTGTTTCCTCCGTGAAACCATTGCGTTTATCATTGTTGCTATTTCATTTAATTAAACTGCACCACTCTTGAACTAAATCATAGCATTCATAGCATTATAAGCTTCAAATAGGTTTTTTACTAAATTTATTCTGTTTAGTTTCCCTTATTACTTTAGCTTCAATTTTAAACATTTTGGGTAACACGTTATGTTTAATCTGATTCTTTTCCACCAGTTTCGACCACTGAGTCTTTGATTGGAAAATTAACTATCACTTCTGGTAAATGCTAAATGTCTACAAAATGCACTTAAAGCATTTGAAAACAAACTAATTTCCCACGATGTTTTCGCAATTACAATGAAAAGATGACCACAGTTCCTAACAGGCTTTTTTCTTACATGGTTTTATGATTGCTCAGGCAAAACGCACTTTGAAATGCAAATTGCCCTTTAAAGTAATTAATAAAATTCATGAAGTCTTAAACAACGTGCTAATTTATTAAAGCACCCGCAAGTTTGTTGATTTTTGATATTTTGAACTTAACTTCCCGGTACGCTCTTTCATTGACCCCTGAAGCTTTTTCGCGGTATGGTCAGTGACACGTCGAACCTGTGGGACTTGCTTTTTGTTTGGTGAAAAATGTTGCCTGTTTGTGCAGATAGGATCAAGAACATTTAATTAACCTTCACATTAAATGGCAGGGGTTTCAGAAGTTAAAAAGACCTTTCGTTGGACAAAAATCTTCTAGAAATTGTGATCTTTTCAATCCACCGAAAAAAAGACTTTTCGAAGAAGTTATATTAGTACAATACTAAAATCGCACTAACTATAGTTACCTGGGTAAAGTATATATAAAACGATTTTGCTCTCTACACTTCCTAATGAAGAAATGCAATAATGGAGACTTTTTACTATGTAAAATTCGTGTCTACAAAACTCGTTGATTCATATTGCAGCAAACATTCTCATTCAAGTGAAATTCAAAATGCCACCGACAGAAGTGCAAATGCAAACTACACAGATAGCTTGACGTCAATCTCAAAATTCCGTCCAACCACTTCCAAAACAAGGTTGCTAGTTTTTTTAATGTTTAAGTTCAAAAACTGGAATCAGTCACATTGTCAAAACTGTAACGTCAGTGTTGTGCGAAGCAAATATTCCCAGTAAGACACAAAATCTTCACCATGTGCCAAAGAAACAGAATCCTCACCCTGAGCAAGGGGTTTCAAGCCCGTGCGAAGCAAATATTCCCATTAAGACACAAAATCCTCACCATGTGCCAAAGAAACAGAATCCTCACCCTGAGCAAGGGGTTTCAAGCCCCGAATTAATCCATAAACTTTTGACTTTGGGCGCGGCAGTCATTCCTTGTTCAGACACTTGATATTACTTAATCAAAAAAGTCGGTATATCGTTTAGAGTTTATACTAAGAATGATTCAAACGCGAAAGCTACTAATGACTCTGCTTTATGCAGAGAATTCAATTCATATGAATTACCGTTCTTTATGCTAAAAATATAAAACGTAAATTCGAAAAAATGCATTTGCAATCATAAACAAGGTGCTTTTTGTGTATCCAACGTCTGTGTTGCAAACCAACCAGAGCATTCTTTCCGCCACAGCTTTTGCTTCTCCACTTCAACGTTTAGTGTTTAATCATGGCAACAAGCGTTTCTTTTTCTCAAATCTCTCTCGCCAAATTTTTTAAACTTAAAAAAAAAAATCGACACGAAGGCCTTTAACCCATCTCAGACCAATTTAGATATATTTTACTGCGGTTTGCACTAAATTAACGATATAAGCTTGGAGTATTGACTTGGTTTATCGAGATGACAATGGCGATAGATTAACGCAATGCATAATGGGTGGATTTTCTGTCCTTTTTACTGTATCAGGAAACACATTTCTTGGTGCCGTACCGAAAACTTAATTTTATTTAGCGAATCTGTGCATATACTTTGTGGATTTCTTTTCCAGTTGCGGTGCTTTGTTGCAATACAAACACCCGTGGGATCTATGGGTGGGGAGGATGCTGACGCAAAACGGTGTTGCGATGTTGGTCGCTTGGAACGTGTTTTTGTTGACCGTCAATGTGGTAAGTTGAGAAAACCGCGAAAAAGTGAACGAATCACTTTTTGTCCATTGAATTTTCCTTTTTAAAAATGCAGTTCACTGCGCGTTTATGGTTAGAAAGAAGTCATAAACCTTTGAGGTAGAATAAAGTTTCAGCATTAAGTAAGAACATTTGCGCACTTGGCGTCAAAACTGTAAGTAAAATGTATTTGTATGATGAACAGCATTTCTGAATTTCAACCAATAATTTTTGACCTATATACACAAGGAAGTAAAACAAAACAAAGGTACACATTCCATAGCTAAGAAAAATATCACTTCCTAAATTTGGTTTCCAAGTGGTTACCATCTTTCGATCAAATGCCAGGGATTCGGACTCTGTGAATCAGTCTCAAAGGTTCAGTCGTGGTCACTTGCATGATACACTTCGTGCGCTAATATAAATTATTGTAGAGCTAAGTTTTGAAGAAATCATTATTTATTTTTCCGATTATGAGGGGCCCGACAAATGCACGGGGAACTTGCGGGGTTCAGTNTCTCTATCAAGGTTAAAAATAATAATTTAACGTCAGCTAAAACCATTGACACGTATACAGCCCGGGGTGCTTCGCGCCTTTGAAAAACATCAAACNAATTGTAGTATCTGTTATTTTTATGTTTTTCCAGGTCATTCTGCTTGTTTACCACGCGGGGTTGGCAGTTCACACGACGAGTGCTGCCGCTCTCGGTGTGTACGGGGGAGTGACGGTCACGTGGTTCTTCGTGGAGACAGCTTTTTTCGATCGATGGACCCGTTACACATTTTCAGTTTATCCAGTGGTGGCATGGACCGCTTGCGGCATAATAGCTCGCGAAAACAACCTTACATCTCCAGTTGCCATAGCAGCGCTTTCTGTCCTAGGATCTTCGGTGATGGCGTTGGTTGTTAAAGTACCTCTGGTGGTGTGGCGAAGCTACAGCCGGCCTTTGTATATTGAGCAAACAATTCCGCACAAAATCGATCTGCGCGTGTCGCATGGTTCAGGAGGAATTACGACAATATTGTGAGCTTATGCGCGACTTCGAAAAGATGGATGGATTCAACAAACGTTTGAACAGGCAACAAGAGTCTGAGCACACGACACTCACCAAATCACTCGCAACAGATGCAATCAAGATTTATGAAAGGTTGGACTGAACTTGCTGCATTTTGAACAATGTGAAAAAATTGAACGGTAATTTTCAGTTTTTCCGTCAAGAGCGCTGATCATTCCGGAATGCTTTCAGAACGAGTTCAGTCAGCGCAGTTATGATTTCAACAGGTGAGCGCGGCTCATGCCCGGAAACCCGGTCTACACAAATTTTATGCGCAAAAAGCGGAAGATGCTCGTAGCAAATGTACTTTCACCATTGAAGCCACAGGCGAGTAATAATGGGCGGAATGCAGTATAGACCCAACTTCCAAAAGTATCATCAGCGACTGGAAGACGGAAACTGCTCATGCAGCTTTACTCCCACACTTTAAGAAAACACCAGATTTACGTCAATTCGGTGTTTCTCTGCTGCTCGCAAGAAATGCACCTAAACGTTCTGTGTTAGGCTGGTTTTGCTTAGCGTGCCCAAAGTCTCAAATAGTCTTATGTGACGTCAGCTGCTGCCACTGATCACGTGACCTGGATTTCGCCAATCGTTAAATTGTGGATTGTCAACGATAAACCCGCACAACATACCAAGAATCTTCGCGGCAGTTTTTATCTTAATAACAACGTGTAGATCATTTTGGAAAAGTTTTTTGTATTCCACGTTATTTAGTCCTTTAAAAGATATTGACACAAGTTCGAGGTTGACTTATCGAACACTTAGCGGATTGTACTTGTTACGGATGACTGGTCAGGCGGGAAAGACTGTTGACTTTCACATTAATCTACATAGCTGCAGATACTGTTGTAACCTTTCTGCCGTGAAAAGGCTGCATGTACCTCAGGCCCGTCGCCAGAATTTACCAGCAGGGGGGGCCAAAAAACAGGAGGGGCCAAAAACCAGAAGGGGGGCCACATTTTTAAAATACAATATTGGATGTATGCAGCAATCGGTGGGCAAAACGTGAAATGGGGGGGCTGGGCACCACTGGCCCCCCCGCTGACGACGGCCCTGATGTTCCTTCACTGCGTTACCTCGCGTTTTGTAGATTAAGATGGGTTTTCTGAATCTGGATTTGTTGCAAGCGCACAACTCTGAGCAAAGCATTCCACAATCTCTTTGAATTACCTGCTGGCAATCGTTGCTAACTCTTAGTTTCGCAAAATATTTTTACAGGTCAGTTTTCAGTGGAAACGTGCAAATATTGCAACACTATATAGTAAACATTCACATCTCACGTGATTCTAATCATAAGGGGTTTCTACTCATGATTGAGAATGTATTGGAGGAGTTCAAAGGCAAGCAAACACTCAATCTTTACAAAAAATTCTGCATTCTCGGACAGTTTCACAAAGTAGTTTATTATATCTTATGCACACGTTATTACAAGCTTATAAGGAAAATTCGGTGAAACGTTTATTGATGATACACAATAAATATTACTCTCCATACACGTGAAAGTTCAGCCATATTAATCTCAGCCAGTTTTGCATCTTTAACACTACAAATCACGATTTGTTTACAACAACTACCATCACGCGCATGGCAGTTGTTACTAAAATAAACTTCACTTTTTATGTAAAGCGTTGTCTAAACTAGGCTCAGAAATTATTATTAACCTTATGTTTTGTAGCAGATTCAATACACCAGGCTTTTTCAGTCTTTTCATAATACATTAAGATCATGCTGTCTCGGGTTAAAAAACTATCTGAGCACTGCCGCAAGGCTTTTGTGAAGTACTTACTGTAAGTCTATGGGCCATGAGACAAATGTTATAATTAAATTTCACGCAGGCACCGAACTCTGCAAGGAGGAATTTCAGAAGAAAATTTCTGAATCGTGCAAAACAACCAATTGACGGTGTGCTTTTTCTTGTGTGATATGAACGACGTTTTAACAGCATTGGTCTATCGGAGTAAATGAAATGGCCAGTTTGGTAATTCAGATGGCTTTTAACAAACAGTTTATACAAAACCGCATTGCCAAGTGTAGACAGCATTTTTTCTGTTTAATTGAATGGCTTCCTCCCAATAGCATTGCTGCAGCCATCTCATCACAAATAATTGAAAAAAAGAGGCAGATAGTGGCGTTGTGTGTAGCTTTACTGCAAAAATCGCTTCGTCACTTTTCAGGTCAGCATGTGTCGTATTGTCAATCGCTGGAACGGCAACCTTGACATTAACTTGTCGAGATCACCGAGCTGCCCATTGAAACTATGCCCATGATGCACTCTTCGCTAGTCACTCAAGTTAAAGTTAGAAATGAGAACCAAATAATGAAAATCTCTTATCAACGTGACGCTGAATGTTGAAGCTGATATACAGACTGGGTGCGCTCTGGTGAAAATCTATTTACCATTTGGCAAATAATGGCAAATATTGGTTTTTGCAAGGTTTCTAGGAGACCTTGCAGATATACATAAAGAAAGCTCTAGCTATTTTTTACAGACTTGAGCAAAAGAAGACAAAAAGTTCAACCAGGAACATCAGCATCTTTTCCGCATGTGTTTCCAGACTTTTTGTGACTTAACATTATTTTTCAAGTCACTTTTTATGCCAGTGATAGATTGCCGTCAGGGCCTGCTGAAACCGTGCAGAAGTGTTCAAAAATTTGCTTAACTAAAACGAAACACATCTTCAAAAGGCTTGTTTTATTGGACGCATGCGCACGCACACCAGCTTGTACAGAGGCACGGCGGAAGAATACATTAACTCTGAAAACCCCGAGTAAAAGATTGCATTTACGTTAATTGCTCTGCTTTTATACTTTTGTACGTAACAAATGAACGATCCTTTCAGCAATAAAAACACAGCTCCATGTTTTTTCTGGACAGATCAACAAACTTGAACTTCATCACTGATATTGTAATAGAATTGCACACAAAATTGACGAAACTTAAAGAAGCATGCTCCATATGGATTTAAATTTCAATTATTACGAAGAACCTGCACAATCGTGCAGATTTTGAGAAAAAATAACAACCCTTTTTTCAGGAACGTCATCCTTAAAGTCTGTTGAGGCTGTGCCTTCCCGCGCTTTTTGGGCTACTTGCGATTTTCATATGCACTTGCGAAGGCAGGATGTGGTCAGTCAGTCGAACACAATGTCCCCGCGACGCAGCAACTCAAGTGTAGTCCACATTCCTCAACCACCTGTTGTTTTTCTGGACGTCGAATATGAATGGCCGAACTAGGAGAGCGATATGACCGAGTCAGTAGTGTCGTATTAAACATAAAGTACTGAAATACGCAATTGTTGTGGGCTTACTGATGTACAAAAAACGAGCAGAGCCTTTCATTGCAAATTGTTTAAACAGTTTCTTTTCATTTTTTGAAAACTTGGTAGCACATTTGCAGATACCTCGTTGCATTACTGTAGTGAGCCGCAGCATAACGCTTCGGACACACTACTCTACATTGAAGTGAACTCTCTCACACTCCGTTCAAAAATATATCATGCATCTAATATTGCAAAAATGAACGCTAAGTAATCAGTTGCTGGCAGAGCATGTGTGGCATCGTTATTTCTAGCACTACATGTAGAAATAAAGTTGAAAAATTAGATGTTTACTGCCCATCATGCCAAGCAATCTCGAAATTATCTGTGGAACATCATGAAATCTTTTTCAGGCCCTTCCCCATGTTAAGTATCATCTGTTCCAAAGGCGTAACGAGGTTAAATGGCGCCCGGGGCAAAAAGCAGGTTTGGCGCCCCCAGGTTTGAACCTGAGGTCTTTCGGAAGCAAGTATGCTGTATTGAAGAAAGTACTTGCGGCATTGTTGGGACTTTTTGGCGCCCCCGCAGTAATTCTGCGCCTCCCCTAGTGATTCGGTGCCCCTCTCATTACGTCCCTGATCCGCTCACCACTGCGTTACCGCGTTTTTTTACCTCATGATTCTTAAACAGGTATCAGTTGAATTTTTCCATTTGAACTCAAGCGACAGACCTAGCAGAAGAGCTAGAAACTTAATATGAAATTTCTTTTCTCGTTTTAACTGTTGAAAAAACTGAGTAAAATTTGTTGTCAGAAAGCAAAACAGCCTACTTGTATATGTTTTCTAAGGTTTGAGTTATTTGTAGAGAGAGCGGTAGGCAATCGCACAAAATTTTGATAAAGTCTTTAACAACAGCATTCATTCCAGTTTGATTCTAGTCTAGAACTGAACACCAACTGGAAAATGTTTTTACTTTTCTGCGTATACTCTTCTGTTAATGATGGGACCATGCTCTTCATTCTGTTTATAGCACAGATCACATTTACGCATTTGAATTAGCGGTATAGTGCTGGTAATTTTGCTTGAAATTCTGTTTTCAACACAAACACGCAATGCATCCCAGCTTTCCACATCCCAATTTGCTGAGGCAAGACGAATCGTTCTTGCTTCCTTCCTTGCAAACTTTGATGAAGAAGCTGAGAGCAGCGGCCATAAGCAAGTGGTAGACGCTGTGAAATATTCCATAATTCCAACTGAAATATAAGCAGTTCAGGATTTTACCATCATGAAAAGTTGTGTGTTTTGCAGTTTTTCAAATAATACTTATCTGCTCTTATTTTGCTGGGCCCGAGGCTTAAGATTTTCCAAAATATTTTCAAAATACATTTTGAATTTTCAAATTTTTACAGAAAATCTGAACACAGAAGACTCTAAGACTACTTTACTAAAGTTTCCAGTTTACCACTCCCTATTCATGATAAAGCGTTGTCGCTGGCGTTTCTCCAAACGTGAAGAAGAGCAATGTCTGATGCTAATGTTCACGACAGTATTGATGAAAATACCGCGGGTACTTTATGATTTTGAAGTACCCAGGCTTTAATTGCAAATAGAGCGTAGCTTCATGATGGTCCACTGATTTATATGCTTTACCAAATAATACATTTCTAAGCAAGAAACTCAAGGAAAACACAGGCAAAGCAAAGTTTGTGACTTAAAACATAATCAAACATTTGCGCTAGCATGCAATACACATTCAAATAAACGAGGTAACAGTTTTATTTTGCAAAATTACTACGTAGCGTATAGCATCAATTCTTCTTCTAATATTTACTTAATAAAGCTTGCTAACCGTTTCGTAAGTTGTTTTGTTGCTGGCACTTTCTAAATGTTTCAAGGCTTAGCTTTTCTTCGATTTTTCTTAATTTAACCAAATACAAAATATGTCATCTGAGAGCACTCGGAAATGCGTCATAAACGTGCGCTATCAGGTTATCAGCATTTTTGCAATGAGCAGCCCTATACTACATATTGAGAGCGTGACTGACTGAAAACAAACAAATTTTAATGTGAAGTCTGTAACGCAAATTCCTCTTTCTTTTCATTTATAGACTCTGACAACCCGATTTAGTAAGTATGCTTGGGACCAGCGACGTCACAAGTTGAGAACACCTGCGGTCTCTGTGTTTTGTCAGATGAAAGTAATGATGTATTAGTGTGGCTGGCGGCAGGGGCGCCGGAGCAGCAAGAGGGCGGGGGGCAGTAAAAGAGTTGAGGGCAACGGAAACTTACAAAAAATCTGTATTTACCAAAATGCTTGTTTCAGTTTAACAAAAATGTTGACTTCAAAAATAATTGCAGATATTATAGAAAGCCATTCTGAATTTTTTGGATACGCGAATAGCTGCAATAAATATGAAAAGGCACCTCCGCCCATGTTTCCCCCATTTTGAAAGGAAACGGGGGCAATGCCCCGCCATGCCCCCTCTCTCCGGCGTCCCTGGTTGGCGCTCTGCAACAGTCACGTTTTGTAGGCTATACTTGCATGATTAGCATGCGCACTTGCAGGAAACACAGAGACAACAGTACAACGCAACGGATACTGCCGATAACAACACACGGAAGAGAATTTTTCCGCACCTCTTCTGTACACCGTACGCCAGGCAGGAAGGCAGTACCAATTTGCAAAGGTTCGTAACACCCAAACCAAAACCAGGGTCAAACTCCAGCAGATCTACCAGCACCGAAGCAGACACATTAACCACCAAGTCACGGGTGGTCCGAAGAAGGAAATGTTTTTTGAGAGCTAACTATGAATTTATAGCTTTCTTAGAATCAGGATCCTGTGGATGCAACGAAAAGAGGAAGCTTACTTGTTTCGATTAGTTTTCGTCTGTGCCAAATTGTCGAATTGCCCGTGCCTTAAGAAACCGTAGATTTCTTTTGCTCTATTATGCAATATTATTGAAACGCCCGATGCACCGAAAGAGCTCCAGGCGTGTTTTTGCGAGTTTTTATCAATATTGACGACTTGTGCTGTTGCCAAATTGAAACTGGTGTGGGCAGTCAGGGTTACGACAACCAACTTCCCCACGGCAACGACAACCACAATAACTGAGGAATTTGCCGAAGGTTTCCGAGTCTTATTGAGCTTCTGCGATTGAGGATTAGAGGTTGGCGGCGAGGGTCGCATTACTTGTTAAATTAGACGCTGTTTGTTGGTTGTAGAGCAAAGTCGAGCACTAAAGCTGTTTGCCACAGTATAATATTACATAACATTACTGTTAAGCTCAACAGAGACGTTTCATCACCTGCTTTCAAGAAGAAATCGGCACAGCATGGCAAGAGTGCCGGACGCGACACCAGGTATAACCAGCTTCACCCATTTATCCTTTTCCGGATAAATCGATTTTGTTTGCCACATCTTTTTGCCCTTCGAGCGAAAGATAGATTCTAAGTTTTCTTAAGAATAATGTTTCTGTTTTCACGTTTGCTGGTCACTAAAAGAAATGCTGCAGTGAAAACTAAATCTTAAACAAGCGTACATCTATACACAACTTTGCAATGATATATCTGAACTTTTCATACTTTAGAAGTTTTTTGTAAATTTTGTTCAGCTTATTTCTAAGGTTTTGAAACAAACATTTGATTTCTTTTCTTCAAGTTATATTTCAACAACAAAGTAAGTTAAAAAACCCGTCTGTTACGTTGACATGCGTCAAACGAAACTGACGTTTATTACCAGTTATCTCAAGTAATTCTTACATCTACTATAACATTTGTAAAGGTGATAACTGATAAGTATTTAAAAAAGGTAAGCATGTAATCGAATATTAAAAATCAAGGTAAAATTTTGTGTACCATAACACAACATAATTAACAGTAGAAAACTGAAAGTCTACGTTTAAAACATCTTTCCAAACCGAACAATTTCAATCCAACACATCATTTCAATTATACACAAGATATGTTTTATCTGTTATCTGTTGCATGATGTGTGATCTGACAGAATTGAACAAGAGCCAATCCAACACCTCTTCGCATCTATGCGTAATCCACTATCTTTAACATCTTCTTATTTTCTTTGCATTGCGTGATATCAGCGCTTACTAACGTTTTCAAAATCTGAAAAAAGCATACTGTTCTCTCATACCTGACTTACCCAAGACACAGCGAGTATGACGAAGGCGACCGTGATTGGCGCTGACCAAGTCCCATATCCGTCCACGTCTTGAAATGCGCGCACTGCGGCCAATAAACCACCAGATGTGCATAACGTTCTTCTGTGACGTAAAGCAAACGTTTCAACTAATAAACTTTTTCAAAAATTAAAACTTTTTTTTTCAGTACCTCGTTCCAAGCTGTTGCAACAAGGTCTTAAAAAGAAAGGAGGCCCTTGGTTGCAATCGGAAAGTTTCATACATTCTTAGAAAATTTGTGAGTCGCGCTTCACGATACAACTTTTGTGAAAGATGTCTCCCTTTACGTGGTGCAAAGTTATTCAGCTTATGTAATCTTTTATGCGTTAGCAGTGGACGGAAAACCAAATGTTGAACTTGAGACTGTTGGGGGTTCAATAAAAAGCAAGTTGTCAGAGCTGCTATTCTTTTCCACACTTTCGACATCTGCCGTAAATAAGGCCAAACGTTATCATTTTTACCACAAAGAAGTGATTGCAGCAAGACCTGTAAGTTTTCAAAGCGCTTAAGGTTTCACTTCAGAGGTTTGCCTGAGTTTTATCTGTTTGAACAGTGCTTTCTTGTTTTCAGTGATTTCGAAAAACGCTGGAAAATACATTACCTTAAACTGCATTTTCACAGGTTTCTCAAAAACATTTCCACACAATACAAACATACATATTCTTGAAAAAGTGAAGTTATTACTTGAATTTTGTAGTAAATCATCTAAATCACTTTTCTGGTGGCTTTGTACTGTGTTTTGGACGAAAAATTAAATGTTCTTCCACCAAGAATGCAAATAACGTCACCTATGGCTCCAATGAGCATGGTTTATGACGGTGGTTCCCAATATTGTTATGAGCTCCCCACGCACTACACCTATGCATAAAACCAAACGACGCACTACATTAAAATATTCACAGATTGTTATTTAGCTTAAGCTCACCTGTCTTATAAATAAAGTGAATTTTTCGCGTAAAGTTACTACTGTTTCCTCGTTGCTGAAATCAATTTCGTTATTGTTACACCACTGCGCATAGTGTTACATCACAGCCCACAATGATTTTAATCTTTTGCAGACTCATTTGCGCGTACATCGACTGAGTTTGAGCATGTTTTCAAACATCCTAAGATCCTGGTAGCGAAGGTAGATGTTAGCTTGCGACACCCCTGCAATCTCAAAACGATGCACCATAGGGCGTCGAGACACCCGCTGGAAAACCTCTGGTTTATGAGCTGGAGTTCTTCCCACGGAATAGGAAATGTTTTAAGCGCAAATCAATGAAAATTTTATAAATAATATTTTTTGTGGCGATATGTACTAAAATTCGTAAGGTTGCATAAGAAACCCTGTAACAAAATCATATACTCAAAGAAATAATAACAGCAAATTAAAAAAAACAGGCAATCCTTGTTATCTTTCGTCGCACAATCAGTTACGAGTTAAAACTTTTCACGAGAGGTGGGCCTTGTGGATGCAAGTAAGCAACTGTAACATACTTGGTATTGCAATTGAAATCCGTCATTTCGACAACAGTTGTGTAAATTGAAAGAATGGTACCGTAGCAGGCAAAGTATTTTAACATCCTTTCACCAAAGAGACCAGACAGCAACGACAGTACAGGAACTGCAGACAGATGCAGAAACTGCAAAACAGAAAAAAGTGCTGTGGCCTGTGACCCATAAAATAAATACGTCAAGGAACACAAGAAAATTACTGGAAAGAATATCAAGGTGTTGGCTTGCTTGCAGTCTAATGCGCCATTCACATCTGTTTTATGCAATGCCTGTTAGTTTCCTCGCCGATGGCAAAATGTTATTTTTATGAAATGACGCGTGATGAAAAGTCACCAAACCAACATCAAAGTTTAATAATCTCTTGGAGATCCATTAAAACCATGTAACTAGAAAATTGCTTTTCGTGTGTTGGCATTGTAAAATTATAATTTTTAGTTTTCCAAAAAATGCTGGCAACCTTTAGTGGGATTATGAAAGACCTCAACCGTGAATGGAAAATATCGAATACCATTTTCAAAGCCAANGTTTTAAGACAAACGGGTTGTAGAGGTTTTCCTGCTTGATACGTGATGATGAGNGTAATGTTCGCATGACATGCATATAGTTTCTTCGTTGAACAGTTCAACTGCTTTTAAAGCGAAAAGATGTTGCATTTGTACTGAGGTAGCGCCGCTGGTTGCCCGAACTTCTTTTGTCCAAACTTTACAACACCTATTGCAGCAGTGGTCATACTTGCGTGGAAAAGTTTCTGATAACTATGGCATTTTTGGTACTCCGTAAACAAATTCAGTCATCACGGATAGGAACGATCAAAATTGGCTTTATAATGCTTGATTATTATTATCAATAGGACATTTTTAATTTTTGAATATTTATCAAATATCACTGTCCGCATCCGCAGCCAACGGCAGGCCAGAGAGGATTTACTGAAATATAGTTTTTCAAGTCAGAAGTACTGTTTGTTAAAATGCTTTAGTATAACAATACAACAGCTTTTGCTTTGGTGATGTGTTGTCGCATTCAAACAAGCAGTGTTTAAAGGAGACTCGAAACTACACATCTGGTTTCAAAAAAGTGTTAAAACCTTTTCTTTAGAGTTTAAGGGGCGTGAAGAGATTGTTTTAAAAGCGACTTGCAGTGAATATAAGGCACGCGTTTTCTATCATGAGATCATGCACTTCCTCGGTGCTGTCGACGCAGTCCTATATTGAGCAGCGTTGCGGTCTTGGCAAACGCTGCGCGTGCTGGCCCATTCGCCCACACAGTGCCCCGCCGGCAGCTTCAGAAATATGTAATCATTGCAATCGATCATTGAGAGAGTCAGTTAAATATATTTGAAAGAAAAGGAATAAATACACAAACTTAAACTTTTCTTGCGGTTTCAAAGATCTGTTTCTGTTATTTTACTTATGACCAACTGACCGTTATTTCCAGCAAGGGTTGCTTTTATACCACAGATTAAACGTACATATCAGCCTCATCAACAAATATGTCTGCAACACGCAAATTTACTAAACGCAGCAGACTAATTAGTTCGATACAAGGTTAATGTTTTTTCAAAAACAATTTGCACCAAATGTTTGGCCTTAACATGAATTTCTCACAAAACAAGGCTGTGTTTTTCGCAACCCATACATTCTTATGAATGCTAGAAACAGTTTTAGCAGATTTCAGTACAACATCATCAGGCAGTGTGATACTCACTACTTTCGTCAGCATCGTTTATGTGTGGGATATGTGTTTTCTAAAAGGCACGTGCATGAAAACTGCAAAACTCAAGCTGAAGATACAAACTTTCTTGACGATATAAAACAAAATTTTTCGTTTCTCACGATCCGCTTCATAAATATATCTGAAGCGGATGGTGAGAAAGCGTTTTGCCAAGAGCTGCTGTAATTTGGTGTGCACTTAAGTCTAAACTCTAAACTTTCAAGCGATATTTTGATTAGCAGGAAAATCCCATCAGAAATGACGTAAACGTTCGAGCAGTGGTGCACAACCTTTTCGCTATTGCTGGCCGCATTACGTTTATTTTTATGAATTACGGTCGCCAGCAGTGAGTTCAAGATATTTTTAGTTTTGTTCATTGCTTCTGTTCTACATCCACACGTCTGTTTGGCCGTCTTTCTACAAAGCATCCTCATGCATTGGACAAAGAAGTTTTACAGTATTAATGCATGGTCGTCATATTTAATATTTCAAATTGCGTGTGCACCGAGCATAAATTTTTATCTAAGGTTGCAGGTTGTACACCCCTGCGTTAGATCCTTAGTGTATAACGTCAATTCGGCTGTCGGGTTTGTTCTTAGAACAGCTGGCCGCCAGTCCTGTATTTTGTGGCTACAAAAGCAAAATTGAAGCATTCGGTGTGGTCATATTTGTATGAGACAATAACGCAGCGATAAGAGAAAGACATATTCGAGCAGAAGTAATTAAAAATCGAACTCACCAGAATGTGGAAAGTTGCAAAGGCAATTACAAAAGATACAGAAGGAAGTCTTCTCCGAGCAGAAATGAAAGCAGGAACAACAAATGCCGCACCGCTAACTGCAACCACTATTGCTGTACCAAGCACTAAACCCATCACTGTGTTTTTTGTGATTTTTTGGAGGAATTAAACGCACTTGCAGCTTTGGAGATAGGACACCGGTAAAAAAGTTTCGTTGTTGGCAAATTCGTTGTAACGAATTAAACCAGGCAAGTCAAGTTATCATCCAGTGTTTCAACACATGAAACGCATGACAAAATTCGTTCCATAAAGGGAAACAACGAAAATTTTTCACCAAATTAACCTTCACTTCTCAGCATTCTAAACTTATTGAAGCCTACTGTAAAAGAAAGTGTAACTTTAACCCATCAAGTACACGCTTAGATATAATTCTGATAACACTTGGATGTCATCCTTAAACATCCACGTATATCTTGTCCAACGTAAACTGCTTTAAACTAAAGAAACTGTGAAGCTGATCAAAAGCATTACATGTTGCTCGGCTACAATGCTGAAGCAGACCACGAAGCGTAGTGAGTGTTTGTGTCAGACAGACAACAAACGACAGGAATGCAAGCACGCTCTTCTTATTGTGATGTAACTCTCATGGGGAAAAGACTTTCGCGTGAGGCAACAGCTGACGGGCTCAGCGAAACCTCAAGTCAAACTGCAAGAAATCACCTGTTCAGAAATAAACTATTCTTTGCTTTCAGTAAAGTAAACGTCTCAAGTCTGCCTTGCGTACAACCACCAACGGTAGGTTTGTGTTTGGGCGATTTTTTTAACTTTGCACGCAACAGATGGAAATGACTACTCACGGCCATAATTAAAATCCACAACTTGCGAAACTGTCTCTTTCACGTGCACAGCTGTTTTTGTGGATGCAGAAAAAAGATAAATGGCAAAATTGATGAACATTATGATAAAGGCGATGAGGTGATTTTTGGGAAGGTAGCTATTTAATTTTTGGATATGTATTCTGTGCAGGGAGGGAGGTTATCACTGAGGTCAGACCAAGAACATACCTGACTGCCATTTTTAACAAAGTTTTCGACTGCTGAAAGTTTGTTCAATTAAAAGTATTTTCAATGATATCAGAGTATTTTTGGCAATTTCTTCCTGAGGTATACTGAACTGAGGAGCACGCTCAAAAAGGACACAGGGCCGGNCTTAAGCCGATGCAACCGATGCGGCTGCATTGGGCCCCGCGCCCCAGGGGACNCCGCGCCACGGTGTTTGGGCGGGTTGTTTATTTTTGCCAGATACTACTTGCGCACGAGAATTGTAAAAATGCTTATAAATCTCATTGTTAGCAAATAATTATCCCGTTTGAATGAACGATGAATTTCCTCTAACTATTATTGAACGTTGTCAAACGTGCTCAATTCTTATGCTGAGCGGTATATCTGCGCTCCATCCAGAGCCGTGTGAAAGGCTGTTGGGGCCCCGCAAAAAAAATCCAGATGGGGCCCTTTAATATCAGCAAGCATTTAGGCAGATGCGTGCTTTTTCGATCCAGTGACAAATTAGCCCCTTGAACAGCCCTATTTGAAAACCTAACCAAGCTAAACTAATAATGTACAACTTAGGAGAAAATAACTTTAATGAACAGCCGATGCAAAATAAGTGAAAACTAACTTTATCACTTGCTAGTTGTTATCATCAATACAGCGAAACAAATATCTCTTCTTGTGATGTGATAGGAAATTAGTTATGATGTAATTTACCTGTTTGATGTAGTTGCCGTACTTGCATCAACTATAGTGTACGACAGGGGTGTGTAACCTGCGGCCCGCGGGCCAAATGCAATACAACAAAGTGGATTTTTATGCCGGTCACTAGTACTAGATAGCCTGTGTGAAATGAAAGCGCGGCCCGCGGTCTAATCTGTTTAATTGCGTTAGGCCCTTCAGTAATAAAGGTTGAACACCCCTGGTATACGGCAATATGTGAAACCGGCAGTCTCATTAATGCTTGTGATTTGAATCCCGGCGATCACAGAGCACCTGGTGGTCGCTGTACAGCCTCATCATTTTAATAGCCAGACTTAATGTAATCATCTTGGTGCTTTCACCAAAAGCTGATAGGTGGAAGCAGTGCGTAGAACTAACTGCTTCCCAACACCCCCTCTGTCTTTACTTCTAATAAGAACGAATTTATTGGAATCTGACACCATCCATCTTCATCAT
>JGI24159J19872_10002643_pt1 | contig 21588 bp, 16 predicted proteins | sample Ectturendosymbi4_FD_19872 | JGI IMG/M metagenome (IMG submission 19872) | reverse complement strand
TTACTGAACAGGATTTCAATCAAAACCTTGGAGAAGTAGCCTACAGTATTTATCTAGCTGTATATTGACCTATAGCTCAAAACGTAGAGACTTGACTCGGAAATCAGGATAAAATATCCATTTATCCTAACTTCTTGTAATGTCGCGACAATGATGACCAACTAATCCAAAAGATATTTTTCTTGACTCTTACACTTTGCGCTTGTGCTGAATGTATTGGTTCGTAAGTGATCTGATTTACTTGAGTTTAACCAAACCCACAATGCAGCAATGTTTTCATCCAAGTGCGAAACATTCGCTTTACAGATACATCACACCTAGTTTTGTTGGACATATTTTTCGTTTTGAAGGTGAAACTTGGTACTTTTTTGCCAATTCACCGTTGTGCATTTTGATTTAATCTTAAATATATTTTTGTGTCGTTATGCAAGTAGAACTCTTAGAATGAAACTTTTGACATGGTGCCGAGTTACAACTCTGGCAGGGCTTTTCGGGTCGGGCAAATCGAGCCTGCACACAAAACATTTTCTGTAACATTAAGAGTAATGACTTTTTTCTTTCGTGGTGTAGATCTGTTGTGCTCACCGCGGTTACTTCTGTGAGTGAAGTGGTTGTGATTTTTCTTCAGCTACTTCTGTTTGCAAAGACAGCTGCGTTCTTTTGTTCTCTGCTGGGATTGGTCTCATACTGTTTTTGAGAAGGCGACAGCGGTGAGGAAAGTAGAGAGATGGCGTTGCGTCGAAAATACCAATTACTCACGCGATTATTGACTTGTTTTAAGAAGCCTGCAAGCCGGTTTTTCATATATATAGATCTATCCTAGAAAGTTTCTTTTATGCCGACAGCGCCATCATGGATAATTTCGTGATAGTTTTTTTTTTTTTTGTTGAGAAACATTACATTCCGCGTATTATCGTTGACTAACATGCTACGTTTATGCCAGATTATGCCAATGTTTTGGTCAAGGTGGTTGCTATTTTCGGTTTGATAAACTGTGTACCTGCAACTACACCTGCACACAACGTTTTTTATTACTCCGCAGTTGCGCATATTTTAACTTTCTCGGTAATTTGGCTTTCAGGCCTAAATCGGGCTTCAAAAATAAATGTCGGGCTCGATCCGGGTTCAGGCTTCAAAATGAGGCCCTTTCACAACTCTGTGTGGGTATGTAGGCAGAGGCCAAAAAGGGGAGATTGAAAGGATACATCCTACACCCACCTACAGTAAAATAGGTTGAAATCATTTTGTGAAGTAGGCTACGCTAATTTTAGGCCAAATATTTTTGCTGCTGGTAAGAAGATATCAATGGAGATTTTGGTAGGGGTGGGGCTGCATGCATGATGCCCAGTAGCATTAAAAAGATATGCAGCTTTTTCAAATAAGGGAAATGTGCAAGAAAAATATTTATCGTGTTTGTAACGTTAAGCGACTTGAACAAGACATCAAATCGCGCTGTAACCCACACTTCTGTTAAAATGCATGAAGGTTGAAGTGTTCTACTGTAAGAATAATATGCCCGTGCGACCAATGCGATTAACCATTTTGTGTACTCCAACTGACAGCTCTGATGAAACCCAATTGATGTATTCCACTATATTGTTGTGCTTGTTTACATCCAAATACGATATTAATGGAGGCAGGCTGAACTACAGTACCGTGTCCAGCAACATATTTAAGTATATTAATATGTAAATCATCTGCACGGACAAAGCAAAGCGTGATTAATGTTGCTCTCAAAACACATCTAGAAATAAGATTGGGAATATGTATATGTAAAACGTCACTTCTGCATCGACCCGATGAGTATATTGGTTTCCCACCAAGCTGTCCCCCACATTTTACAACAAAATTGCGCCCATGAGCACAGGTATATGTTGACAAACTTTAGTGCCATTGTTTGACAACAAATAGTTTTCGTCCCACTTTTATTAGTCAGGTTTTTGTCAACAATAAAGACCATTGTTTCAATTGTAGTTATTAGTAGCCTACGAACCCGAACATAAGCTCAGGGTTGCCAATTTGGCTTTTTTGAAGCCAGATTTTAAAAATCTGGCTTTTTAAACGTGTTTGGCTTTTTTTCAAAAACTAAAAAAAGCCAGACAAAATCTGGCTTTTTCTGGCTTTTTTCTGGATTTATTTCAGAACAATACTGCACGAATTTCCTCGTTAAGGCAATGTGACCCACTAACTGGCTCTGTGATGCAACAGTTGACCTACCTAACAGTGGTAGTTTCCTCTTCTGTAGTTGCATGTCTCACGTGTTGTAATGGTTGCATTTCGTGATGTCCTGCAGGCCCGTAGCCAGGTTTCAATATTTGGTGGGGCACAATACATTTTTAGGGGGGAAAGATTTTTGCTTTTACTATATACTTAAAACGCATTTTTCTGGGCGCAACAAAATTTGGGGGGGGGCACGAAAGAAATTTGGGGGTGCACTGCCCCCGAATGCCCCCCCCTCCCGTGGCTACGGGCCTGATGTCCTGTCCCGGACACAACTCATTAAGCGCAATGGTTCCAAGCCACGTGTTATATTTTCAAGTCTGGGTTTTTCATGCTTTTCTAAGTTTTTCTTCTTAAAATCTGGGGGTTTTAAGATTTAACTACGTTGCGCCAGCGGTGATTTAGGATATGGTATGACGTTTTACTTGTAGTCTCCGTCTTTCTTTATCTTGTTTAATGAACCCATTCTAAGTGTCTTAGTCTTCAACGTAACTGATTAACAAACAACTGATAGCCTTCCGTATAAACTGTAAATGTTAGCAGAGTGCAGTAAGTTCAACTTCAAGTGACAATTATGCTAATGAATCAAGCCGAAAGAAAAAGATCAAGTGTTACACACCTAGAAATTTGAGGTAGACTTAGGCTAGAGTGGTTGAAAGATTCAGATCTCAAAGATTTGCCACAGCAGGACAGTAGGAATGAAGATTATATTCAAGGTTCATTCTAACTGCTGCTAGTGGATAACCCTTAAAAATGTAAACAATTAACAAGATTATGGGACAGCGACATAAAGATTCGGACAGACAGAAAAGTTAATTACTACACTGGCAACTGCTGCAGGTTTTTAAGCTATGTGTGTTTTTAGCTGTGTTTTTTTTCCTGTGTTTAGGTCTGGCGTTTTTAGTATTTTGTGACTAAGTCTGTTTTGTTCGCTTTTCTTGTGAGTAGATCTAGCTTTTTTGTGACTAGGTCTAGCTGTTTTGTTTTTTTTCGTGACTAGGTCTGGCTTCTTTTTTGGCTTTTTTGTGACTAAGTCTGGCTTTTTTTGGCTTTTTTTTGTGAGTCGGTCTGGCTTTTTTTCGTGAAAACAGGTTGGCAAACCTGCATAAGCTACACTGTGGCAGGTAAGATGCAGGTGTGAAAGAATATATTGGTAGATCAAATATTCTTGCAGACTCTTTCCTATCAGTAGTTAGGCTACCGGTAATAACTGAAAACAAGCAGCAGTAGCATAACATGAAAGTTATAACTAATTGGTAGCGACCTAGCATTGCTTTGCACAGCAGTACATTATCCGGAGGGTTTAAAGAAGCAATGTAAACAAATGTGTGAAGTTTTCATCTGTGGAAAAGATTCTATGTTTTTAGCACAATAACCAGTCTTCTTTTCTCCTAAGCTTTGTAGGTCAAAATGTGCTTTACTTTGTGATTCATCACTGCTTATTATTAGAGCGAGAGATAAGAAATCAGATGTTTTTCATCTGTTTTATAAGTCAAAGGTGAATTTCTTGCTAGTAGTCATACTATTTCTTTGAACAAAGGGCTTTTAAACACATTTTCGCATTTGTGTTAATGCAGATGTGTGTATGTTAGAAAGAACACATCAGAGAGGTAATCGACGATGTGCTTTACGCTCTTTGCATGGTTTCCCTGGCAGCACTGTTAGCTGGAATCATCAAGAGTGCAACAGGCAAAGTATGCATGAGTGAAAAACACTTGGTCAGTTGAAACTGGTCTGCTTTCAAATGCTCGGACACAAACGTAGTTTTCCAAACAGGCATTTTCTTGGTTCTGTTTGTAAGAAATACAAAAGTCCTCAGGCATTGACGGCAAAACCAGCAACTGTCTTTCTAGAAATTGTTCAAATTACCGTTATCTTTGAGTTACGTTTCTGCTAACAACTGTTCTCTGAATCGTCAAAACTTGTGATTGTTGTTTTTTCGCTGATTTCTTCATGGTAAGAGCGCTGCTTGTAAAAAATATCACATTAAATTACTCAAAAATGTTTGGTACATTCCCTTTGTTTTGTGTAGCCTACTTCATATATTTCATTTTCCATTCAACTTGAGGCACACCAAGACAATTGAAAATATTGATGTGTAAACACGAACAGAAACCGGAGCTGAATCCGGAGCCCGAGCCATGAAAAAAAGAGCTCCGGAGCCGAAGCTACAGTCATAAAAATTCACAGTTCCGGAGGTAGATCCGGAGCCACTTTCATGAACAGAGGAGCTCCGGAGCCGAACTGTGTCATTTCTACGACAGCTCCGCAGCCCTGTTCTTGTCAAAGCATTTTCTTGAAGTAAGTTCAGTAAGATGTGCACCTCCGTGTGTGCCGGATTCCTTAGGTTTTGGTCAGGGTTCGGTTGTTAGATGGAGTTTCTTGAGCGGATCCGTGTAATGAAATTAAATTTAAGTCGATCACTTTATTGTCTTGTGCAGATTTCAGCCTTAAATTTTAAGCAACTATAACAATATTTGGTAAAATAAGTTCCAAAAAACAAAAATATGATGATCAGTGATGTAGTCGCGACTGTAACCTTCGAGATCGAAACCTGGTTAAAACTTCGAAACCAAGGCTTCATCAAAAATCCCGAGACTCGAGACTTCATAATTTGTGCATTTTGCCGAATTTTTTTTAATGTCGTCATCACTTCTAAGTCGATTTTTTTCAAATCTCTGGCATTTTTCCGAACGGTTTTGGTTGTTTCTTACCTGCAAATACAATAAACAAAAGTTGTTGGGTTATAGAAATTTTACTCTGCCATTTCTTTGCAATATTCAAAGTTTCTAGACTTGCAGCCTTTGAGACCGAGACAAGACCTAAAACCTTTGAGACCGAGCTCGCAAAAATGGGTCTCGAGACTTGTCTAGTCTCCATCACTGATGATTATTCAAATATGCAGTTCGGTTTTACAGCAATCATACGCTGTATCCAACTACTTTCTGATGAAAAACAAGAACAAATTTCGCACTGATCGTGTTGAAAGTTGAACTAAATTGATATTTGAAACTTTTTTATTACTGGTGTATTTCAATGTGTTTTGACTGTACTTTTGATATCATCTTTATCTTTCTGTCACGAAATTAGCAGTGGCGCTATCTACTGGATTATTATATCATTAATGACACCTGCTTCGTTAGATATTTAAGTGTATTTCAAGTTTTCTAAGCGATTCTTTGACTTTTCCTTAGTTAAACTTGCTGCTTGTTTGAAGCCACCAAGCAGAGCTAATTATCATATAATAATGGCTTATTGAAGGGACGCAACAACGCCACTAGGATTATGCTTCAACCCACAACGTGCGATGTGAGTTATCGCAAAAATGAAGTTTTAGCACTTTCAGGCCCCCTGCTGAAATTGTGTAATAGGGGAGGAATGAAAAGTTCCAAAATGAGCCAAGGTAGGAATGCATCAAAAAAGGTTGGGAACCATTGCTGTAGCACACCACTGTTAAGTGTTAGAAAACAATACTCGGAAATAAAAGCAGTACCACCGCAATGTGCTTGAACGTCTCGACCTGCTACAGTCTAATGGCCCTTATTGGCAGTGTGCACTGCCTTGGGTTTCTGGAGAGACATATTACCTCGGTCTTTTTATTGCAGTGCTAATTTTCATTCCCGCTTGGCTCCGCGCAGATACAAGCCGATCAAGTGCACGTTGTAAACCCTTTGCAGAAGATGAAATCAGTACCAAAGTTTTTGATGCAACGCCCTTAACGAAAACCGCACTGGATATCATCCGGCTTTACTTATAGCCTACTACCTGACGGCATCTTTTTGCAAGGCACTTGGCATTCACTTTTCCAGGGAGATTGAAGAGAGAGATGTCACAGTAGTTGGTGCATTCTCTCCTGTATCCCTTCTTGAGTAGGGGGATAATCACTCCAGTTTGCCAATCTTTTGCCTGCCCTTCCAATCCAGAACACCAGGCCACTTGACACACACGAGTAAGCTAAAAAACTCCTCTGTTTGTGGCTTTGAAAATTTCAAATCGGATTTAATTACGAGCTGCAGCATAGTGCCTACCCATGCCTTCACTTTTCCTTTTCTTTTCAATGATGCGCTCCAAACTCTGGTAATGACAAAGGGGTATGGGCGTACAACAAAAAGTATTTCCATAGACTTTTGCGAAATGCAATTTTTCAGAATTTTTTACCCCAAGAAAACGAGGAGCGACTTTCACAAAGCAAAGTGCTTTAAAGCCGCAAATTTTTATCAACACTTTCATTCCATAATCAACTTTGCAGGTGCTATAAAAGGTTTCTATACTGCAAAATACCAAGAGCAGCACAAACAGGTGCTACGTTGAAAAAGCTGTGCAACTGTTTTGTCTCAAATCATTCTTTATCGCGCGGACTAACGAATTTATTTTTTTGTCTCGATGACTAACGAATTTATTACTAACGAATTTATGAACTAACGAATTTATATGCGCGGACAAACGAATTTACTATTATTATTATTTGTCTGGAAGGCTTGTGATGAGTACTAAACATAGTGCCGGATGAAGGTAGCGCGGGGCCTGTAACATATCAACAGCGCGGGGCCCTAAATTAAAAATACACTTGAACAAGTGAACAATTGTTAATCATAAATTCGGTGACCATCCACATGCGACTACCATTAGGCATACCGAGTTTCGTAAGTATGAACCTTGGAGTGTCCCTGACTCCAGCAGACTGAAGCAAGTGCCTGGTCTTGGTACGACGCGGCCGAGATTTGAGTTCCGTCCTACCAGTCGCGAAGCAAGCGCTCTAACCATTAGGCCGCACGTCAGAGGTCGTCAGAATTTAATCTGCTAAAGTGTCAAAAAGTGTCAAAAATGTGGGGGCGAACTTTGAAACTTGGTGTGCCTTCCCCTCCCTGTGGATACACTACTGCCAAGTATAGACGTTGTTTATGGTTCGTTTGGTCCTCGAAAATGTTGGCGTATTTTTGCTTCGTTAAGATGAAAACGCGGGTTAGAGATCCGTTGTAATGTGAATGGTTGGTTCAAATGATTTTTCGTTGATACTTGTCCTACTATATTTTTTCTTGTTCATGAAACCAAGCAAAATTCCTGATAATGACAAGCCCCTACATTGGTTGGACAGCTCTGCGTACAGTTTACAGTGAAAAAAATATAGAACAAGATAAAGTTTGCAAATAGTTTATTTGACAGTAAAGAACAAAGCAAGCAATTTATAAACGAAATCACCGGTTTCTGGCAGTGAGAACTGTGTACTGTAGAGGAAGCAAACATTGCATGAAATATGCAATGAGTATTGCATAAATGATTTTTTAAACAGGTATGCGCGTAATTGCTTAGAAACAGTGATCCCGCCATCACTGAAATTCAGAAAGATGCTCTTGCTTCGAGAACAATTTTGGAAAAAACTAAATAAAGGTCACCAATGAAATGCATTTGCCAAATCCTTATAATTGTGAAAATTAAAAAATGTGAGCTGGTACTCTTGGGATTTGGGGGCCCTCATTGGTGAGGGTTGCTCAGTTGAAGTGTGCTAGGGGTTCGACACTGGGTATACACTAGCTTAAATAATATGTGTTCTGCGAAAAACACATGGATCTTTAAAAACAGAGTTTTATGCACACATTTTTTAACGCTTTGATGTTAACAAATTTTTTACACGAAATCACTCTCCACTCATCCTTTCACGTTTCATTATTTAAATGCAGGTGAATCCATTTTATTTAAATTTTTATGAATGAGTCTTGCTTAAATCAAATCATCTGGTGCATTTCCAGTTTCTCCACACTGTGCACATATAGCTACGTTTTGATCTTCAGATTAAATAAGCTTTGTACAGTCATAGGCATTGTGCAGATACAAAACATTGTGAAGCTGCACTTACATTTAAAGTTTACGGATGAATACCGCAAGCCCACTACATTTGACGGTATTGATCAACACCTGTACTCCGTAACAAAAACAATTCAATCTCATGAGGTAAAACAATCACCAAAAATGCAGAATAAAACTTTTTCTTGGAATTTGAGAAATTTATCTTTAGAAAATTGCCAACTGTGAAAAATTCAGAAACGTTCAGCACGACTTACTCTGTAATGTGTTTGTATAGAAAAAGAAAAAGGTATTTCAAACAGCTTTGCCCGTACTGTCTTCCTGAGCATAAAACCTGGCAAACGCCCTCAAGTGGGCTTTCCACCAAAAATTTGCAGCGTCATCAGCTGTCCAGCGCCCTCTTCCGGCTGTTCGACCTACTCTTTTTTTCTTTTCCATGGTTTTGCAACTTTTCTTAATTTTCAGGCTAAACTATTCAGACCGAGTACTCTTCAGTGTGGTACAACAAAGTTTTTGTCCATGTTTTTAGTTGGTCTTGACTTTTTGAATGAAGACAGTCGCAATAACACGTCTCGCTACTTTTTCTTCTTGTAATAAAAGTGTGAAATAATCGGACTAGTGTAAAATTCATGCTGCTTTTAATAGCTGTTGATTTTCTAACAGATGCGGAGGCAAAGCGGCGTGAAACGATTTTTTTACTGCTTTCTTCAAAGGTTTTACTGCTTTTTGAGGTAAGGCTTGCCTCACAGGCGATACAGTTTTTTTGGGATCATACACTTCAATGCTCCCAACCTTTTCATTTTCATCTTCATAATTATCTTCGTGAACGTTTTGCTGCGCCTGTAAAAACATTATTGAATGAGCACCCATTCTGTATCTTTTTCATTTCTAATAAAACTCGAGATATAATCACAAATGTGAACAACACATTAAAAACATACGTCGATACGCATTGGCTGATATCAAACCGAATGACTCTAAATTTGAGAAACGTGTTGAGCTCCCACATAAACAGTATACATTACATTCCCGTCATCCTTAGGTTTAGATCAGGGTCTTGTACTCCGAGGTTAAATGAGGACTTTTAAAGTAACCCGAGGGATCATTATCCTTTATATTAGATGGAGTTTGGTTAAGAGTCACAGATGCCGTTCGTTGACAAATGATATATACGAATTCGCGTTTAACATTGTTTCTATCGCATGGACATAAACGGCACAATCATTTCAATGTGTCCATTAAAAGCAACCATTTCGTTGCATAATCACTTAACCTTAAGAGCTATTTGAGTTCTTTCGATTCCAACTGACATGTAGCTCTAAACGTTCAAGCGTTATAAAGCTTGAACTGTTGTTTTTTTTGAAACATTAAGATCATGACTTTTTCAGCAAGTGCAGTCCAATCATACGTTTGTTCTCTCACTGGATGTGCGCTCATGTTTTGCTCATTCTTTTGAAGAAAACAACATTGTACCTTGGCAATCTTGTCTGCAGCCTGCTTTGATCCCGTTCTTCGCAAATGCTCTTCTTGGATTTTCAGTTCATGGTTCTGAACAAAGTCAAACAATTCAGTTTAATTTTCTCTAAAATACGGTATTTGCTTTCAGCACCACGTAATCTTTTTGCGATATTGTTCATTAATTTTCTAATGTCTGCTCCTCACAACGCTCATATTGAAAATGAAACATCGTCTTGATGGGCGATTTTGAAGGGATTGCTAATTTTTTAAAACAACAAATGGTATAGTTTTTCCACCCTTCAAACTGTTCATTTAACTCAATTTATTTTAACATGGCTTTTTCTTATGAGTTCCATTAAAGTGATAAGACCATGTTCTGCTTGGTTTCTTAATCCGCAAATTTCTGGAACTGCCAAAAAAAGTTATCCAACCTCTGAGCTGAATCAAGGGTCGCCGCTTCATTTGACCAAGTGAGCGGTCTTATTCGTAACTGGCTCTGGCTTGCTACATCACATAGTTATTCTATCAAAATAAAGTAGAAACATATTAGACAAGCTTAAGCGTCACATTCAATTTTCTTTAATGCGAGAGATGTGTCAACAGGACAGATATTGCGAAAATAACCCATTCGTCAATAGTTCTTCCTTTGTTTTGCAAATGGCTTCTGCTTTCACGCATTAATCAAGAGTTTAGTGAGATATTTTTTTAAAGAAAGGTGGTCTAAGTTTCGTACAAATAATCAAATAAAAAACCCTTCGCATAAACGTAAACAGTGTTTTTTACCCAGTCGTGTCAAAGGACTGACAAACAGGCTCTGTAAGTTCCACGAAACAAAGAGCCTAACTGAAAATATCGAATTATTTCTAAAATTATTCGCGGCAAACATTTTTATGGGGAATAACACTTTAAAAAGCTAACTAATTTTCTCTTTACATCTATGTAAAAAAGAAATATAATATTTTGTGTGAACAGCGGAAGACGAAAAAATATCATTTTGAACAACTCCTTTTCTATGAAATTCAACCAGACATAAAAGTTCTAATTTTCCGCATACTATCAAGTAAACAGTCCGCTCGGTATAAATAAATTATCTTGTCCTAGTGGTATAAGGCGAGTTGCACAATAACATTCATAAAAATATTAAACCTGTGACCCGTGCACAAAACGTGCGGTTGAGCAACAAAGGTATTTAAATATGAACAGCTATGAAATTGTCTTCAAGTACGTCAATGTCTTTCGTCCATTGCAGTGAATTTAATCTATTGTTCTTTCAATGAAGCACAAGAAACAGGACACGGTTTGGGCCACTAATACTATGCTCTTACATGTAGTGCAGCCATTTTTTTCTGAAATTCCAAGTCTTTTTTTTGTTGATTCGCTTTACGAATTCGCGCTGCGCTGTCTTCTTTTGATGCTTTCCGAAGAGCTGTAATTTCTTTCATCTGTTTTCTGCGGAAAATCTTGCTGTTTGTCACAACAAACCATTGCTATTGAATACCTATGGCGAATAGGTTTTCATTCTGCAACTACAACTTTCTTGCATTTAGGGAAAAAAAGAGAAGGCTGCAGCAACAGCAATTCATACTCTTATCACGAATTCAGCGCAAGCGTTCTGGTGCTGAAAACTTGAATAAATGACGATGAATTGTGCAAAACTGCGACTAATTGTCTTTTAAGCGATTTCGTCACAAATAAAATCTAGAAAATTCACCTGATGCGCTCAAACTTCCGAAAAATAAAAACAGAAAACGGTTTAGGCAGAGATTCCGCAAAAAATTTGGGGACAATGTAGGCAGTTCTCTTTTGGTTTCATTCAGAATTTTCCAGAGGTAATAGTTGCGCAGTTTAGACAGAATACCAAGAAAAAAAAGAAAACTGAAACAGAGACATTAAGGCAGATCCAGCTGCTTAGCTGCATTATCAGATGAGTCATATGAAACAGTTAAATTAATCAAGCAATCAAACGCGACAAAATTCATGTAAACATCATGTTTGATGAATTTATGTGTCAGTAGCAATGGTAAGTCTTGGGATATGTTTACGCACAGAAGTCTTTCAAGAGGAAAAAAACACGTAATAAACTTTTATTCTAATACATTTGCAACGAAATGCAGTGATTTCTACGTCGTTCTTGGAGACAAGACCTAATAATTGTGACAATTGAGCTTATGCAGGCACGTTCAAGCTTGAATTGAGTCCCAGTGTTCAGAATAATAGACTCCCATTTTCAGATTGTTTTCCTGCACTGATGAAAATCATGTTGGTGTTTTTTTACTTCACTGTCAGGTTCGCAAATTGAGTCTGGTAAAAATATTTGGTTGTTACGCAATATTTTATCCCCTTGTGGGTAATTAAAAAACGTATGCGGAATAATAACCTATCCCAAAAATCTCGCACGTGAGATATTATTGACATATAGGAGTGGCTTTAATGGAGAGTAGCTCGTTTCAAGGGTTCAATTTCACATAAATGGGTTGAATTGTTTACAGCATTGCTCTAATAAAATCTAATGAGAAATTTCGAATTTCGGCTTTACTAATTTTCGGCTGACACCGGTATCAATATACCCGCGGCCAGGGGTTTGGGCGTCACTACTCAAACGCATTCAATTTTTTCACTGTTTCAAACAATTATTGTTGTACTACATCAACCTTGATCAACATCATCATGAAAATGTGTGAAAACAGACGAAAGTTGACATTAGCTGTAGAGACTTTCGAAACCAATTTGAGACACATGATATGAGACATTTTGAAAAAACTTTCGAAAATATTTATTCTTTCAAAGACGATTCTGCGCATTGACAACAACATGAATGAAACCTGCATACTTCCAGTATTCCTCTCTCATTTTAGCATCTAGTTCTCTGTCGTTGGAAGTTACTTCAAACCACCAGTTCCACTGAAATAATGGCTGATTGCGGCGATCTTCAATCTTACTTTCCACTGCGTAGCAACCTGAGAAAAGTTATGTGGCTTCTGAGAATAATTTTGAAAAGTTTTTTCGTTGATCTGTTTATTTATCTTAACATTTTCAAAGTTTTAAAACTCAAATAATCGTATCGACTTACAAGAAAACTAAAATATCTCACTCACCAGGAATGCTAGGAATGGAAAACTCCACTGTGCGCAAAGTGAATTCCCGCGGTGTATCTGGTCGACTAATGTCAGGAGGTTTCCCGCCCACCCAGCCGAGCGGGTAATAGTCTGTTCATGTAAAAATCGCTTGTGCTGTAAGTAACTATATAAGTGGTTACCAGTCATTCGCCTTTCCGTGCTATGAATCTATAGGTTGTTAGAATTTTCGTAGGCTACCTTCAGTGGTCCCCGTACAACTTCTGTTTCATTTTCTCACTGCATAAACACTGGCAGTTGCTCCATCAAAATATCATGGAAAAATACCAAGACAGTGAAATGGCAGGCAACCTCCGAAAGCTTGAGACCATTTAATAGTTGTGATCAGTGAAAGAAATCTTTTAACGCGTAATCGGTCTTCGCTGTGAAAGTACTTAAAACGGTTGTGTATAGAAATACTCACAAAATTAACTGAAACAAAGAGTGGAACAATGATGCAGAAGTTTGAGGGATATGGGTCACAATTGACGTCACAACGGGGTGGAAGAAAAGCCGCGGTTTATTTTGGAATTTCGAATTTAATAAACAACACGATTTAAATGTTTGTGCAAGAGTTAGTTTGAGACCATTTGGCTCTAGACAACAAACCTTTTAATCTGCACACCTGCTAAATTTTTTCCGACGTTTTGTGAATGATCGACGCATTTACGTATTTATGATGATTCGAAGTTCAAACAAAACCAACAACCATTCAGAATTATGTAGACTAGATGATGTAGATGCGCAAAGCACTGCAAGAAATTAATGAAAGGTCGGTATTCATAAAGTATGAAATTACTTTTGATGGTGTTTATAAAAAAATGACACCACGACCAGTGGCGATTTTAAGGGGTGTCCTGGGTGGCGATTTTAAGGGGTGTCCCCATGTCATCCCAGATTTTTGGCTGGCCCCAGTGTGGCCCACCACAGTTGTGTGCTTAATTGTACGTTCAAGTTAATTTGGTTGACACACACAGCAGATAACTTTCTGTCAGCAATATTTTAAACGATAATAAAAGCCCTCTAGCCAGCATTGAAGGTTTCCCAATTGCAGGATAAGCTGTGTTGTTTTTGACGGCCTAGTTATGGGAGTTGTTGACGACGACACACACCAGTGGTTGCTCGGATCCTGCCCCTGCGTTAAATTTAATCAGACCTCGGTCGTGGTGGTTAAAGTTTCACTTCGAAACAAAGAAAAAGCCGCAGAAATGGGAAGAATGATCTTCAGTGCATTTTAGTGTGAGGTGAAACTGGATTATATTACTGTCAGCACTTTGTTGCTTGGCCTAGTAGCAAAACATTTGTTAAAGCATCAAGAATTGGTGTCAGTTAATTTATCCTGGCTGCAGTCATGTGTTCTGCTGCCTTGTTTGTACGACATAGAAGCATCGTACAGAACTGGTTTGTGACTTCAGTTATAAGTCTACCCACACATGTCCTGCAACCTCATAGAACTTTGTAATGATTTTCTGTAATGATTCAGGAGGAATTCTTTTCGGTATTTCACCTCTTAGGCTGGGAGATCAAACATTTCTATCAGAAGAACGCTTGAAAGAACTGACGAATGCATATAAATATAGTGAAAATGATCAAAAACATGAAACACCTCTGGCAAAGAAATTGCTTCGGAAGGAGCCGCAGCTGCTTACACCGCTCAAGAAAGTTCTTTCGTTTAAACGTCCTTCAAAAGCTTCGTTTGATTGTTCATACATGTTGTTACTAGTGGCTGTAACTCTTCCGTCCCCAGCACTTCATGCGAGAGAAGTTTTTCAAAAATAAAATTAGTGAAAACATTTCTTAGAAATTCCATGACCAGTGAAATATTGAGTAACACTACTTTCAGTTGAAAGGGTTCGATCTGGAACAATAGATTTAGATGATTTCGTTGATGAATTTGAAAGTCGACACGAAAATCGAAGGATTAGTTTGAACCTCTTTCATGTGAATTGTTTCACATTCGTGCAGCTGTTTTCGTTCATGTGGAGTCAGCACAATTGTGTACTGGAAGTGGTGTTTCATTTTTCATATGTAGTGCTGTGGAAGTTGCATGGTTAGCACAGAATATTCGACAAAGCAGTGCACATGTGTGATTGCATCAAGTGGCGTTTAAGTGTCTCTAGAGAATAATGACGCTCGGTCACATTTAACGATATTCACAAGCCTGTGTTGGGTTTGCTAGGGTTAATTATAACAAATTAATCTTCAAAACAACGGAAAATCACCATGCAGGATAGATATTTATGTTGCCTCCCCTACCTTTTCATTGGCCCCGCGGTGCCCCCCACTTTGTTAATTCTGGAATCGCCACTGATCACGACCCCTGTTATCCACTTATGAAAGGGCAAAGTGGCGATGTTCTCTTTTTATCGTCTTCACCTGACCTCCATGGTAACACAAGTGCAAACAATTGAGCTACAAACTGCCGAGCGAAAGCAGATATCTAGCAAAGCACCAGCAATGCTATGCACGAGAAGGGATAAACTCGTAACAGTGCTGAGCAAAGAAACACTTGCACAGCGAATAGTCAAACCAGCACACAAGCACCGCGTGAGACCATTCATAATACGCACTTGCTCCTTTGCTGAGCTGGCCTTCGAAATGCTTTTCATCTCGGTAGTACAAGTAACTGGATGGTTTCAGCAAAACCTGAGTACAAACGAAAGGTTCCATGGCGATATATCTCTCTATTAATCTCGTAGACCGCGATGCAAAAGCTTTTCATGCATTTTAACCAGTAGTGTGCTTTGAAACCAAATATATAAGTCGTCTTCGGGTGGATAAAGAAAAAATGAAACGTTTCCTGCGATGTGGTTATTATACATAAATAAAACTGACAATTTGTTTACATGGCATTTACCAACTGCGACGAGCGGAATAAAATAAAAAGCTTTCTCCCGCGCCAACGTGTCTGGCGCTCCGAATCTCATCCGCATAGTTTCACCAACTGGCGATGCATGCACTAAATGCCAATGATTTGTGCTGATAATCTTTGATATAATTATACTTTCATTTTTCTAAAAAATTCTATACTCAATTTGCATAGCTTTAACACTTTTGCCTACTTTTTCTTAACACATTTGGCTACTTTTTCGTAAGTACTTAGTGCACACAATGCTGGTTACCGGTTTACCTAAAAAACACATTTGGTCGAAAATCCTTGTTTTGGTTGCAAGCAAAGTTCTTTCCCCCTAAAATATATTTTACCCCCCAAACCTTAAACCTGGCTACGGGCCTGCTTGTAGGTAGATAAATGTACACACGTAGACTGTGAAGTAGAAAATGCAGTTTATTTGAGACAGATTGCTGATTGGATGTGGATTAGAAAGAGATTGAAGGCTTTCCTTTTCAGTCGCGGCCGCGCTTTTGTGCGAAGTTCATGTCAGACTGCTGTTTGTTGTCGAAAGATTTCAGCATGGTGCTGGCAGTTTGTAAGGCAGGAAAGGTTAGATATAACTTCCTTTTCAAATGACTGTTTGCGTGGTGATAAAATGTATGTACCTAGTGGTGGGATTCAAATTTTTAAAAACAGGTTCTCTCACTCCAGGGCTCACCAACAACAGGTTCTCTCGTTATCACAGTTTCCAGAGGCAAATCATGCTGGTGGGCCCAATGTAATGTAATGGTTTATTGTTTCAAATGACTCAGCTAATAGGCAGAAGCAATACAAAAGTGCAAAGGCTGAACTCCGCGTTGCCAACTGGTACAGTCTAGCAGGGGAAATTATTGAGTTTAGTTAATTTCCCAAATTTTAGTCTTGTTTTTCACTACTGAAAGTTAGTAACAGGTCTACGAGGTTTGCCAAAATAAGCTATAAGTAAAAGGTGTTCATGGGGAAAAATTGAGAATCCCTGAATTAAAGCCAACAACCGGTTCTTGGGATTAAATAAATTCCAAGAACAGGTTCTTGCGAACCTGTGCGAACCAGTCGAATCTCATCACTATATGTACCTAATCATGGGCATCGGAAGGATTTTCTCAAAGGGGGGTCAGTGGTGGATTTTCCAAGAAGGGGGGCGATTTTCTAATGGTAGCCAAAAAGACTTTTCCAAGGGGGACCAAAAGTGGTGAAATTTTATTTTCGCTCCCGAAACAACTAAAACAATCTTTTTTGCTAACAACGTAATAGAAAAATGTCAAATTTCAAAATCCAGGGGGCAAAGGCCTCCTTGCCCCCTTCCAACGCCCATGCATCTAATGTCATTTTGTACTGGTATTAGAAGCAGTGAAGAAGTATTGTAACTTGAATAAATTCTAAAAGCGATTGCTTGAAGCAACATTCCTTGGCTTCAGGAGGCTCACACGTTTGCTGCGCATCGTTGTAGAAGTGATTTGGAATGTTGCACGGATGTAGGGCAGGAAATGCTGTGTTGTTTATCCGTGCTTGTTTCCAACTTCAATTGCAACGTGCCAGCGCGGCGAAAATACGGAAAAACCGCGAAAACGGCCCTGTACCCAGGCCATGGTTCGCGACAGAACACCCGGTACCGAAAGTAAAATGTGTAACCAACTGTTCGGGTTCAATTAAAAAAAAACAGGTTTTGCGATGGAAATCTACTTTCAGAGCCCATGTAAAAACGCAACAAGTTTTCCCAACATCCAGGCATTATTCCGAGGAATACAAACTAGTCAATAGTTTTGCGTTGAAAGTGCTACGTAACAAGGTATTAAAGTGCATAAATGAAGTAGTGCGCAGTATAGCTAAAAATATCCCATACACCACACACTTGGTTGATGGTAACTGAGACCTTCAGCTTTCTTACACCCCCTTCTGTTGCTGCCACACGACCCCTGCCTTGATTGCTACAGCAAGTAAAACGATTTAAAAGTAATGCAAAGTAATTTGGAAGGAGTGTTGTACGTGAGCAGTCTGTTCAAAGCAATGGGTCTGGTTGCAGCCTAGATAAACATTTTAAACACTGGCATTGGAAGGTTTAGAAAAGAAGTTTCAGTATAAAACGTTTTCCGCAGAAATAGTAAAAGATTTCGGGCAAAAGTTGATGCAATGTTTTGACGTAAATTTTTTCAATATAATTGTCTTTCAATGACAGTACGTTGTCATAGAAACATAAAGTTTTTTTCACAGAACCGTAGAGAGCACGCGACTTGTCGAGAAACTAAACAAATTTCCACTGTTCTCGGATTGTTGCTATCAGAACGAACATATTTCTTGGTAAAAAAGCTACCCAGCATGTGAGCAATGCCTCACAATAATTATATTATGTTCCACTAAGCCAACAGACCAATACCTGGAGATCGATTCTGAAAGAGAAAGCATGAACATGGTAACGTTCTACTAAGTGGTCGTCTACCCACGAGGAAACATTTTTGTCGACGGTGACTTGAAGCGGCTTTGGTAATCCTTGATAAGAACCATATGGTGCGTGGCAAGACTTGAGGTACGTTACCGTTTGTCCGTCCAGTTGATGATAAGGAAACAGGTAATGCTTAAATTCTCTATTTGACAAACCGTGAGAGACATCTGCGTTGTCGAAGAGGGTTTTATTGGCGGCGTATTCGCCATCTGCAATCTTTTCCTTGTATTGCAACTGGGCTTGGCGTATGGCGTTCCCCAGCGGGCCGGAGGGCAATTTCCCATTTCGTTCTCTTATCAGGTTTTCCACGGTGTTTTCTCTGTTTCGAGGAATGCCGTTTTTATGAAGCGAACAGACTCCATTTTTCTTGTTTCTGACTACTCCCGCGCACAACGCACCCTGTTCGAGACAGGATTGCTTCGCGTCTTTTAGATTAGGAAAGGTGAGCGGGTCTTCTGGTAGAAAAGGTTCTTCCAAGGTCAAGCCGTCGTACTCCTTCCACGTGCAATGCCGCTCATCGCTTGTGACTTAAAAGTTAAGAAAATCTTATCTCATTGCTGTAGCAGCTGTACGCGAGTGCTGCAGACTGCTTCAGGATCCGAAACCAAACATGCTTCGGATTTTCCAGCGCAATCTGCTGCCGTGGTTCGCATACGCCTACGACAGCAATTGTGGTGGGCTTTGCGGCAGAACTGTGCAAAATCATCAATTAAGCATTGACCAGCTTTGCTGATGATAAAGTAACTCGTACCCAAGTGCATTTCGGAGTATCAGGAGTTGCACCATTTCGACAAGCAAATTTTCAGCTACTTGCAATAAAATAGAACTTCCACAACATTTTTCAAACTCCGTTCTAAATTCTCGCACAGGAAAATCATTGGAATTTCGGTTGCCAACCACAATAACCAATGCAGGTATATGCGCGCACTGTTTAGAAACAATGTACTCACCAAAAAATGAACAGCAAAGCTGTAAGTGTGGTTCCGAGCGGGAGTTTTTTCTACATCCAACACCAACGGTTTCTTCACGGTTTGGAAGTGTCCTGACCCACCCGGGCAATATTTTATGAATGGAGTTTTATTTGGAAAATAGTATTTTTTGATGGGAGGTGGCAATGAACCTGTGCCGTGTCTCCCGATACCAGGCTGATACGATCTAGAGATGACAATGTGCCGAGCAAGGCTGCTTTTTCTAAGCGAATATTTCTCCTCGCTGTTCTCTTTTTGGACCCCCTGACACAAAGGGTACAGTTTGTCACAAAGCTCTATAGCTTCGGTTAAGTTGTATACGTAAGTAAAGCGAGCAGGTGGCGGTGTTGAGGGCACTTTTACTTTAACATCAGGAGGTATGGAAGGATAATTCTTCGCCACTTTATTCACAACAACAGATTTCAAATGTGCTGCTTCTTCCACTTCGGACAATTCAATGTTGAAATCCAGATATTTGCCTTCGAACTTTTCCCACCGACACGGCCCTTCAACAAAACAGAACATGATATTAAATCAAGACGTAAAGCATCTTCGCTTCAGGGCCGTGTCGTGGTGCAACACAAAATTTCTCTTCAGTTCATAATTTTGGTTAAATTACATGGACTGATTCGCCAATTGAACAAACTTCGCTGGTTTCGTTGGGCGCAAAGTTTCAGTATACTGAAACACTGCCACTGTACTGCCGATGAAATTTTAGAGGACAGAAATGTCAGTGTTGTTGTTACAAACCTAGCTCGGTTCAGGTACACCTGCCCAGTTTGGGAAAGTCGTTTCTTCAAGTTAATTCTACACATACTTAGAATTAAGGCTGTTTCCTTTAGTAGCTGACATTTTCAATGCGCTCTGTCAAGCAGTGTTCTCGAAATTTGCATAAGTTCCGTATTTTTCGAGTAAAGGGACGTTGCCCCATATTCGACCCCTACTCGACGTGCAACAAGAAAGCTGATTCGGTAAATCATTAGGAAGTTTGACAAGCTACAGTGCGCAAACTGTGCTCAAAATAGAATTTGCACGTGTTAGAACAGTACTGCATACAATTTCACATGTTTGTGATCGGACTTGTCTTCGTAATTATCATTTGCCCTTTTTTGGGCCTCTGCACCATAGGTAGCAGTGAAATGCGAAATATCTTTGGAAACACATATCTTCATGTCTCAAAATAGTTTATTCTGTTGCATGTAGAAACGAAAGCTTCGAGCAGAATATTATTTTGATCTTTGATCGACCGCCAATAAAGGCTACTAGCTAAATTTCCGCATTTTTCCTGCCGTTTTGGTTACCATTTTGCAAGAGAGGTTATGTTTGATTTTGAGAATATAAAATATTTCGAAATAAAAGTTTGTTTTTTCTGGTCAGTTGAGTTTGAGAATAATTTCTGAGTTGTTGAGAAACGCTCCTGGGCTCCTAAAACGTCTCCTTAAGCCTCGATTATGGTGGCAACAATATTTGGCCAATTAGGGTTGTGGTACCAACGGTGTTAGATTTTCTTTTATCCCTAAGTAGGGTTGAAATAATTCGCTCAGTCTGAAAAACAACTTTTTCAAGTGAAAAACGTTTCGACATTATCTTTTAATCGTGTAAGACATACTAACGTAAGTTTATATGAATATTAAAAAGCTAAAAAGTGCTTCTTGAACAAGTTGACGGGTACATGAGTTGGTTAATAATCACCCATTTGTTAAAATATCTCTGGATGCAGACTTCCAGGGAAACGTGAGTGCAAAAACTGAAGCGATTACTAGAAAGAGGAAAAAACGCTCCCTTTGTTGGATGATAACAATGAGTGTCAGAATCTCCCAGGGGTTGATGGAGTCAAACGAACAGTTTTATGTTCGGCAGCTCTTTGCTGTTCATTATTTGGTGATTATTGCAACTAATCACAAACACAAAACTACCTAAACATCTACGACTGATCATTAAAAGTTCTTTGCTTACTGTATTGAATTACATGAAATATCAGATAATAAATAACCTTGCAATCATTACTATGATACATATGTTATGTACAGTAAAATAATAATTAATCATACACGCAATAATAGCCAGGCCTATAAACGGTTGAACAATCACAGTCAAAGCAATGAATTTAACAGACATGCATTAGCAGCAAATCCCTTTCACTCTATTTAAATTAGTTATTTTGGGCAACATGCTTTATAGTTGTTTTTCGAAAATCGCGCACAAAATTTGAAATGCATGTTTATTGAAAAGCCTTTACTCGCTTTTTAAACAGAAGTTGCGCTCTCACAAGCTGTGAAGTAACTTGAAGTAGCAAATTGACAAAAATCACATTTATATCTACAAAAACAGGAGAGTTTGATTTTCCAAGTTGGCACTTCTTGGCATGGTCATTTCAATTCGTAGTTTTGATTTTTGATGACAATGTACACGAATTTTTTAAAATTCCAAATAATATTTGGCTGGTGAAGTTGTAAAATGCTACGATGCTAATAGGCATGGAGAATTTAAAGCATTTCAAAATGTGGGCAGCTACACGGTTAAAGCTGATTTGGACGAAACTTTGAGAAAATATTGCTTTTGTAGAAAAACTTTAATTTTGCTACCATCCATGTCCCGGTGTGGATATCACACAGGGCCGTCGCCAGCGGGGGGACCAGTGGTGCCCGCCCCCCCCATTTGAAATCGGTGCTCCCCATTTTACGTTTGGCCCCCGGTTGCTGCATACATCCAATA
>JGI24159J19872_10002640_pt1 | contig 21596 bp, 15 predicted proteins | sample Ectturendosymbi4_FD_19872 | JGI IMG/M metagenome (IMG submission 19872) | reverse complement strand
TTGCTTGCTCGCGCTACATATATAATGGTGTTGTTCTTCACGCACATCCCGTTCGTGGTGAATCACACAATCAACGCAACACCACCGGAGAGGTTGCAACACCAGTAAAGTGCGGTAGTCAAAACAAAAGGCAGTCTCTTGCGATAAAACAGGACTCTGTAGGAAGGCTACAAAAAAAGAAACAAAGAGAAAAGAACACGAAAATGTAATGTAGCGGCATCGGTTCGCAATGAAGGGCATCGTAGATGTAGCGCTTCATGTAACATCACTCAAGAAAAAAGAAACGTCGGTCCAAATGATTGAGCTGGATGAGATTAAGAACAGTATATTGCAAAAATACAATCAATTATCTGCAGTAATCTGATAAGCAAGGACTGCATTGACAAGATCGCAGACTGGACGAAAAAGCGATGGCAATCCATCGTGTGCAGGGACTTCCCGATGGATCTCAAGTCGCACAAAAGTCAAAGATATTTGCACAAACACAAACGTTGAGGACAAATCAAATGCAAGATACAAGATCAAAACTGTCGATCATAGCAGCAATCCTATGTCATTAACCAGTTGCAATGCAAAAGCAGTTTGAAAAGCGTGGGGCTTGGTCGTCGTGTGCCCAGCACTGCCAGTCTTCGAAACATTAACCTCGCGATCCAACGTGTCTGCCTTCTCCAGAAATTGAAATCGATTTCTGACAGGGACATTGTCTGCGTAACTCTTGGCAGCAGTAACAAATCGGGCAATCTCTCGTGTGGCCAGCTGAACTTTAGTCTGCAACACAAGAACTGCCAGTTGCCATCAAGTTATGATGTACGAACTTCCAGCAAAAGCTTGATTTGTGCAACAATTCAATTTTCTTTCTCGTACAAACAGTCTTGTTATTCTACTTTTATAAATATTTAATTCTTTTCTGGTGAAAGTCTAACTTTACAGAACTCTGATTTGAAGCAATGATCATGAATTAATCCGCCACTGACAAACGAACAAAAGTTTACGCAACAGGTGCGCCACCAAAAGTTTATCCAAAACCACGGAAATCGTGTTTTCTGAAGCAACACAGGAAAGACCTTTTTCAAATCAACTACTATATACCCTTGTCGTAAGTGACTGCACTTGAATTCAGTTCATCTAATGTCGCGAACAATGGTCTCATCACAGGTCATTGCTACGATGAGTGGCGTATTGCTGAAATGATGATTGTTATTCACATGACACAGCGCCAGCTCAGGATCTCAAGTGCGCCTATCAAGCAGCTTGGTTACCGTATTTATTCGATTGTAAGCCGTGGCTTATACATTTTTTTCATCGTTTCATGCGGCTTATAATTTTTATTTCTTTACCTTATCGAAAGCTATAGATGACGCAGTCTTTCCTTGGCTGTGCTTTTTTCAACCAAACTCTCATTTCGCATTCTACTCTCTTCAGCATCACGTGCACATCCGTCACAGGAGGGATTGTGATGAACAAAAGTGAGTTGTAGTGGCGAAGCATCATTATCAGTGTTGCCAATTAAAGCGAAACGTGTTACTACGCGAAAGTATCTCAGAGGTTTACGTAACGTATGAAGTCGCAAAGAGCACTGTTTGGGTGCCAGCACTTCTGTGGCGGGCGGGCACAGATTTGTGTGAAACCATACTGTGTAGTTACCTGGTCTTCTACGGCTAATCTTAAAGCGTTCTGCGCCTTGCGATGAGCATCGACGAAACCCTCCCTGGAAAGTTCCGATGGCGGAGCTGAACCTGAATCCGGGCGCTTCCTCAACGAAAGCCGTGCAGCGACGAGGGGGGTGGCGCCAGCAACGAGGGTGGCGCGGGCGAAATGATCGCACTCAGCGTCCACGTCATCCGTAGAGTGCGCGCTATCCATTCTTCCTCGCGCATGGTGGAAATTTCCGTTGCCGGACGAGTGGAGGATGATGGGCGACTGCGACCGACAGCCGGATTTGTCGTCGGTACATGGCGTGCGAGGAGGTGCGGGCGGCTTGAAGCTCGGGGGTGGAGTTTCAGGGGTGTGGTCAACGGCTGAATCGGTCTGGTCGTGTCGGCGGAGGTCAGTAGAATCGGACAAAGCGGTCGGACGCAGCATGACCTGCTCCTCGCAGTGCAGTCTGTTTGGTTCCAGTCGGTTCCCGTGACTTCTTCGCGGCGGCTTTCTCGGGATCCGGTCTGGGTCCTTGGAAGGAACCGACGGAAAAACGAAACTCGGGACGACTTCCATGCCTTTGAAAGGTGTTTTCGCGTCAACCTGCACAGCTCTGCCTCCGCCTGACGGCGCCGAACCACTCGAGTCGTCGGAATGAGTTCCGGCGCGTTCGGGTGAATCGGGTCGTTTCGTGTTCGACTTTCTCGACGCCATGTGGCTCGTGACTTTCCTCCACGACCTCCTGACGCCCGAGCGCGAGAAGAAACTGTCTTGTTGAGATTTGGGCGTGACAGGGAGAGAAGCAACCGACTCCTCGTCTGCAAAGTAACAGCAACCGCCGTTTGCCAAGATCGAGAACAAGACAGTCGCCATAAAAACACTTGCAGTGAAACAGAAACGGCGGATGCAAAAAGCTTGACACTCGCGAGAAGCACGAATCAAATATTGAAACGTAACGACCATACCATCAGCATCGGTGGAGGAGCTTTTTTTGTGCTTAAACCGCGGCATTATCTTCGACAGCAGCGATTTTTTTTCTTTAAAATGGCCGTGCAGGTTTTCCTGGAACGGGTTTTCAGAAACGACTTCCACGTTGCTATTGTTGATGTTCAGATTGTTGAAAGAAATTTCGCTGTGACTACCTGCGGCAGATAAGGGGGGATTAAAACTTTACCCGCGATTGAGGTTTTCTCAAACACAATAAAGCGATGGTCAATAACGCTTTACTGCGTGTGGGTTTCGATAGACAGTGAACCCATTACAAGGCAGCGCCACTCATGCACGTAAAAGATTAGAGAGAAACCTCTGTCTCAGTGATCACTATTCAGCCGCTCATTGCTGTTGTTCGTATCAAAACAAGCTCGATTTTTTCATTTTATCCCCTATATGGGTCTAGGAGTCGGATATGCAACTGTTTTGTATTAAAATCTTAACAAATAAAAAACTAAGATAAAAAAGCAAAACTACCAAAAAACGCACGCAGTGTCACCCAGCGATGATGACCAAGGACGTCAGCGTCTTTCACAATGATATGAACCACATCGTAAGCCATTACTGTGCACCTTTTCGTACAGAAACAGTAAAATACAACTCAACAAAAGCATTTCTGCTCACCAGTTAATTTCGAACTAATGAAAGCGTCGCTGTCCATGCTGACACTTCTGTGAAAGCCGTTAGATCCACTATCCTCAGACGAGTCACTGGTACCTCCTTCACCTTGTGACATCTGACGGCAGTGGTGTGAAGAGCTGGCGTGCTTCTGCGATGATGCTGCAGAAAGTGGTAAAATTGTGACGTGCGCGAATTAGGTCGCAATACTGTTGACAAAAGTATTTCAAGCTACTCTAGCCCAGACGAAAACACAAATGCTTTTTATTACAATTACTCGTACAATTATAACCTAAGTTAACAAACTCTCAGGAAGTTCATATTAACTATCTGACAAACTGTTTCTTGGAATCGTAGAAGCCAAAAAAAGAAAATAATAATTGAAACAATTCAAGCAAATGAATAAATAAAGTAAATTGGAACACAGAGACAGTTACGAAAAAGTTTATTCGCGACATCATCTCGTGGTGAAAATGCGGGCATATTGCCAACAGACGACTCAATCTTAGTTATGAAACTGTCTAAAAAGAAAATCAGAGGTGAAGGGATAAGACAGCTTGTTACAGTGGAACGGAATATAGCACCAGACAGTGGCACTGTTAACCAAACGTTATTTTCTCGGATTTCGTTTTTGTTGTTCATTACTCTGTGACCTTCACGGTTTAATGATATTTTCGCGTGAGTCCTTGTCTCCGATGTTCTTCATAAAACTCTGCGCTTTGCCCACGGCGGCCTGGCCATATAGCAAGAAAGTACATCGTCTGACTCGTTTCAAACGTTTGGGTCACGAAGTGAAAACAGCAAAGCAGAAGTTTTTCTAACAAAGTGAAATATATATAGATATATATATATATTCCTGTAATACAGGGGTCTCCAAACTACGGACCGAGGGCCGAATGTGGCCCGCGAAGCCAAACGTTTATTGATTTGGTAGAATATGGAACATATCCCGAAACAATCACATTACGTAAGATATCCGGCCCTCCAACTGTTGTGCAATAGCTTATGTGGCCTTCTGACATACAAGTTTGGAGACCCCTGCTGTAATACAACCAACTGACTAGTCGTTAGACTACCACTGAGAGCATACGTGACGGGTATACAAGCATTCAATGCGAAGCCACGCTCATGCAAAGCATACAGTTTTTCAGGGCTGCAGACAGCTCACCTGTAAAAGTCGAAACATTACTGGCGATTTGCTGATGCTTTTGTACGTTCCGGTCTGCTTTGGTAAAGGAACTAAGTCGAGCGGGAGGTTGCGGCGCCGGCCTTTTCTTTTTGGCCGCTTTTTTCGCAACGATCGGTTCGTTGTTGGTAGAAACTCCCAAAGACTGACTGCAGTCGGAGTGAAGTGTAGACCCGTTTTGCCTGGTAAAATGTAATTGTTAGTTTGATTGCAACGACGAAAATTAGTATCAAGAAAATATTTCAACATTTTAATTTCCTTGACAATGAGAACGCGCACCTATCCTTAGTTTTACAGATATATGCCGCGTTCAAGTTAAAAATTGGCGGGAAATAATGTACAAGAAATAAACATTCAGTATCTCTTGAGGCTAAACGATCCGCTAGACAATAAAGCTCACCAAGAATTGGGTGGATCTGCAGAGGGAATATGATTATGCTTCTTGGTAGAAAGTGGTGATAAACGTTGCCCTGGAGCAAAAAATCTCATTTAAAATCAAGCGATTGCAGCTATTAAGTTTTCTGCACAACAAACGTTTTTTGTGCTTTTCAAAGAGAAACAAATAACGTAAAAACTTGGAAACAACGGATGTTTTGAGTGTTTTGGACGAGGAGCAACACGTTACTTGATATTGACGACATTGACGTCGTGTCTGTTAACGTCACAAGACAAAATTAAAATAATCGGAGGTCAAACATCAGTCGGCACGCGTCACTCATGGTGCTGCAGAAGCCGCTGGTTCGGCTAAGCAGGTTGACCTCCACATTAACCACAACAAAGGTTTAACACAAGACCTTATTCTACAAATTCCACGTTATCGAGAAGAGGCACATGATGCACAGGATTATACTCCGTACAATTACAGCAACAACAAAGTATGATACCTCTATTAGGCAGCAGTGAGAACAACGGGTTTTAAATCGGTAACAAAACTACCAGTGTATCAACAGCATATGTCGAAAAAACGTTCAAGAATTGACGCGCAATGCCGTGTGTTCGCTCATTGGCTCATTACGGAGGCATGTCACCCATGCCGTATTACATGAAAAGAAAAGCAGATGGAACCGGTTAACGACAGAGCGTAGCGATCACAAAACATACAATATTAAATCTGCTACATGTTTGATAATAACTTCGATATCAGTAAACAGCACGGAAAATATATTGTTTTGCGCGGCTAGCTGGTTTCACGAACTGTTGTGCCCATTAACATCTTGGAACACCAAACACAAATTTGTAAAAAGCAAGTGAAACAAGAGGTCTCCGTCACACATGGGAGCGTGGATATCCGGAAGCTAACACTGACTTCGCACGTTGCGAGAGTTTAAAAGAAAATCCTGAGATCTTTCAACACTACAACCGAGTGTTGGACGCCTAACCATTCAGCCACCACATGTTTTCCAGTTTTAATAACAGAAAATAAAGCTAACGAAGGTAATTGCCCGCACTGCCGTTTCGTGGGAGTGGAGGCTGTGCGCAGAACTGTGCGAAAACGCATCACTGGAAGAGTGCAAAGGCAGTTCTCCGTAAGAGTCTATGCCAGCTATGTCCAACCCAAATGGCTTACTGAGCCAAAAACTATATCACTATCTTAACCAGGACCGCACACTGAATGACACAGTAATGTGGGCCACACACTAAATGGCTTACTTACTTTGATCTTATCAAAGTGAATTTAGCTTCAACTAATGTACTGAAAGCGTTCGAATCCTAACTGCAATGGTAAAATAGGCGATAAAATGGGACTGAGGACCACCTGCATATAAATTGTAAAATACAAGATTATCAAAATAGGGCAGATTGTCAATATCTAGAATATTTTCACCACAGCGAAAACCTAAACCGGACCGCACAAAATCTTCGAATGGGCCGCGGGTTGGACATAGCTGGTCTAGACCATGAGTTCTTAAACTTTGAGACATGTCCCCAGGGCCGCCCTAGCAGATGCGGGGCCCAATGCAAGACCTGGGCGCGGGGCCCCTCTGAGGAGTGGTTTTATGACGTCATCGTGTTACGATCGTGGTAGAGCGCAGATATGCAGTACAGCACTAACACAAGAATTGAGCACGTTTCCTAACGTTCGACAGGAAATTTGCTAGTTCTGACGAGAGCGTTCTTTGTTAACAATGAAGTTTATATGGAGTTTCTACTGAATTCTCAAGCGTAAGGTGTATCTGGCAAAAATGAATAATCTACCAAAACACCATGGCGCGGGGCCCGCAGAGGCGTGGGGCCCAATGCAACTGCGTCGGTTGCATCGGCTTAAGACCGGCCCTGCATGTACCTTTGACGATGACAACAAAATTCGCGCTCCATCTTATTGCAAAACCAAAAGCATCAAACAGAACAACAATTTATTTGCAATTAACCTTCATCGACGGGATGTAGCTTCTTTCTGGAAATCAAAGGTTTACTCCGATGCTTTGCAGCAGATATCGCACTTCAGAAGTGTACGTGAAACCACACTACTCACTCTCATACATTATGTTCGCATTTTTCGCCCAGCAATCATTCAGTGGCATTGGTTTGTAAGTCGCCATCTGCAGTGGAGTTGGATTTCATCTTCAAGAATTCCTCCTGCAATTCGTCTGGAAGAATGTCCTTGTTAAGGCGAAAGGAATCCCTTGTCATCTTCTATTCTGGAAGTTCACTGCCACCCAGTCTGGGGAATAGCTTCGAATTCCTGTTTCAAAAGTCGGTGGGCAGCCACTTCAGTCTTGGGCTCGCCCTCCAGCCCAATTAGGTTTTTCTAGAGGGGCAGTATCCAGGTTGAAAAATAAAGCTGCGTTTCCTTTATGAACTAGAGTTAGACGATGTCACAGCCCCTGCTTTGCCGTGAAAACATGGATAACATCGTAGTCATTGAAACGTTTCACATTCTTGCCCTGAAAGGGTAAATTTAATTAAGGGCTTCGAACGAGTTATGCCAACGCCATCTGAAACCCCCTGATGCAAACGACAAAATAAGGTCCTCTTTCCCACCAGCTCCAAAAAATACCTTCACTTCACCTCTCATTTCATTTCACACACGCAGGCTAACGTATTACCTTTTGATGACCACCGAACAGATTTATGAAACAGCTGCGTCCATCATGATTGGAATCCATGTCGTTGCACAGCTTGGCAAACAATCTCTCATTGACAGCACTTGTTCTGACAAAATCGGCGGCTTGTATGGTTACTGCAAGTTTGTCATTGCAGCAGATAGTGTTCTGGAGGCCAAGGCTCTGGTCTAGTTGGACCACGCAGTGAGATCCAACTGCATTGGGACTTTTTTGCTTTATCCTGACAATAAATCCACTTTGAGATCCAAACATTGCTGGGGCATCAGTGCAGACACCCACAAGTTCATCCTGTTTCATAACATTATTGTCAAAAAACGGGGCGACAACTTTGAACACATCTTTTGCTTCAGTAGTCGTTTCTAGGGGTCTGAAAACAGCATTTCCACCTAAATTGAAGAAAATCCGACAAAACAAAAATATACCAACAACTAGGCAACATTAGTTGTATCATCACCTTCAATGGCGATAAAAGCTGAAGCGCTATCTTTTCGATAACTTGACACTCAATATCCTTTGCGAGCCCACTGATGCGTGTTTTAATGGAAGAATCAGAGTGAAAAATCTTTGCAAGCTTCTTGCTGTTCGTCTCCCCCAACATAAGACTGGCTGCTTTCAAGATGCACGGTTTTAACAATGTTTCACCATTTCTAAAGACTCTTCTATTACTTCCGTAGACGATTGGTGAAGGCACTCACTACTCGTAATCCTCATTTTTTGAGTCTTTCTTGCTTTGAAAAAAGCCGAAGGTTTATCTTGATGGTAAGTCTTTCCTTTGAAGATGACACTGCCAACGACTTGATCTCAAAGCATCGGTGCTCAGGTTTACAAACATACCACGCATTGAGGTATGACTTCACCATTCGCTGTGGTACGTATCAAGTCATACTTCAGATTATAATTCATATCATACTGATGTCAATACAACTGGATTAATTACTAAAAAAACTGGTGACATGATTAAATCAATGCTAAAAATCATAACGAAACTCAAATTTGAACGTTTTTCCGGTGTCACCGGTAGTCGAAACTTCTTTATCACCTTCACTTTAGCATCTTTATCGGCTGACGTTTTGCTTATGTTGCGCTAGTGGCAACTGTTACCAGGTTAACGTATCGCGATTTACTACTAAAAACACTTTGCGTGCTATGCACGAATGCATAGTGACAAGTTTGTCACTCTTTAGCCTGTAGTACAGCATGGTAGTGTATTCGCATTGATCTGAAGTGTAATTGCAGCAGTCTCATTGCGGAATCTTACGACGAAACGATGGGCATATTTCGTTTTCAAAATTTCAGATTCATTGGTGCCATTGCGCAATTTTCTGCAGTTTTAGTAGTAAATCTAGGTGGTTGTGAAAGTATGTCCAATCATAGCTTATAGACGCTGTGCTATCTTTCGCGCCCCTTTATGGATCTGGCGCTTCAAAGGGGGCGTCCCCAAGTTTAAGAACCCCTGGTCTAGACGTCCGGAACGTTTGCACAACACGCACTTTCCGTCGCAGTACATCCTATTGTGACGCAAACTGAAGAGAAACAGCCGATCAGCCGCAAAACATTCTTCTACGTTAAACGATACGACAACGTTACATCTGCGGTGGGTTGAATTACTTATTATTGTTAGTACCTGTTGTTTCGGAGGGCGACGAGCTGTCTTCGTGGTTGCCAGTTTGGGAGAAAAGGCTTGCTTTTTGTTCAGTTCCGTCGTTCAACCTTAGTGGACAAAACGCACGTGTGTGGCAGTTCAAGCGTAGCGCATTCCTTTGTCATTACGTCAAAAAGGAGCTATGCGCCACAAATACGTCTAAGTCCGCCAGCAAAGAGTCAGCATCATGTCGGTGCGCGTAAGTCATTGTACGCCACGTCATAGACAAGAGGGATTACGGTGTACAAAAATATAACGCAACTGGCTACAATTGTAACTGTCTGGTAAACACGTCGAAGCAAACTATTGCAAGAAAAAATAGCATACTTGTTTTTCTTGTTTGGCAGAGAAGGGGGTTTTACAGCTTTAGGTGAAGCGGGCGTTGACTCGTGGTACATATTGTCCAACGTCCGACGAACGTCTTCAAACGTGGGACGATCGCACGGCTCCCATGACCAACCTGGTGGCGTGCGTTTGTTCGATCACATTGACCACTTACAAATTTCAACAACAAAACTGACGGGTTTCTTAAGTTTCTCCCAACAAGGAGCTAGCACTTTTCTTCGTCTCTGCAACCGTCGATATTGAACACAAGCCTCGGCGGGTTGCCGCCTGACTAAGTATGTAAGACAGGGTGGGTAATCTGCGCACCCGCGGGCCAAATGCGACCTGCGTGAACATTTGATATGGCCTGCATCATTATTTTCGTCACCCAATTTGGAGTACAAAATCACATCAAAACGAAATTCCGTGATATGCAGGTACTTAAGGTAGGTTGTAATCAGAAACCTCCATACCTCGTAGTAAGATAAAGGTAGAATTTTAGGATAAAATCAACTGTTATTTGCGGCCCGCCAGTAATAATCCACTATTTATGCGGCTCGTGGTAGTAAATAGGGTCCCCACCCCTGATGCAAGACATCGAACATTTAAAAAAGCAATACGAATTGAAGTAAGAAGAGTTATAAACACAAAAGAAAAAAACTGCACAGAACTATGATGAAACTTCGTGACATTCTCAGAAAGAGTCTTATCGTATAATTCTGTTACGAGAAAGCTCTTTTCGAAACAACATCACATCAAACTCAGGCAACGAAGAAGTAGGTTAGGGTTACTTAAAACTGAAAAAATGATAGCGCCATTCAGCAAATATATGCCAAACGTTTCTGTCAGCTTACATTCAACCATTAGAGCGTGGACAGCCGTGGGGCAAGACGGCGGAGCTTCCATTCTGTACCCATTCTCCAGTTTTTCGTAGACCATACTAAGATCGATGCCAGGATATGGTGACATGCCATAGGTTACAATCTCCCACAATAAAATACCGAAAGCTGAAAACGAACAGTCATGCAGTTACGTAACGTAAACGTCCGGATGAATTTGCTAACCACAATTTTTACTACTTGGTGCAACGTCACAACGGAGGAGTACAGTCGACAGTGTTGCTGTCAATAGTTTTTTTTTTTTTGGTCACAGCGCCTCTTCTAAGATCAGATGCACCCTTGCAGGTACCAGCACCTTGTCGAATAAGGTGCACGGGTCGAAGCGCAGTTCGCCACGAACGTCATGTAACTTCGAAACAACACTTACATTTTCACACTGCAAAATGCGCACCATTGACCCACAGAGTACGAACTCAACAATAAATTGACTCCAGTTTTGCCCGATCTCTGAAAGGTCAGAGCGCTGGTTGGCATTGTAGGTGGCAGCAAGCAACACTTACACCAAACGTCTGACTTCGTAGAGAAGCGATTGTATGCCAAACTTTCTGGAGCAGTCCACTTGATAGGGAACTTGGCGCCGGCCCTGGCTGTGTAATCGTCGCCAGCGGCCATCAAACGCGAAAGACCAAAATCGGCAACTTTTACTGAGTTGTTTGACTCAACCAGACAGTTGCGAGCAGCGAGGTCTCTGCAAAACAAGAAAATTCTAATGGACGTCGAAACGGGGCCACGAGAATGTCGGATGGTGTACTGACGCACAATCAAATGCACACGACTGAATCGCGCGGATCGTCCAACAACACACAGTACCTTTTACTTGCACAATGAAATGGAATGTATTGACGGTGAACTCACAAGGTCACAGTCTCCTTCAGAACCACACAACTTAAGCTATTTTCTGAGATCAACTTCCCAACAAACACAGAATGCAGTGATAACAACAGCTGTTGTCACAGCAACAGGTGCTGCGAGAACTCGTGACACGCTCGGCGATATCCAGGAAGTAATTCAACTATGCGATGCTTCTGTAACACGCAACGCGCGGAAGTTATCACGACTTCCATCGCGGTGTGATCTGCAGTCAAGTTTCTGGTGACGGCAACGTTCAACAAGGCGGGAGACTTCACAGATAACGGGATGGGCGACGGTCGCCAAGACTTCTACGCGGTGAATTTTTAAATCCACACAATAACGACTGCAGGTCTTCCAAAGTTTTTCTTTTGGAAATTTAGATTGTAAATGATGCTGGCACAGATATTTGCATGCTAGATCTTTCAGAAATTTAGTTAAGCCCAACTGAGAGTCCTGAAACGCCACCACATATAATTTCATTGCTCGTTGACCTGAACAAACCACCAACTGACAGGTCCAGGAGTCGCATGTTTGTCAACGACGTCAGACTTTTACCGAAAAACACAAGCAACGACCGGATCAAAAATTTGGCCGATCCGGGACACTGAAGACAGAGCGGTGTTGCCTAAACAAGACTATGTACTGACAGACAATACCTGTGAATATAGTTCCTATGCTCCAAATACTCCATGGCCATCGCAACCTGCACAGACATGTGCAGTAAGACGACTTGCTTTATGATCTTCTTGTCGCACTGCCGTAGGTATTCCAGTAAGTTACCCTGGCTCATAAATTCGGTGACAATGTAAAATGGAGGTTCTCTGGTGCAAACTCCTGCAAACAGTTTCACACATTTGTGCTGACTGAGTTGTGCATTGGTCAAATGGATTTTAACTTTAGGTCTTAAATAAAGTTTCAGGAATGTACCGGAAAAGCAGGTTACGAAATCTGCCGTTTACATGGGTAGTGTCCTGAGGCTGAGCACAAGGCTTATCTGCGTTCCCTCTTTTCGAGCAAAATAAATTTTACACACAACTTGTTATGGTCTCCTCAACAAAACGTGTGCACTGATGACAACTAGAAGTTAAATTTACATCTTACGAAGAGCGAAATCGTCTCTTCAACAATTGCAACGCAACCACGCCACGTAACTTCGTGACGTAGTCCAAGTTGTTTTGTTTTGCAAACTCGGCAAATCTGCTGGTTGTCCTTGATTTTAACAAAAACCGGGAAAATGCATCTCTTTGCAGATGTTTCGACAGTCTTTGCAGATGTTTTCGACAGTCTTAAACCAGGATAAAAGGCACGAGATTCCTCACGCAGAGATCTTAAGTCCAAATAACTTTTGGATAAGTCAAAGCATAGGTTTCAACAGGAATAGTTTCATTGGATCGAATCTGCCTCGGGCCAATAGGCAACGTAAACTGCAAACATATACTGAACGTTGCATCAAGCCGAGTGGCACAACATTGACACTTGGTTGCAACTTGCAAGCCAGAATTTCATTCATGTTGTTTTTGTGTTTTTTTGTTGCTTTTTCTCAAGATTATTTAGGGTTAGCATGGTTTTGCTTACTCCGTAGCCTAATAGTCGTTAAACCCATACACCAGTGGTTCCCAAACTTGTTCGAACCGTTACCCAAATCAAGGTAGCGATTCTGTCGTATTATACTCAATAAAAGTTTTTCGCATTTCAGTTCGAAAATTTCTTCTGCAGTGATCACCGAGCAAACATTGTGATAATACCGAGCAAACATTGTGATTTTGGTACCGCGTTACCCATCGAAGAATCGCATATTACCCCCGGGGGGTAATTTGCCCCCAGTTTGGGAACCACTGCCATACATAATTCTTAAAAGAAGTTAGAACTTTTCGACAAGGTCACCACAGCTGCTTTCAATATACAGTATAATTTTTGAAAGCTACGCGACTGCACAGCCGCCCACCAAATAATGGAGCGGAACGCAATAATTTATGATTGGCGCGGACGATTGCGCTCCACTACTAATTGTTGCTGTTGTTTTTTCCCCAACCCTGAACATCCCGATCTCCCCCGGAAAAACGTGCCGTTCACGGAGAAGTTGACAACGTTAAGATAAACTAGACGGAAGACTGTACCTGCCCAAAGCACTTGAACCAGAGGTGCACCAGGGTTGCCAGATTGGCCGTACGATTTTTGGCTTGGCTATTTGGCTTTTTTTGGCCGAAAATTTTTTCTGTTGGCCTTTTTTGAAAAATGTCCATACTTTAAGGCTAAACTGTCAACGACAACACCTTTTTTCAAAGTCACTTCCCCTGTGTGTTTCGCCTTGTGTAGTGAAAGCGAGACAGCATGAGTGTGCGATTGTGCTTGCCGCGTTGTGTAATTGGTTGTGTGTGTGCACATATCTGTTTATGGTTGTTTTGTTATGGCTTGTAACAATCCATACGGTTGATATGGCTTGTAACCAAACCAACTCTTCATATTGTTTTCCTAATATTGCTTACTGTCTGTGTTACTGGTCAGTGTTCACAGTGCCTTTTATGTTGCCAGTATATGTCTTTAACAAACTCTGCGCTGAGTAGTGCTTACACTTAGGCAGAATAAAACCTCTGGGAAATAAGTGTTTCTTATCTCCGAATGATCTTGTAAATATGACACGCCTGTAGTTTTTAACTGTTGGATTTTTTAGCGACATACAACTAGTTTCTACCTAGCCGTGAATCCTTTTTTTGCTGCTTATGCATTCAAGTGTTAGCCTATTTAGCATTGTGTCATCCGTCCACAATCCCTGTTTTGTTATGAAGTGGTCATTCGTTTAGAAGTACAGTATGTACTATGTGTCTTGTTATTGCAGTCCGGGTCGGCGCAAAATGAAAAGTAACTTGTATTTGAATGTATTTTGACTTGTTACATTAAACTGCAAGTTCTTCTTTTGAAGTGTTCAAAATTTGAGTGATGGTGCTCAAGTAACTATTTATTTTTCAGACACTTTTATTCAGGTGTTTCTGAAGAAGTAACTTTGGACAATTTTCTGTCATAAGTGACTAATTCTGAAAACAGTTTTGACTTAATTGTTTTTGTGGAGGCACTGTGAGTACATTAGATGTATTTTTATGTGAATTGGAGTTGTGGGGGGAAATTGTCCTTTTTTACGTAAGGTTTGGCTTTTTTGAAAATATAAATCTAGCAATCCTGGGGTTCACTGTGCACAACCTTTTCGCTATTGCTGACCGCATTACGTTTATTTTTATGAATTACGGCCGCCAGTGAGTTGACATTCTTTTCAATTTTTTGCATTTTTTCTGTTCTGGTTCCATACACTGAGCCTATACCCTGCTTCCAAACATCTGTTTTCATGCACACACTTAGTACCCTCATACAGCAGACAAGGTTTTTATTAATGCACGGCCGCCATAACTTTTATTTAAAATTGAATGTTCACGGCCGCATAAATGTGTATCGAAGGCGCACGCCCGCAAGGTTGTGCACCCACGACTTAAGCCAATGAGCGTATACACGCAGATGTGAGGTAAAAGTGGTGTAAGTGCATACATTTGGAAGTTATTCGTCGTGACTAGAGCCTGAAGCGGGTCGTTGTTTTTAATTACGAGGCACAGATCAATTCGTGTCTTGAAAGATAGAAAACTTGTTTTTCAAAAACTAACGAGAAACCAAGCGTTTACAATGCCCCAAAGTCACCACCATAATGCAACCAACAAACATTTCGGGTTTGTCTTCAGAAGTCATCTGCTTTGTATGTCCCAAGGTTAAGGGCATGCCTACCACGAAAATAACAGTCAAAGCACACGTTTCTCGCAAATTTCTGGGGAATAATGAAGGGAGTGCATACACGTGTCTGTGGAGCGCATACGTTCTGCTAGCACGTCTTGGACTTACCCAGCGCGTCTCGTTTTTACTTTCTCCCAAGTTTCACTTATGAAGGCTTTGCACAATGTCCTTACCTAGAAGCTGTACTAAATTGGGGTGTTTAATGGACTTCATCACAGCTGCTTCTTTCAAGAATTCATCCGTGTTGGTCGTGTCTTCTCGGAAAGTTTTCACTGCTACTGTTCTTTGGTACCTGTCAAGAAAACTACTTCTGTCAACGGTACTCAACATGTGAGGATTGATCTTCGTGAAGCCGGGAATTTTTGACTTTGTTTGTTCCACCATTTCAACCACATTAAATAGGGGTCTTTAACACATACCTTTTTTCAGCATTCAAATCATTGTTATACTCCACTAACTTTGAAAACCATTTTCTTCAACGCAGCAACAAAATAATCCAGCAGCAAATGCAACGGTTGCCGACGGTCGATCATGCGCTCGGGTTTCAAAAAGGCTCTTATTTAAACGGTATCACTGGGAAAAACGTCCCACAGTTTTAGTTATTTTCGTCAAAAATAATGAAGCTTCTAAATTACGGAAGTGTTTTTTCTGGTTAAATCCATATATCCACTAATTCCTTCAATACTGTTGACCAAAGTAAATTGATATCGCAATAGCATTGATAGCAGACTTGTCAAAATGTGGTCAGCATATAAGTTCCTTATGCTAAAGCATTGCTGAGGTCAAAGTTACGTCTCATGCACACATCTTGTTTATTCACTGCCTGTGACATATGCACGACATGTCATGCTTTGCAACACAAACACAAGGTATTGCAAGTACACCTTCACAATGACTGATCTGCCACTGCCAGGGCATCAATAAAAATAAAAATAGAAATATATCAATAGAAATAGACTACTAGGAAGCCTTCAATTATCAACAGAAAAGGAAGTACTGTATGCGCATAGAATTGGAGACACGAGATACTTGCAATAATGGTTTCATGTTACTACAATCATCAAGCAAAATGTCTATAAAACCTAAGTATAAATATTAGAAAGCAGCTTCAGCTTGTATTTTTACTGCGAGTTTATCATTTCCATCTTTTCATTTTAGGTATACAGCGTGATGATTGTGTACTGTGTATGCCTGAAATATTAGTTTCACTTCACTAGAGTCAGGTACAAACGCCTGTTGATAAAGGAGGGTGGGATTCTGTCATTCACAGTCAAGGTTTAATGACAATTAAAATGTAAACAAGGCTNCAGTTTGCAAAACATGTAACCAAATCATGCAATGACAACATAGTTAACAGCTCTGTGAGCACTTCAACGTGTGTTCTGCCAGTTACTGCACCATCCACAAATGCATAGCAATCAGTTCAATTGAATTGGTGCTGCATGTATTTTACCACAAACAAAACCCAGCCTATTTTAACCTTGAAACGTAAAATGCGCATAATTACTATCACAAACACCTACCTATAAGTTACGGTAAGCAGCAGTTAGCAAGTTAGTGCAACTGCAATCGCTTGTGTAAGTGGGCGGTCGTGGGCAATAGCGCATTAACCAGTTGCTCAATGGTGTATATCAGACCTGCACAACATACGGCCCGCGAGAGCTTTCTCCATTGCAGAAAATGCTGCAAAAGCTCGACCTCGAATAAGTAATTGCTGTTCTATAATTTCTTCCATACTACAACGAAATGAAATAGACTTTTGCGGTTCCCGGCAAATTTATGTTGGTAATTTGGCCCTTTCAGCTTTCTGAGTTGTGCAGGCCTGGTGTATACCATCACCCGCAACGTAAACTCATAACAATATATTTCGCTAAGAAAATCTGAGAAGAAATCGAATTGCAACTTTTGTAAAGAACAGCGTTTGTAAATTTTATACAACCAGCCAACAAAAGTTTAACTTTTCCGGACTTTTACCAGCAATCAATTAAAATTAAGCGTATTTTTTGTTGTGAAACTTATATGCAATGATGCTGATATGAAAAAATGACACAAAAATGTTCTTCAATTTTCCTGGTAGTGATAACCAAAAATGGTGCGTAAGGTTACTGGTACCAAAGTTTGGACTCAAAACCCAGAATACAACTACAGCATACACTCGCAAGGCTTCAAAAGTTATTCAAAACAGAGTGAAGGACTTTACAATAAAATACAATGTATACAAACGAAAAATATTTTGCAATGGCAGGGAAAAGCAGTGGGGCGGACAAAAGCGGTGTTAAATAAAAAGTTAATGTTTATAAACATGTCCACGGCAAAGTAATCTAAGGCGAAGCCGACAATACGAATTACGTCAAACCTGTGTAAACAACCGCGTTTCTTTTGAACAGTTAATTACGTTGCAGAAAAACTTCTGTTGTTTGCTTCACTAAAAAGCGTCTGAGCTCAATACATGCGTGCAACGTTTCGATTGGTTGCATTACTGTAATGTACCATCCATGCTAACCCACCTTTTCCAAACACCTTCATAGACATCTCCGTACTGACCCCCACCAAGCCTTTGCTTCATGTGGATTTCGGTCCTGTCTATTTCCCATTCGTCGCAATCGGGTGACATGCTATACAACTGAAAAATGGCATGGGTTTTGACACACAAAAATCATGTATGCAGACAGAGGTGTGGAAACTCTACAGTCACCACGAGCTGAAGAATAACTTTAAACCGTAGCTGAAATCAACACACCTCCGGTTGTAGAAAATTTACAACGTAATAATCGCTTCAGAGCACCAACTATGAATTCTCAATTCAGAGTATTCCGAAACACTGTAGGTTTTGAGAATGATCCAGAACATAAATACGACTAAACCATGGCTTGAAACACCCGGGACAGAAATGGTTGCCCATTTAGTGACAGCTGACTTGAAAATTCACAAGTCGGTATTGACATAAAGCTGGCCATCGACGTGCGGTACCAACTGCGAGAGTACTACAAAGCATTTAATGTGTGGTTGAAAGTCTATGATACACTGCCTGCCTGCCCATGACCTATGTATGGCTATAACGCAGCAAGCTGTTATTTACATTCAACATGCTCAAATTGACTTACAGCAGGTTTAGCTTCTTTAGCAACAGGATAGTGAAGAATTGAGATTAACCCATCCGAAGCATACGAATGGTGATGGACTAGTTCCGGTAGAGTTTTAAATCTATGCTCGGTAGCGATGTAGTACTGAAAGTGAAAATTATTTGAACCATTAGATATTTCGCATCAGGAAGAAAAGTTTAACACAAAACACGCTCTGAGAACTATGCCATGCTTTGTCACCAGTTTCAACATAAGACCTTAATCAAAAAAGTAAAACCTTCAATGAAATCAGTAGTGTATAACTCAGTAAGGGCTCAGCAAGTGGTCATTTACACAAACCAAGGGCATGCGCAGGTTTGCTAACATCCATTGTGCATGAGCTTTTGCAAAAGCCAGGAGCAAAAATAAACGACTATGCCATTCCAACTCCTGATGAGACAGCAGTGAGGCAGTCGTTAACGTAGTTGAGCCCCTTTTCTTGATTGACTGCATGCTGCAAACAAAAAAGTTGACTTCTTCATCGGCGGATCAACGATGACTCGATCATGATCTGCTGTTGCTGGAGAGTGGTGGTGAGCTGCTCATATGACATTTATGAATCAACATCAGATAGCTGCAAGACTTTGGACACAAAGCAGAACCTCTATCACAATGCTTTAGCTTTTAGCAGATAGAGGTGATGATACCTTTTTTTAAATTGAAATACGTATGGGGAGCTATCAGCCACCAACAGGACCAAACCAAATTTTTACTGCTGCAAGTTTTTCTGGCCATCTTACATGGAAGTCCAAAAGACTGTACAAAACTTGGCAGTCAACTATTACTAAGCAATTGCACTATTTCTAAGGGGAGTCAAAAAGCAGGAACATTTGTTAAGGGGTTAAGGGTAACACCTGCCACAATTTTTGAGATTAGATAGTGTCTATTCATAACAGTACCTTTCTTCATGTCTGACTTAATATGTCACATTGTAAAAATGGAAATACCAGGCAGTTTTCAAATGTTAATTTTGATGATGGCTATTGGTGGTTGGCTGAAGCTTGAATTGTGCTTCTTGCCAGTGCGGTTGAGGTTAACATTCTTGCCCAAGGAGCACTACGGCAATTCACACAGTGTCCGTGGATCGAACACCCAACCTTCCAAATGAGAGGCAGACACTTTACCACTGAAGCTATTTGCATCCCTAGGCATTTAATACTACATAACAGTAGTGTTCTAACAATGCTGAAATTAGTTTGGAAACTAAAATGGCTTTGACAATGTTGCATTGTTTGATTTGACCTAATGTCAACTAAGTGAGTAGGTCAATTGGAAGAACAACTTTCTGACTAGTACAGAACAGCAGTATCAATCATCTATTGCATTATTTCCAGTGATGAAATAGTTGATGCCAATGGAAAATTTATAACACATGCAATCATGCAGGCGTTGTACACATAATAATGCATATGCTTCATATTCATATGCATATGGAACATGGGAATCAATTTGTGAAGTCTTATTAAAACCTACTCTAGAGGTTTTCATAAGACTTCACAAATTGATTCCCATGTTTTAATAAGACTTCACAAATTGATTTCCCAAGTCCAAAACAATCAATTTACAACAAAACAAATGGATGCACTAAGCACTACAACAAAAACACAATGGGATGAACATTGTGCAGCCAAGCATATTTTTTTGCAATATCTACTGTTTCAAGTAACTGAATTCATGTCCCTTCAAGTTCCATTTCCATTCATGAGAAGTTAGGTGTTTTTTCAGCACGATAGGTTAAGCATGGACTGCAGCATGTTCATTTTTGTTTGAGGCTGAATCCAGATACAGATGCATAACCGTTATCGATGTTTCTAGCATTGTACAATGTTCTAAGAACTAACTACCAAAACTTTATAACCGATTGGAAGTGTGAACTCCATATACTAGCAAATTTTTCACATGAATGAAGAGATTACTAAACCCCACCCTCAATTTGTAGCACAGCCTTTTGAGAAAAATACAATAAAATTGTTTAAGATTTAATTACATACCAAACCAGTGTCATCAATGTTGATTCGGTAATGATAAACGGATGCATTGTAGCGGACAGATACAGACAACTGCCCTTGACAACTTTCACTATCTCGAACCTGAAAAACAAGCAATATTGATCAATGTTAACCAAAAACGCAAAGATATAATAAAAGCATGTGATGATGACAAATGCTGGCAAACAAACATTATGAAGAACAATTTTAACTTGTAATGCACAAACTTAAAATCCTCAAAACTCACAAGAAAGCTTCCATTAATTCCACTTGAAAGAAGATATTCTGCTGCTATTCGAGACACTCCTCCATGATACCAAGCATGATTACTAAGGCTAGCTGCAGGTGTGATGTAATTGCTGGGTACCCATCCTAAGTCCCCAACTTTGGCACATTTAAATTCTTCAGCTTGGTTTTCAGTGCTGATGACACGAACCTCACACCATTCACCAGATGTGTTGTACCGCTTAACCCGCAATTGGTATCCTACAGAAAAAAACATCAAACTTAACTCAAAAAACTTGTTACAATTATACCAAACATTTTGGAGTGTTCACAACACATATCATAGTTTGTGGTAATTATCAAACAATGCTACATCAGTATATTGTTGAAACAGCAGTACAGTGGCATTGCAGTATTTTTTGGGTATCATGATTCATACTCTGCTTTTAAGACCAACAACCATTGCCTTGCGTGGACCAAGAAGCAGTTGTAGTCTGATACACACAAACTGTCTTTTGTGCAACATCCATCCAGCTTATCACATATATGTTATATACCATATTTATTTGATTGTAAGCTGTGGCTTAAATGTTTTTTTTTCATCATTTCATGTGACTTACAATTGAGGGAGGCTCACATCTTTTATTTCTTTACCTTATCGAAAGGCACAGATGACGCTCAGCCTTTCCTAGGCTGCGTTTTGTCGACCTAACTCTCTTTTCGCATTGTGTTCTCTTTAGCATCCATGGCCCACGTGCACATATGATGAACAGAAGGAAGTTGTAGGGTGTAAGCATCATTACCAAGGTTGCCAAAAACGGGAAACATGCTAATATGTGAAAATATCTCAGAGGCTTGGGTAACCTATGTACATGTGTGGCTTACATTGATTTTTGAAAACCATTATTTCGTGCTCGGAGCTTACAAACAAGCGTGAATAACAATAGAATAAATACGGTACATGCATATGGCCCACAGAAAATATCACTAATCTTTTAAGTAGTGCCTTCACGTGCTAATTAAAACTACAGGTGTAATGACAAGCAAGTAGGTCACTTTAGGATTACTCGACCTATTTATTTACTATGTACTTAGGTGCAGTGATATACTGACTTGATAATGCATATATATATATATATGTGTTTAATATAATATACAGGGTGTTTCACAATTGTTGAGACAAAGCGGCAGCTTCTAAAACCTTTATCGATGACCTTATTCATTTTTCTCTTTCCAGATTGTCATAGAGAAATAGTTAACCTTTCTATATATTAAA
>JGI24159J19872_10002634_pt1 | contig 21610 bp, 16 predicted proteins | sample Ectturendosymbi4_FD_19872 | JGI IMG/M metagenome (IMG submission 19872) | reverse complement strand
TCTCTGTCTAATCTCAAGTTAAAGTACACGACAGTTTTCAAACATAAACGTATTCACAACTGCATCACACACTCCAAAGTAAGCAGAAATATAATGGTCGCAGACAGGGTTGCCAGATTTAGTTTTTCATAAAAAGCCAAACCTTCAGTTAAAAAAGGCCAAAAACGGCCAACAAAATTGCTGAAAAAAGCCAAACACTCAATTAAAAACGGCCAAAAAAGAGCCAAACCTTTTACTTGACAAAGCCAAATTTATTAAAGTTTGCCTCCTCGCAATTCAATTTCACATACAAATACATCTTTGTGTACTCACAGTGCCTCCACAAAAAGCAATTAATTCAAAACTATTTTTATAATCTGTCACTTATGACAGAAAAATGCCAAAGTCTTTTTCTTTTACAAAAACGCCTATATAAATACAAGTACTGTACCTGAAAAATCAATAGTTAGGTTAGCATCATCACTCAAATTTTGAACACTTCAAACGCAGAGCTTGCAGTTTACTGTAATGAGTCAAAAAGCATTCCAATGCAAGTTCATTTTCATTTTGCGCTCGCACTGAATACAACAGCACCGGAATGGCCAACCAACGGCTGGCGAGCCACATATGGCTCTTTGTCCAGTTCCATGCGGGGCTTACGTAAGTATATACCAGAACTCCCACTAAATCACATGCATAACAGTAAATGCGTTGTAAAGTTCTGTCATTGTCATGATGGTGGTGTGTGATATTTACAATAAATCTAGCTAAGCAAAAGTATGTGTGTGAGTGAGGAAGAGATGGAGTTATGTTCATGTGTGCCCATGTGCCCATGTGCATGATGTGCCTTTTTGCTGTAACACAGTAAGGTATGTGGCTCTTGGTCTCTGATTGGTTGGCCACCCCTACAATAGCAAGACACATACTTCTAAACAAATGGCCTCTTCATAAAAAATGCAGGGATTGTGGACATAAGACATAATGCTAAATTGGCTTAACACTTGATTGCATAGGCAGCAAAAGATTCACAGCTAGGTAGAAACTAGTTGTGTGTCACTACAAAATCTCACAGTTAAAAACTACAGACATGACATGTTTCCAAGATCATTTGGAAATGAAGAAACACGTAATTTCCAAAGGTTAACTTATTTGCCCAAGTGTTGTAAGTACCACTTGGCACTTAGCACAGAGTTTGTTGAAGACATATAGTGACAACATAAAAAGAACTGTAAACACTGATCAGTAACACAGGCAGTCAGCAATATTAGGATAACAATATGAAGAGTATGTTTGGTTACATGCGATATCAACCGTATGAATTGTCACAAGCCATACCAAACCTATGGTCTGTTTCATGGGCGCAATTTGGTGGGGGACGCGGGTGACGTGTCCCCCCACTCTTTCAGGTGGGGGGGATATAATATGCCATGTCCCCCACTTTTCTCTCTTTAGGTTTTGTATTTGGAGAGGTTTCAAAAATAAAAGTGATGTTTGTCACGTTTTTTGTGAAGAGCTTTTTATGCTAGATGGTAGGTTACGCATAGCCAAGTTGATGTTGAAACAGAGTTTGCTGTGGTATCACTGATTCTGTTAGTTTATAAATTTTAGCTTCGATAAAATAATTTCTAGCATTTTTCAAGTCTCTAGTGACCGTCATAGATGGTTAACTGCTTTTGTCCGATATTTTACCTTGTGTGGTTTTCTGTTAGAAAGGTTATTTTCTTGTAACAGTGAGAGTATTACAGCTGCACATGTGATAGACCGCAGTACAGCCATTATTTGTTTCGCGCAGAAATTTGACAGGCTATACTTTAACGTTGGTTGCCACGTATTCAGAAACAGACAGCGGATAATTCAATGATGCTAGTGTATATGTTAGAAAGTTAGATTTTCAGGAAAATCTCTGCGAAGCTTTTGCCGAAGACAAAAAAGCAGCACTATTGTAGAAACTTAGTTTTGGGATGGGCAGTTTTGCAAAAGACTGTCTTCAACTATTGGTGAGGAGAATTTCACTCAAAACGCTGGAGAAGTAGCCTACAGTATTTACCTAGCTGTGTATTGACCTACAGCTCAAAACGTAGCGACTTGTCTCGGAAATAAGGATAAAATATACATTTATTCTCACTTCTTGTAATGTCGCAAAAGTGGTGACCAACAAATAAAAAAAATAATTTTTCCGTGGCTCGCACACTTTGTGCTTGTGCTGAATGCATTGGTTCGTACCTCATCTGATTTACTTGAGTTTATCAAACCCACATTGCAGCAACGTTTTCATCCAAGTGCGAAATATTTGCTTTACAAGTACATCATACCTAGTTTTGTTGGACATTCTTTTCGTGTTAAAGGTGAAACTTGGTACTTCTTTGCCAATTCACCGTTGTGCATTTTGATTTGTCTCAAATATATTTTGGTGTCGTTATGCAAGTGCAGTAGAACTCTTAGAATGAAACTTTTGACGTGGTGCAGAGTTGTAAGTCAGGCCGGGCTTTTCGGATCGGGCCGGGCTCGGAATTGAGTTTGTCAAAATATTTCGGGCCTGCATACAAAACTTTTTTATAGCATTAGGAGTAAAGATTTTTTTCTTTCGTGAAGAAGATTTGTTATTGATACCTATTGATAAGGCCGTTTGCACTAGTTAACAATTGTATTATAAAAATATGACTTTTTGTTCCATGTTAGGGGCGAAAACGCTTTTATATGTCTCTCGTATTTAAGACGTGATTACCAAATCAAATAAACTTGATATTATGATGAACAAGAAGAGCAGTAATTTAGCTTGTAATCAGAAAATAGACGTTTGAACTTTGCATATCTGTAATGCAACGTGAACGAAGTTTTCAAGCTGTAATGCAAAAAATTCTAAATGTTTTCTAGATGAAAATTCCAAACGAAAATTCAAACAGTAGATTTAAAACACATTTGGATTTCTGTACAGGTACAAACCTATGACGAAGAGTGACTATGCTACCGCCATCAGGTCTAAATCAATTTTTTTTAACAAGAGTATTCCTAAATAATCAAGCAAATATTTTAATATTTCAAAATAACTTATCCATTCACGTTCAAAAACCCATGCGTTGGCGGCTGACCATCTTTCAATACAAAATATCTACGTAGTTATGCACCAAAAAAAATGGCGTTCAGGATCTGACAGATTTTTTATGCTGTTCTCAGACATATCGACATCATAACTAATACTGCCGCCATTCGCGTAAAGTATATTTTGCAAAGCAATATGAACAAAACCTTTATTTACTACTGTTATTTACTGCTGTCATTTTCATCGATTACTATGTTAGTTATAGTTTTTTTGCATGTCTATATTGCCTGTATGTGTGTCAACCGAATTACGGTCTTTACTCTTGGCCGCCTTCCCGTGGGTTTAGTCAGCTTGCCTCGTCAATTTCCCGCGACATTCTGGGCATAGGGCCGAACCAACGTAGTTGGGGCCTCTGGATTCGGAGCAGAAGTGGTTGACATACAGGGTTTTGCGAATTTCACAGATGCGCACTTTGTTGGAAGTGTCACACCATGGGACGCAAGAGAGAAGGGGCACTTCTCCCTGACATTTCAAAAGGGTGGCAACGGGGGCGGTGCTTTTGGATAACATTATCACAGTAACTTCACGGCTTATCAAGATCAACTTTAAACAATTTCTTGCAGCTATTCGCCCACACAGAAAATTCAGAATGGTTTTCCATAATTTATGTTATTATTTTTGAGGTCAACATTGTTGCTGAAGAGAAACAAGCATAATTGGTGAACGATTTTTTTTGAAATTTTACATTGCGCTCAACTCTTTTATTCCCTCCCCCTGCCCTGTTCCGGCGTTGGAATTCCCAGCAAAATGTTTTTGCTCCTAACTATGCAAAATATCTATGATTCTGCAACAATACCCTGAGCCTCGAATATCTATACTTCTAACAACAAACAGATTAGCCTTGGCATTTTACTGCAGCGCACAACGCCATATTAAAAGTTTTTTATATTTTTGCTCTGTGGATGTGCAACAGTTGTCGAAATGGAGAAGTTGCACAGTCGGTGGGCCACGAGACCCTTTACTGCTGAGAGGGAAATATTTTCTACTGTACGTCATGAGTGTGATGTGTCTTGGTGTTCGAGGGAATGACCAAGAGCGTGCTGTCTCAAGTATAAAGGCAAGATATGGCGCTTTTCGAAGAGGTCACAAAGCCAAGCTGCACGAAATAGTGCAAAATTTTGAAAATTGTGAAGTCGCTAAGAACAACCTATTTTTNATACGAAAGTAACGTGCAGGGCATGAGTAAGGGGGGGAAAGGGAGCNATTGCCCCGGCCCACGCTGTAAAGGGGCCCCCGTGATGAAATTTATTGTTTCAAACAAAATACTCGTTTGAAACATTTTTGCGATTCAGAAGCGATACAAGCTTACAACACTACTGTATATTATATTCTTGTGCTTCGTTAAGTATCAGGGGCACCGACAGCAACCGATTTCTCTACACGTTTGACGGTCTGCCAGTTTTAGTAATCGCTACTGAATAGCCTATAAGTATTTTCGGTTTTGTTCAATGCAAATATATTTGATTTCGCTGGTAACATTTCCTATAATCGTTCTTTTGGCATGGGTATGACTCTCTACTCATGTACCACGCCTATTGCACAAATGTCACGAAAACGACACTATTTGCGTGCTAAAGATAGTGGTTGCTGACTGCTGTTTAGTATCAAACAGTCTTGCCACTGGGGTCAGTCTCGTTAACATCAGATTGCAGCCTTTTTCAACATCAGATAACATCAAATTTTATGTTACAGTTCCATATAAGCTAGTTGCTTCTATTAACAAATCTAACAAAGCGGGATGAACCTCGTTCAATCCGAAACAGAGCGAAACATCGCCTTTAAATGGAGAAGTCGTTTATAATTTACGTAAAATGTTAGTCTCAGCGCAGCGAAGAGAGCTTCTTTGGTTTGAAACGATAACCAAACACACATTAGGGTGAGAAATTGATAAAAGGAAATTTAATATCATGAATCTAACTTATTTTCGTCCTAAAATGAGAGGAAATGTCGAACACAAAAACAACAACCCAGTCAACATCAGATTTGTTGAAAAAATATCAGACATCAGAAATTTATCTGAACACATCACATCTGATGTCATGTTAATATATCAGAAGTGACAACACTGGTATCAATGATCCCGAACTTCTGGTACAGTCTCGAGGTAGCTGCAGCCGAACTACACCTTTGTTTTGTCGAAGAGGGTAACGTGTGGTGGAAACGCACTTTTCTTCCGAAGGTTACTATCGTTGTGTTGCATCATGCACATATGAAGTTATTCAAGCCATTTGCAGTTGCACCACATGTTGTTGCGTGGTCCGTCAGAAAACGTTTTAATAAGTCGATTCGTAGAACGAAAGAGCAGCAAACGAGATTGCAGTGTCTAAATTGAGCGATGCCGAAATCTGTAATGCCATCAGGGGCCCATGAAAAGGGCAAAGCTTCTAAGAAAAAGGGCAAGGATCTCGCAGTGTTAGCTAAAACGCCGCGACTGAATCGCTTTTTCTTGCAAAACTTCAAGCAGCAACGGTAAAGCAGTGGCGTTAGCCAGAGCACCTGAAAATGAAGGTGAAAATCAAGACATTAGCTTGGAAACAACTTTCGCACACTGCTTGGCTGGCTATATTGACACGTTCTCTATCCGGTGTTTTTGTTTGCAATCTCTAGTTTCTGCTTACTGTTTGGGTGAATGTTGTCTTTTGCCGAGTCACTCTCTAGCCTGTGAAATACTTTTTCTTAGTAAAAATGCACTCTAGTATTTACTTCTCGCAGCTGACTGTATTTGCATTTGAGTAAGCACACTCTCGACTACTTGAAAAAAGAAAAGAGAACCTTGCGAATCAGAGAAAAAATAACTTTTACAAACGANGACGTCATGANTTAAGTCATAGGGGCCCTCCAGTAAAAATTGCTTCTGACCNCCATACCAGTTAATCCGGCTTTGGTAACGTGCAAATGAAAAACNTTCGATCTGTCACAACTTAATTCCGGGTTCAACTAGAAAGAAACAACGGCATACATAGACAAATGTACAAAAATAGTAATATCGTATTTCAACAGAAAAATTTGTTTTTTGCGCGTGGCTTGCAGAAAATTACATGATTATGATTGCTGTCGTTGGTTATCGGTAAATATGCTGTTGAAAGCAAAATTGTGGGCCTCACAATTGAATAATGCAACTGACTGTGATGCTTCTGAACAAGGAATGATTGGCTTTTGAAAAAATATTATCAACACAAACGCCTTCCCTTTAGCAACAATTAACCAATCATCAGCGAAACCGCAAGCACTTTACACAAAAAAACAGATTGCTATGCTTCGGGTGGAGTGGTTTACAGGTGAATGAAAACAGAGAAACTTTGTTCTCTCTCCTTCTCACAAGGGTCCCCGTATGAACCTTGGGATTGCTGAGTGTGATTAAATGAAGCAGAAAAAAGCAGTTACATCCAAATTATATTTTCCAGGCTAAAAAATTGAGGAGAAAAGTATTGTACGTTGACAGTTACAGTGACCAGTTTGTCAGGTCGTCTGATTCGGGGAAAAGAGTTGTACTGGCGGAGTTGTGCACACGTGTATTGGTGTTCTAACAAGTTGAGAGGAGTGATTATAGTTGGTCTGCTGCGGAGAGTGTTTCTCCTAACTCTGTGCATCGTTCAAAAGGACATTTTCAGTCCAAAGATCTTAATTTCTGCTAGGTAGTGTGCCATCATCGAACCTTCATCGAACCTAACAGTACCTCAAGGAGTGTAGCGCGGTGGCACCCTTCATAATTCAACACAATCTCCAATTCATCTTAGGTAGCCTCCATAAAAAGCCAAACGAGGGAAAAGAAAGGGTTCCAATAACATGACGGAAGACTTGTCTGGCGCTAGCGTAGACAACACGATGGAAGTCCAACCAGTAGTTTTGCAAAGTGTCTTTGAAAAACTGATGAAATCCTTTAGTCCACTAGTCATCGCTGTCTGATAGTCTATTGTGATTTACCAGTCACGCCCTCCTTTGCATAATGGCAACCTCAAAATTTCTCAAGTTATAGGCTTAGTTTGCCCTTGGTTTCTGATGGTACATGTGTTTCTATACCCGTCCTAGTTTTGCTACTACAACCTCCTAGCCTCACTGTTGCAACCAGCTAACACAAAATAATTTATTAATAATGTACCACATGCTTTCCACGGAATATATTAAAAGTTGTGCGAATATGAAATTTGTTTTGTCAAGATTTCAAAGGACAGGAATACATGCGAAATTCCGGCACTGTGCTGTCACATTTCAATGTAAAGATATTTCTTAAGGAAGCACGAGTGCGTTAAAATAGGAGTCCATACCCAAACTATTGAAGTGTTTCAAATGCAATCGTTTTGGCCACGTAGCGAAAAACGCAAGGGCAAGAAAGGTGTTCCAATTGCGCCGGAGAACATAATTGGAAAAGCTGCGACTATTCCAACAAAATCTGCCGAAATTGCAAAGTTAAATATTCTGCAGCAGATAAAGTGTCCACATACATTACAAAAAGCAATCTAATTATGAAATTAAAGGCATCTTTTAACGTATATTGCGCAAAGCCTTGGAAAAATAAGAATAGTGGAACAACGTCTGACTCCAGATTAAAACTCTTCAGCAGAATTTCCTCACTGATGGATGTGATGGTTGCAAGTGGCGACAACCTTTCCGGTCAGAAGTTTTCGCCGGAAGCCACGCAAACTAGCCAGGTTTCCCGTGGATCCTCCTTCATGGATTGTTCCAACTCAGCAGAAAGTTCTAATTTCATAATAGTCAAACCATGTTATTTCTAACACTTCTCGCAAATGTGGTGATGCAGGCATTGTCGACATAGACGCAAAGCCACTATGGATATCTTAAATTATTACTGACACGGCGGGAGGTAGAATAGGATTCCCCGTTTAACGCAGAAGATCTGAGAACACTCATTATGCAATGGCTGTTCACGTTATACAGTGCTACTGCAGATCAACCTACAGAACTCCTGAGTTCAAGCAGTTTGTCTAAGACTGAGTTGTTGCCTGATACGTACACAAACTTATCTTTGCAATGGATATCAATCACGCAATCCGGGTAACACTACGCCAATGTGCAAATTAACATGGATCTTTTTTATTTCACCTGCACCACCTGCTATTTCACCTGCTTAAAAAAATTTTTTGGTTGGGGGGTGCAGATTTTTATGACGTCAAAACTTTTATCACAACTTTTGAACCCAAAACCCCAGCAGGTCATCCAAAGTATCGAGACTCGGATCGTAGCCTAGTTTCCAGTATTCCAGTAAAACTTCAGCGAAATACTACCACCTAACGGTTGGCGCCCAGGGCCAGGCAAAGTGGGCCAAGGTCGCCTAAAATTCCTCCACTTATGACATCACTCGCAAAAAAACGCACCTCCCAAGAATTTTTTTTCGATTGCAGACTAGAAGACTTGCCGCACCGTTTGACCCTTCGACTATGTCCGTAACCCGAACAGGAACGGAAATATTCCCGCGCAAAGCAACGTGCGTTTAGGCGTTTATTTTTTCCGAAAATCCCCGAAAGCAGCCGGACACCAAGAGTTAGTGATAAAATTAAGTTTGTAGGCATAACGAATTTGATATATTTTAAGTAGTATTTTAAAGCAGTTTGAATTTGCAGTGCACTGATGATGATAACAGGAGTAATCGAAACGTTTGCAATATGTCATTTATCGTTTTCATTGGCCGTGATTTTCATTATAAGGCCATTTGGCATTTCTGTTTTCGTGTACCAAAGTTCTGAACTGATTTATATGAGAATCACGAACTTTCTGTTCGGATTGTCTTAAAGTGCTATTTCTCTGACCCTTTACAACGATATGGCCTTATTCTCTACTGCTCTTCTGTCCAATTTTTGCACTTTGTTTGCCCACTTACATCTTTGTTCTTTCATTGGTCTTCTGGCTTTTTGACCAACTGCGATCACACTTCTGCGAACTGTGGAGGAAACAGTTTGGAAACCTTATTTCCAATCCGAAACCAATGCATCGCTCGTCTTGCGAAAGTCTGTTACTTCGTCAGGTAAATAAGCAACGTCTCTTCGAGTTGTTTTCTTCTTACGACCACCCTTTCCTTCGCATTCAGGAGCAACGGATCCAGTGTCCTGTTGCAAATTAATGGCACAGCTGACAGTTGCAAGGCTCACACCAACCAATGCAGCAACCTCGCTATGTGTCTTAGTTGTGTGTTCGTGCAAAGTTACGATCTTCTTGCGTTTCCCGGATGTCGCGTCCATCTGGCACGGTGGTTGACTCTACGACATTTTTTATAGTTAATTCAAGAGATGAGCATTCTCAAAATCTGATGCAATAGCGACTGACACAATGATTGCTTCAGCCAAATGTAAATTGCTCGTGTAGTTTACTGTAAATCTGATGCAATAGCAATCAACAAATGATTACATCAGTTAAGATCGATTTTGGAAACTGGAAGGTTTAATGAAACATTTTGTTTTAGATTTTATGTTTAAGATTTATGCTTTTATAATAACGTATAAACTTCTTCAAAACGCTTTGCTTCTGCAATCAATTCAAAATTATAGCAATGAACCATGGCTAGTAAAAGACCAATGAAAGAGGACGATGAAAATCAGTCGCATTCGAAGCAACACCAAGGTCGTGAGTGATTTTCTACTGTTGATACAATATGGCAACCATTCTCAGCTCAATTTTGTGGTAATCAAGTCGTTGTCGTATTGCACAAGAATTTTATTTTTATCTAAACAACCATCAATGGAAGTTCATTAGATTATTCACCCAAAAAGATATCGTTTATTAACTCTACAGTTTTCATGCAAGTTATGTGTAGCTTTGGTTTACTTCACATGGCACGATGTTCCGAAACAGTTTTGCTCTTAAAAAGGTTGGGATAACACCTAAAGATTACAGTCGGTATGTAGGATTTACAGACACAATTTGATTTCAGATGTTGCCCACAGTTGTGACTCAGGGCGCAGAACAAAGGGGAGCGGCATTGAACATAAGGAATGCAGAAAATTTTGTCGATGAAATGTTCTGCTCAAGACCATTTGCAAGGACTGCGCTTAACCTGAACGTTCACTGGTGCTTCATATGTGTAGCTAATGGTACATCAGCGCAGTGAAACTACAAAAGTAGTCAACAGTTTGGATAGTATAGGTTGGCACAATAAACAACATGCGAAGCAACTATCGCTATGTTCTTTATCGTTAAATGTAAGTTACTGCCAACACACGCGATGATGCAAGGCTGTGTTGCAAAAGGTTGTTCTTGAAGCTTCTTTCTCTTGAATACCCTCATCCAAGTGATTTTTGAAATGGTTCTATAAAAAAGAAACAAAATGTTTCTGTTCCAAGCTGGGACCGAATTTATGAGGGGACGGGGGGGACATGTTCCCCCCAACTTTTGGACAGGGGGGACATAATATCTTTTATGCCCCCCAACATTTTGTGATAAAAACTAATATATTTATTTATGCAAATTTCATGGTGACATTATTGTTGGAAACGCTTCCCCAGCATAAAATTAGGGAATAAATGAGAAAAATGAGCATTATCACTGGATTATCTGTAGACACAGTATACAGATTTCCTATGTAAATTGAATTCTCATGATTGTGAAATTGTGTTAGTTAATCTGAATTACCGAATCGGTGTGCACATGAACTTCGCTCAATCAAGAATTCCTGCGCTGGTCTGTAGCCTGNAATTAGAATACGGTTGCCACCAGGCGCGTAGCTATNGGGGACAACGGGGCAAAGACACCCCCAATTCCAATGTTTTCAGGCTAATAAAATATTTGAGGTATAAGCCAAAGAAATACTTCAGTGCATATCAACGAAACAGCCTCAAGGAACCTATCCCACTTCAGCTTTTAGCCGAACACAAACTTGTATCTGACCTTTTGTACTCATAATCAATGACCGCTAGTAAAAACAATTGGAGTAACGCTTTTCGCAGCTGTTTTTGGCGCACCAACTTGCTGTATTCCACGTAAAGGTTATGTACGCTTCATTTCAAGACTTTCGCAAATTCCTCTGTGATAACCGTGGGTGTTACAAATATAACCTAATCTTGTTCCCAGTGTCAGCGTAGCCTTAAATGAATATCGCAGATTGTGTTTTAGCACAGTCCTAAAGCTACATGCGTGAATATGGCCGTGATATACATTTTATGTGTCTTGAAGCTCAAACTTTGGCTAAGAAGCGATTCAGTTTCAAAGTCTTCTTCATTGCTCCATAGTAACTGTCTAGCAACAATAGCATTCATTCTAGATATTTGTTTGTGATGACATGTATTGTGATGGTTCAATTACAATTATGTTGTGCTTTAACGTTTTCATCAATGATTTCCCTTTTCCTTGCCGGCAGTAAAAAATCAGTATTTTCAAGATATTAGACTCCGACGTACTGTTCTTGAGCTCAGCGTTTCAACTTTCATCTGATGTTAATTGCCACCCTATCTTGCAGTAAATTATTTGAAATCATTTAACTGCAACGAGAAGAGTCAGCAGAAAAATCTAACGTGAGTAGCAAGATGCTTTTCATTTTGCAAAGTCTGAGGGAATTGACACTGCCATTACTTTCAGATACTCAAATAACTTACACAGGGGTGCATAATAAAATTTAAGGGAAAGCTCTCAGAATCGGGCCCTAACCCATCGCCATTGTGAAAGGTAGATGTGGGATTACGTGGATAAAAGAGTTAAATTTGTCTCACATTTCAATTTATGAACTGAATTCAAGAGCATTGTGAAGTTTTGCAGCTTCACAATTGAAAGCTGCCTCCTGTGGCACATTTTCCCATAATTTTTGCTTTATTTTGGACAACATATGACTTGCTTCAGAGCTTCTTTAAATGCGGCTCTAAGAGTGGTGCATTACCTTTTTAACTAAACAGTAGTGCAAAACTCTTAAAGGGGAGCACGCTATCTCTAAAAAAGAGGGACCCGAGGTGACTGTCTCGTTATCCTTCCCTAATATCCATCCTTGATTTTGCAATCTGTCTTGTTGGCAAAGCGTATGTGACTAAAATGAAACCAAATTTGAATTTTTTCCCATTAGAGCTTCAAATTCCGCAGACAAGTTATTGTATTTGCAAGAAACCCGCGATTTGTACAAATTAATTACGTGCAGTGTTTAACTATCTTCACCTGCAGCTGAGCGTGGTCAATAAGTTTTGTAATACTGTTTTCCATCTTGTATTTCAATGAAGTCAGTTAAATTTAGCAAAGTCTCATCAAACAATTTCAATGAAGTAAGTTTGAAGTAGCTACAAAGGTTTTACGGAATAGGTTGAACGAAGCCAAAAGATCTTAAGGATTATCAAAAATCCAAACATTTTTCAAACGCGTTGAAGGACTCTAACGTATACGGCTATCAACTACAGACGTGAATTAATTACTCAAATTAGATGACAGCGGGATCCACTTCTTATATCCGCGAAATTTTTGTAGGCGTACTTCGGACGTCAATGCCTCAGAGCAGCAGTCGCTGTTTGGCTTTGGTTGAACGTGCTGTGTTGGTGTACATCAGAAGCGTGTAAATACAGTAAGCGCAGTCGTAATGGTGGCCGCGGTGACTTCTTCCTCAAGTGCAACATTGGGCATTGAGAGGTTTACTAGCGCTTTTGCAAGAAAAGTTTATGAGCAAATGGTGGCATTGATCCAAAGTTTGGAACTTTACTGTCAACTTATAAACCTTGTCAATTCAATGAAAGCAAACTTTTTATTTGTCGGCTTAAATCTGAACACAGTTGTTCAAGAAAAAACGCCAGAAACATCCACGTTTCATGGATGATGCTTTAAAAACAAGGAACATTAAAAATATTTAAATGTTGAAACTCGGTTGTTGCTTTCCCCAGCCTTACTAAAATTTCTGGCTATGCGCCTGGTTGCGCTGCTGGTATTTACCAAAAGATCTTGTGGTTTGTGTCTGATTTGATTTATGTGGTGATTATTAGCATGTAGCAGTATATTTTATTTATCGAAACTGACCAAATTTGAATTGATTATCACAATTTTTGAGCATAATTGTCTATTTAGGCTCTCAGAATTGATGTGTTTTCATATTAAATTCAGTGCTAAGTGCTGAATATCTAGATATAGCACCATTGTATGCTTGTATACACTATTTGCTATACCATCACGATGGGCATAGCCAGGTATCAATTCCGTAATGTACCCCCAATTTGGTCAATTTTACAAAAAAGGTTTGTACTTCGGTTGAGTGAATATGGTGAAGGTTTGTCCCCCCCAAAGTTTTTTAGCAAACTCGGCCCTGGTTCCAAGTAACATTGTCCTAATTGCTCGGTTCTTTCTCGTTGCCTAGCACTTGCTTTATATGAAAACGTTCTTCACATATTTGCAAAGATAAGAACAATTGTGCTACGTAACTCTTGTATAATAAAGTTTAATAATTTACTTTCAGGTAAAAAGTCTTTTTCGCCTCGAAAAGACGACTCAGGAATGCTGTTTCCCCAGAAAGCAATACAACAGTCTAAAGATGATTTCACTAATATAACACGTGAGTAATCATCAATGAAATTGTTCATATCTACTTTCTTAGTCATTTACCAGAAGTTTTATTTTATTTCATCTAGATTCTTTCATATTAGTTTACATTTGCAAAAGTTGTGTTAATAATTTCTGATTTTGCAAAGCATAACTTTTATATTATAAAACAAAAAAGATTAAATCTTGGTGTTTCTGAAGTACTGTAAATTTTTGCTAGTAATTAGTAGTAGTAGTAGTAAGTTTATTGGCGATAAGGAAGATATTGCATTTACATTTTCATAGTAAACAGTCTGCCTGGTCACCGAAAAACACAGTACGGTTATCATGTTAGGTGTCCCTAAAAAGCTAACATTAAAACACATTTTAGTTATTGATAAGGCCATGCGGAAACTATAACTGACAATGCAGTTGAAGAAGGGGGATGTTTGCAGGATGATCCACACACAGTTGCGCGGGGGGTGCTGGGTCGAAACTGGTTTCTCTTGGTATGAGTATTATAGTTACTGAAAATCTACTTTAAGCTATTATTGTTACATCGCATTTTAAAGCTTTTCAAGTAACTACTAAAAATGGATTGCCTACAGGAAAAACTTCGCGAGTCTTGAATTGACAGAATAAAAATATCATACGTAGTTAAAAAGCTCACACTGCAACCCGTTTAAGGACGCAGATATAAAGCAATTTTGCAGTATAACTGAATTAAACCAGGCACCAAAAAAACGTTTGGCTAAATACGCCAAAGGAGCTAATTTTAAATTCAAATACGGCAAAAAACATTTTGACAAACTCTTGTTGCTAGATAGCGGCTACTTGCAAAAATGAAAGTGAAAGGCCCTGGCCGACAAAGATGTAAGAACAAAATTAGCAGAGCTTTTTTTGCTTGTTTTCAACAATTTGGATAGATTTTCAAATCATTGCAATTAAATCAAAGTAAATTTACTCTACCGAGTAAGAAGATGCACTGTCAGTTGATTCGACAGAACCTTTGCCGTGCCGTGCGACAGGCTTCGTATCTACAGGGACAGTGAGGATTTTTTTAGTATTCCCAGTTTTATTTTTACTTCGCAAATATAAAGGGTTTTTCGTGCAAAGCCGTTATCAATACCCATGATTATTTTGCAAAGCGTATGAGCGCAACAGTGCAAGCTTGAAAATAACTACTAAGCGGTGGAATTGTCAACTTCACAATATGAAACAAGTGCAGTGATTTGTAGAAAAAGAGTCAAATGGTTAGTATATAAAATGTTTTGCCGTAATAAGAAAGCTGCACCTTGTTTTATAAAGTACACAAATTTTGAAAGCGAGTTGAAGACTGACGCTGATGATTTAATGTACGTCTTGCGTTGTGCCAAGGATTGAAATGAAAAACACCTTGTACATCAGAGCAGGCTTGCAGGGGTGGTGCAAGCCATTCCAGCGCCCCAGGCAAGATCCATTTTCAGCGTCCCCCTCGTAGTTTATGACGTCATGCAATCAACCGTGTCAGGACGTTTTTGCAAAATTGCCCACCGACTTTACTTGGTAAATCTTAAAATTACCGGCGGGATCTAGGCAAGGTCCATTCTAGCACCACTACACCGAAAACGACCCTTTAAAGGACAATTTTTTCAACAAACAATTTATTAGATGTATGCCAAGTTAATTTGAACACCAAACTCATGAAAATATTATCTAAACATGTATCAATCGTTACAGCATTCACATAAACAAAATTCTAGTATGGGCCTCTGAAAACATTTTACAGTCGGATGGCTTAACAATCAACCACGTATCGCATGCGCAACAAACCTGTGGGGTTCGCGGTCAGCATGATGATTATGGTGCGTGCCAGCTGGTATGTTTGCAGTAGCGCAGCCAGCCCAAAACTTTTGGGAGGCCAACAAAATTGGGAAGGAGCAAAATGTTTGATTTTAGGCGAATAACGCTATTTTGTTTGGCGTTCTGCCTCTCAAAGCACAAAATGACTATATGTACTAAACCTTTTTGGGGGGCCATAGCCCCTAGGCTCCTATGGCTAAGCCTATGTATGTTTGTTACATAAATTAGGGTGGTGCGTCCTATAATCGAAATCTGACTGGTTAGGTAGCCCGAAGGTGCGCAATATGTGGGTTGCGGCCCCCAAATTTGGGTCTTTAGACTTTCCACTCTGGGCAGTGGCGTAGCCAGAACAATTTTGCGAGGGCCAAAAAATTTTGGGACGCCAAAGTGTTAGATTACAGGCGAGCTACAGTGTTTTGTTTGGGATCCCGCTTGCCTAAGCACAAAAGGAGTAGATATGCTAATAATATTTGACAGCATGGCCCCTTGGGACCCCCGGCTACGCCTGTGACTCTGGATCGCAAAATAACAATTTAACATTTTGACTTTGCGATTGTCATTCTGATTAGACAGAAGAAATGCAATCATTTCCTGTTTTATGCACTAAGTTCCATAAAATTCTGTGCAAGAAAATTGCTACTCTCACTAGTAGTCTTAAAATTGATTTTTAACTATAACGTATTTTCCAAATTTTATATGCTCAAGAAATGATTGGGTCGCGAGAATTCAGAAAGTCGTACCAAAAATTTTTATTTGCGGACCCTGAGTTAGGCTACTAACTCTAATAATGCTGACATTTCAGCAGTGTTTCCCAATCCCGACTATACTGGATGGCTGAAACATGATTTAGTAAAGCATTCGAAATAAACCTACTCCGGTAAAAACGGCGCAGCTGGGAAAAACCACCCAGTTCCTCGGGCTCAGCCCGAGTTTTCTATTATCATTTATATTGTAGAACGTGAGCTGTATATTTGTGCCACTAGTGACGGATTTACGTATAGATCAAAGTGGCCTAGGGAGCCGCGCAACTCCATCCTGATGACGAATCATCATTACTTAAAAATTTGGGAAACTGCGCAGAGGCATAACTTCACAGTTTACTTTAAAACGAGCGAAAATGCAAACGTCTGGAGCAGTGGTTCCCAACCGGTGGTTCGCGTCCCGAAAGTGGGTTGCGGAGGAGCGGTTGTGGGGTCGCGAATAGCAGCCTCAATCGTTTGCTGAAGTCTAAAATTTTTAGAACTGTGAGTATCACCAGTGTGATTTACATCAGCAAAATCGAAGCACGGACAGACTTTTGAAGTTCACATCATATCGATCATAATGCCTACCTGGTTTCTACTAAACAGTTTCAATCGATCTTATTGTAGAAACATGCCTGCGGCAGAAAAGCAAGCGCTGTCCAGTGATGCTGAAATTACGTCAGCCTCGTAAAAATCTCTCCTGGTGTGAATACTTTCCAGCTGAAATTCCAACAAAGCAACAAATAACAATCTATTTTTTATCGTTATAATTCCGTACTGCATTCATTATTTTGTGTTCGTTATGGTTCAAGCTCATGATTCCAGCGCAAAGCAGCGTATAGTTGACAAATGGCGGGATCTTACCAGCAAGCCTAACAAGTGATAGTGATGTGCATAAACGTTCAATTTAACAGCATAGTGTAGTTCGCAGTTAATACGCTTCAAACAAACTGCTGCATCCTGAAGAAGATAATCGACGTAACGATCGTGTATTCACTTTCTGAATGAAATGGCTATGTTATTCAGTATTTGCAACTGCGAAATAACTCCTTAGCACGTGACTTGTTCTCTGAAAAACCCTGACAATTCTGTTGGGCAATGTAGCAATCACACCCAAACCTACCNATGCTCCTTTTTAGTTGTCTGCTTCCATTAGTTTCCACCTACCTCTGTGAGCAGCGGTGGATATTAGGGGAGGCGGACGAGAGACGGTCGCCTCGGGCCCCTTTTCAGAGATGACGCGGGCAGTGGGGCACCCTTTGAGAGTTTCGCACTTGGTTTTTGTTTGGTTTTATTTTCGGTCACAGACAAAAATTAGCTTAATTCAGCCATAATGTCTAAAAAGGTAGGCTATAGTGCATACTACATTCTGTTTTGTTAAAAAGCTTACGAACCACTCTATAGCCACATTTAATAAGATCGGAAGCAAGTCACACTTTCAAAATAAAGTAACAATATATGTGCAAATGCAGCATTGGAGCTCCTCAACAGCTGTTTTAGCGCACCTTACTGAGAGTTTGCTTCAGGCGCCTAAATTCTGATATCCAGTCCTGCCTGAGAAGCTGGATTTTCAACCTTGTCCACATTAAAGCAAAAACCAAGGAATAGACTGCTGGACGTTGAGAATGACGTGAGTTCAGTTCTCACCAACACGTCCCAAGAACTTTAAGACAAGTTGCATAGATGCAAGCTCAGTCGTCTCACTGATTAGCATATGTGGTGTGCAGGTTTTTTAAGGTGTTTTAGGGACCCGAATCGTGCCCTTAGAATTGAAATACGTGTCCCTAGAATCAGGGACAATCGTGACCATAGAATCAGAAATCGGGTCGCTACAGATCCACACCGGGTACCTAAGATTTTTCTTAACAAAACTTTGTGAATCTAACTTGTAAAATGATAGTGCTTTTATCTTGTCGGTTGTTATTTGAACATCTTCAGAATTATAGGCAATGTGTGGGGCCGAGCGCTTACGTAATATTTTCGAATGGGGTCGAGAGATGTATCGAGTTAGACTCTTATCAGTGCAATAACAACACAATAGTATTGTTAGCTACGCAACACAAGAATGACAATACTATTTCATGGGAGTTCTGCACTGCAGTGTCTGGCGGTCTTGCGTTGTTGCGAGCTTTTTGTGAGTGGCAGATTGAACATCAAGTAAGAAGGTGCTGTAAGAAAGGCTTGATACTAAGGAACATGGCTGGGCGCGAGAAAGGTGCAGGCCGTCTGTATGAAAGTGGTTACAAGCAGTAACGCAGCCGGCCCAAAATTTTGGGGACGGCCAAATATTTTGACTTTAGGAGAGCAACAGTATTTTGTTGGACATTGCTGGTCAAAGCACAAAATGACAAGATATGCTAGAAATTTGAGGGAATGCATGGGACCCTTGGCCCTCTATGGCTGCGCTAATAGTTACACAAAAGTTTACAAAAAAACCGATGTTCAATCTTCAACTCACAAAGTCCGCAACAACACAAGACTGCCAGACACTGCAGAGCTCCGGAAACCAATACTGTCAGCATTGGATACTAGATTGTCCACAAAGAGAGATTACTTTTTGAAGCTCTATATGTTAGTTAAAATAGCTAGAACACTTTCTCGTGAGTTTTACTTGGAAAATCGTGTCTACATTAAACTTACTTTATATTTGTTAACTGAGGATGTTGCGACATATCTCGCTGTGCAAAACTTGTCTTCATACTATTTCCCATCAGCATATAGCATAGAGAATTAAAACACTATTTTGTATTGCTTGGAAAATGACAACTAAAAACGGATTAAATAAACGTTGTGTCCACTGCATAGGTTGTGCATGTTTGGTCCATAAAATATGTGGTTACCATAACAAAGGAGTTTGCGTACAGCTAATCAGATCGACAACTAGACGATATTTTCGAGGGTGACAACACGGTCCCGCATGAAAACTTGTATAACTCTGAAGTTACGGAAATCTATCGAAAAGAACTTCTGAACCACATAAAAAAAAACTATAAAATTCCAAGGAAAGATCGCATTACCATTTCCTTTTAAGAAGAAATGTCTTTAATTTATGTTGAAGAATCGAAGGCAATCGTGCAACCGACGTCGGCACCACAAGAGATTTTGAGTTGAAACATAACTTTGATAAATTTTTACAGTGAATGAATTGACACTCACAGCACTTGCTACGTGGACACTCAATAAATGTTTTAACGTAAAGTCTAAGGAAGTCGACAAGCAGAAGCCGCATCCTTGGTCAGATTCGCAAAGTTCCCGACCAAATGTTCGTTTCTATCGTTTGAACTTCAAAATGTTTGCTACTTTCGAATAAAATAAAATAAATCCTAAGGAACAAAATGTTGACGATTACATAACAGAATGAAACTAGATTTTGTAAGTTGGTCGTAAAGTGTTTCTTTCTTCATGTTGTCATCATGTGATAAGTAGATTTTGTTTGCTTGTGTTAAAACAAGACAAACAGTCTGGGCAGTTTTCTTCGGAAAGGAACAGTCAAACCAGCGCCCACACCGTTTCATTTCACGCTTTGTCAAAGATATGTCCAGTTTAATAACGAGAGGCACCTTTACATTGAAAACGTTAAATTTCAACAGGAATAAAGGATTTTGCGTGTGTGAAGACAAAGTGATGCAAATGAAGCAACTGATGAATGGTCATGCAAGCTTTGTGACAATCGTTTCTCGCAATTGTCGGCAGTAGATAAGGTGACACGCAACTGCAGCCGGCGCAAGTCAGTCGGTGCAAGTGATGTAAAATTTCTTAATCGGATTGAAACCCAATGTCACCGAGTATGCCTACATAACACATTGCGAGCCGAATAAACGCCAAAATTGATCAAACATGAGTGTGAACATAAATAGATGACAACTCTGAAAAAAAGTGAAAGGATTGAAAAACACGAAAAAATATTTAAGATATTGTTCAAAATATTAAAACTCAAAATTACTGGACATACCCACTATGACGGAATATTGTATTTAAGAACACGAAAACAATAAATTTTTAAATAATTATAACACTACCAATTACCACTATGCAAAAATATGAAATTATCATAACCACAAAAAATGCAAAGGACAAAAATTAAACATTAGTACAAGCAATGGGGAAATCTAAAATGTGAGGAAATCTTGATGCTCCGGCTGCTGACCCCAAACCCCGTTAATTGTCAATCCTGAGTTCCATTTCATACTGAACATACATTGGAGGAATTAAACGAGGTCGTTGGCAGGGTCACAATGATCACACGAAATGTAACAAATTTTTGCAATGGTTGGTTCCTTGTGTGAAAGCTCCGTCGAGAACCTAAGCATCAATTTGCACTCATGTGACATTGGTTATATCGACCACTACTGCGGTGCACTTTAAGTTTAAATGTTCGGTTACACTAACTTGGTTGATTGAGCAGTAGGAGTTATACTTAGGATTTTCCCGACATTAGATCATATCCACTCTTGATACAGATGTTCCGTTCAACCCTCCCTCCAAACAGCAAGAAGCCAGCAGTTCTTCAACTTGTTCCGCAACACATACTTCACAATCATCTCATACCACTGTAATACCCGGACAACCTCAGAGGGCTGCTCAATTTCCCGGACAGTCTCAGAGGGCTGTTCAGGTACAAGGACCATCGCCGAGAGCTGTTCAATTGCACGGAAAATCTCAAAGGGCTGTTCAATTACACGGACCATCTCAAAGAGCTGCTCAACTTCCTGGACCATCTCAGAGAGCTGCTCAACTTCCTGGACCATCTCAGAGAGCTGCTCAACTACCTGGACCATCTCAGAGTGCTGCTCAACTACCTGGACCATCTCAGAGGGCTGCTCAACTACCTGGACCATCTCAGAGGGCTGCTCAACTACCTGGACCATCTCAGAGGGCTCCTCAATTATCCGCACAATTTCAGAATGCTGCTCAATTATCCGGACAATTTCAGAATGCTGCTCAATTACCGAGACCATCTCAGAGGGCTGCTCAATTACCGAGACCGTCTCAGAGGGCTGCTCAATTATTCAGACGATCTCAGTGGGCTGCTCAATTACCCAGACAATCTCAGAGGGCTGCTCAATTACCCAAACCATCTCAGAGGGCTGCTAAGTTATTCAGACCATCTCAGAGGGCTGCTCAGTTATTCAGACCATCTCAGAGGGCTGCTCAGTTATTCAGACCATCTCAGAGGGCTGCTCAGTTATTCAGACCATCTCAGAGGGCTGCCCAGATATTCAGACCAACTCAGAGGACTACTCAATTTACTGGACCGTGGCAGAGGTGTGCTCAATTACCCAGACAATCTCAGAGAGCTTCTAAGTTGTTCAGACCATCTCAGACGGCTGCTCAGTGGTTGAGTCCATCTCGGAGGGCTGCTCAGTGGTTGAGACCATCTCGGAGGGCTGCTCAGTTGTTCAGACAATCTCAGAGGGCTGCTCAATTACCTGAACCATCTCAGAGGGCTGCTCAATTACCTGAACCATCTCAGAGGGCTGCTCAACTTCCCGTACCATCTCAGACGGTTGCTCAACTTCCC
>JGI24159J19872_10002633_pt1 | contig 21615 bp, 15 predicted proteins | sample Ectturendosymbi4_FD_19872 | JGI IMG/M metagenome (IMG submission 19872) | reverse complement strand
AAAATCCTGAATGATAAAAAATGTATATTCAATGCAGTTAATTCAGGGCAAACTCTGTTTTCAGGGCAAGCGCAAGTTGCTCAAAAATACTGAATGATGAAAAATATTTTTATACAGTGGAAAATTTCAGGGCAACTCATGTTTTTCAGGGCAAGACCAGGTTGCTCAAATATCCTGAATGTAAAAGTATAGCCTACTCAATAGGTCCTACAGTGACAAATTCCTGGGCAAACTCTGTTTTTCAGGACAAGCGCAAAATGTTCAAAAATCCTGAATGATAAAAAATATATTCAGTGTAGTGGAAATTTTCACGGCAAACTCTGTTTTTCAGGGCAAGGTGAAAATATTTTTGATACGGTATATTCAGCCAGTAAAGGCAATTACCCTAATGTTTCTTGTCAGAGAGAACACTACACTCGAGGAACTTCACCGCCTTGAGTTAACAAGCAAGGTAAAAATTTGCCTACAACGGCACTTCTAGGGGATTATATAAGGAGCGTTATTGCCGGATTGAAGTTATAAACGAATTAAAATGCATGTAAAAGATGCCATCGGGACCGAACAAAATGTAACGTTATAAGCGAATTGACGTTACATAAGAAGCGGTAATAAACGAAATCAACTATCCAGAACAGATTTAAAAGTTTCAGGCCCAATTTGGATTGAACTAAAAAAGTTGGTTTCAGGGCTAATTTTTTATTTTTGGGGCAAATTGTTATTTTCAGGACAAATTTTTTCCGACCCCCTAGCAAAATGCCTTCCCGTACGCCTATGCCTATGCATTTGCAATTTTCTAAATTCTTAAATTAATTAGACTTATTAGGTGAAACATTTAGAAAAGGTTATGCAATCGAACCCGGCTTTGCAGTAGTTTTGGTATCAAAGTGAAATTGGATTTGCAACAAAAGTCGAGACAGCATCCAATTAAAAAAATGTTGGTTCGTGCAGTAAACTCTCTTCACTTAACATAGTCATTCGAAAAGTTTGTATCATTCCATCATGAATAACTGATCACTGGAGTGAGTTGGTGATCGCTTTTCTATTTGCTGGTGACTGCATTCGTTTTTTTCCAACGAATCAGAACGGTTTCGAAGTTACTCTCACTCCTTTACCGATTGCGCTACTGCAGCAAGAAACATCGGAAGACATTCCTTGGCCGAACAACGTCTGGGGATTCCCCTAACGAACAACGTCAGGGAAAATGAAGTTCTTGGGATGGTTGAATAAAGTCACCACAGACTCAAACAGCCATAACTTGATTGATGTACCAAGTTTTACTGTGGTTAAGATTGGGTTCATGAATAGTTTTCGAGTTGCCGGTTACTTGTGCATGCTGTGCCTTCAAACAGGGATCTGTTAACAATTCTTCGTCTAGCAAGTAAGCAGTTGTAAACCCTTTGACTTTTGCATAAAGGAGCTTCAGCTTTGTCACCGTGCAATTACATTCAATACTTCGCTTCGCTGGTTTGCCTGTCTCAAGACGACTTTTGAACGAGAAAGTTTGCAAAGTGCGGCATGGTATATCTGTTGCAAAGAAGTGATCAAAACGACTCTTACGTCTTCCATCACACTGGTTGCAACTGGTCCTAACTTCATAGCGGCTGCTACGTGACAAAGCTCTCATATTTTTATTTGCAGCCTTCTCCTGTCTGGGCTGAAACGCATTGTGCTTAATGCACAGCTAACAAACGTTCATATGATTGTTGGTTTAAATGCGGGCGGACAAAAGTCCGTAATTGCATATCAAGACTTGTGGAAATGCAACTGAACCCACAACCCATTTAATTATCAAGCGGGTTTTCTTATGCGCGCAAAAATGACGTTGAGAACCCAATCCAACCGTGACATTCACGCTTCACGCTTGGGCAAGCACGTTTTGCAAAAAGCAGCCCTACCGCTTTCTGCTGAGATGCCCAGTCCATGCAGTCATTCTCACGTTCAGGACATGTAATTTAAACCGTTAGAAGTTCATCAACTGGGTACTTGCAGAATACAACAATGCTTTGAACGCAATGTGGAACAAGGGTTAACAACACGAGTAGGCTTTTTGAGCAACAACTCAACAGCTGTGGTGGTCGCCTGCAAAGCATCGTCGCAAGGTTTGCAAACGGGCAATCCATTACGCATTACTTCAAATTTTTTAAATAAAAATCGGTACTCTTGTCTGCAGCCTCAGCCTTAAATATATCGCGTTTTCAAAAAAACAATCATTTTAATCGCAGAACGAGACATGAAAAAGGTATAGGTAGATAAATGTGTATTAGAAACACTAAAAAGAAATAAGTGGAAAAAATAACGAAACACAAATGTCAACGCTCGGGATTGAGATCTGAGGCGAATTGCTTGGACGGAAGAACATTCGCTGCTCTTCAGTAAACGTTTGGTACAGAAAGTCTTCTATGAAATCGTCAAAAATATTGGTGCTTTCTCCAAGGTACTCGTTTACTACTTCAGGTCCGTAGCCAGGTTTTAATGTTCGGGGGTCAAAATACATTTTTAGGCAGGAAAGATTTTTGTTTTTATTATATGCTTGAAAGAAATTTTCTGAGCACAACACAGTTTGAGAGGAAACAAAAAATATTTTTTTGGGGTAACTTCCCCCGAATGCGCCCCTGTGGCTACGGGCCTGCTTACTGCTTGACTCCCAACGTGCTTCTCACACAGTGGAATACACTGCACTGTATCAGAAGCGACCGTATAGTATAAAGGTTGGCGCAGACGAAAATAAGCGCGTTGTAAAGCTGCATGCGTTGCGTCAATTGAAAGTATCAATCGACAGTTTTCCATCAAGAAGGAAGTTCTTGAAGATGTCGGCAAAACACCCCCCAAAATTTGACAACACCAGTTTTTTCGCCTTTTTCAAAGCTAGCGATACCCGAGCGGCGAACTTCCCCCCTTGATCGCCGACCATGCATTGGCGAAGTGCTCTGGTAAAACGATGAGCGAATCATCCGGTTCTTCCGATGCGTCTTTTGTCGATGGCATCAGATTTCGAGACAGGAAGTTGGGAGGTTGCTCGCGGCGCGTGTGAGGTTGCTTTATTTCCCCGACGTCAATCTGGCAACGGTGCGAAACGACGGATTTAAACATTTTAAAGTAAACAAATCGAAATGCCACTTGCGAGCAGTTTTTCAATGCTTAGTGCAACCGTAATAAAGCCGATGTAAATAAAAACGCATCGAGCCTCAGAGAATCAAAGTTTTTATCTAATTAGATGACCGTGGAGCGACGCAGCAATATGAAATTTTGCCGCTTTTGATCGCGTTAACCTTCAATAACGTTTACGATTCACAACACAACTGTTGTTCGGCACGTCGCCATCCACTGTTTGCTGGACCTTCACCCTTTGTCAAAACATTATAAGTTGACGAAAACGTTGCTAGAAAGGATATCTGAAGGCGTTGAACGCTGACGCAACTTCAAAAGTCAATGAAAACAACTTACAAGAACAAAAAATGCGAGCAAATTGTTTGCAGCGTATGGCGGATACAGGTAATCGTTGCAATGACGTCACCCGAAGGATTAAACGCGGTAAATACGCAGCGAAAGAAAGTTTTCAGCACGCCCTGAGACGCGAGGTTACGTCGAAAACCCCAAAAAAGGTTTTCGGAGAAAAACTTTAACTAACGAAAAACGTAACGTCGCCGCTTTCCAGCGCGATTCCCCTCGTTATAATAATTCTTGCAACACGCCGACCACAGTTCTGAAGAGACTGGCATTATTTGTTGTTTCTTGTGAAGAATCAGCAAGGCAGGCGATCTAGCTCCGCACTGCACGACCAATCGCCCGCTTGCGCGCATCCAGTGCCAGTTTCAGAATCATTGTCTTTTTCCACTTCAACCAAACCGAGAGCGTTTTTTTGCAAAATCTACCACTTCTCCGGTAATCCGCGCCGAGTTTCTGGACCTTCGGCGACTTTTTGATTCCTCCTCCCGCCATTGATGCGTGATTCGACAAGGTGCGTGACATCACGTCGGACGCATTTGTTCGTTGCAAGCGAATCGGATCGTCGTCACGTCACTATTTGGCACGTGTGGTGGCGATGTTCAGACGGGGCACAGTGAAGGCCAGGGGCGCACGGGCATCGTTGGTACATCTCGGGGCTTCTCTTGTTGAAGTGCTTCGTACAAACCTGAGCACAGACAGGTGGAAACTGAATTAGTTTGCTTACAATGCTGAAGCCAGCTGTGTTTACCCCCACGCACGTTACGTAACCGTCACAAACCTTCGATTTGCAACTTTCTGTAGCCGATGAACTACAAGTTTGATTCATTTCTCATTTTTTCGCTTTTTAATTTATTATTTTTTGCTGTATTTCGAGGGGCGTCTTCGGTTCGCAGCATCTAATGCTAAATTGAAAGGCTTGTTTTCAGCGTTTTTCATTCGTTGTATCGAAATAGCGACTGTTTTCGCAGAGAAAGACCTTAGGAGCTCATAGGGTCCATTACAGGACCGCAACGTGTTTGCTTGTCCGGGAAGAATTGAGAGTTGTTGCAAAACTCCTGCTATTCGCATAAAAATTCAAACATTCCAAATTTTTATTAAAGCAAGAGCTATGGGTGTCAAGTTTTGCTGTGCTGTTTGGTGTAGCTTGATCAGGAATTTGAAAAGGCACGGTTAACTTCAAACTGCCTGGAAAGATGTAACCGCAGCAACACAATCTTTCGTTATTTCTGGTCACCAGGGACGTCTCTGAATAAAAAGGTGACATAGAAACTAAAACGTTTTCACTGTCAGTTGCCTCCTACGAAAATTGGGCAAAGATCGTTTGCTTGCAGTGTCTGCTTCCAGTTATGGCGTACTGCTGGTAAGAAGGGAAGTTGAGTCCACTCGAGCACCGTGTCAAAGTACTTCGAACACGATGATTACATCTTATCTTTTTGAGACGAACATCAGTAGTTCGTAGTCTCATTAGAGCTAATTAATAGGTTTTCAGCAATTCAGTTCCAGACCCACCATCAGCCGTCGTCTGTTGCTGACCAACGATTGCGGCATTTTGTAGAAAAGCGAACTTTGCTGCTGACACGTCACGACCTGATGCAGCAGTGGGCGGTGATGACGTAACCAACAAGGTAGCCGAATCGCGCCAAGCGTCTTAATTTCTGCAGGAACTCAAGTATTTCGGATTCGAAAAAAAACTGTAAACCTTTTTTCACCTTTTTTTGTTTTCACCTTTTTTCACCTTTTTTTTTGTTTTGATTCTGTTTTCACCACCATCATTGTCGTCGTGCAAACAGAATCGGAAAAAAACGTAATCCGGCCAATGTACTTTTAGATTTTGAAAGAAATGACTAATTTGAGAGACAAAGGTTCACCAGATAAACGTTTTGTGTGGCCTAATACCATTTCACATTTCCGTGTCGCTCAGCTTCGAATTATCTGCGAAGTTCGTCAAGAATAGCGTTTAAGTTTTCAAAATCTCCACGTGTATATGTTTTATACCAAAAAATCGCAATTCGTAAGTTTTTAAGGAAAACAGTAAGATGATGCAGTTAAGAAAAAGGATGTGCGCTGTGGTAGCTCTAAAGAAGCCGGAACTTTTACGTACACGACGACTAAATATGCAAGCGGGTATGAGATTGCACCCCAGTCTTTAATCCTTTGCTGAGGCCTTAAAGCCAGTGAATGAAGAACAGCAATTATGTGCAAGAATCAGGCAATTTTTAAACCCTGTTTAACTTCAAAGGTCCAATCCTTCCAAGCCCCCCACCCCGTGATGAGGACTGTTCAAGATAAAGGGGGCCATCAGCACGCGCTTACGTTTGCTTGCTGGACCAGCTCCTTGCAGACCATTTTCCTGCCGTGACGAGCGCAGCAATGACCTCTTTCGCAGTCGTCCGGACGTTGACACTCTTCGCGGAGACCTAAAACAAGAGTTGGAGCTTTCTTTTCGACGCCTCAACGACAAACGTTTTTTTTAATCTTTAAGCTCTTGTCAGTCGATCGCAAAATGTTCGCGGCAGCTGTGCTACAGACGCAACAACAGCAAACGCTGGGGCAAGAAGTTCGGCTACAAAGCCAAAGCAAACGACGAAAGCACGCTGCAGCAAAAGCGTACCTTTCTTCGGAGGTGATGAAATTGTCGGTACGGTCTGGGCCGGTCCGCGCCGAAGATTGGTCGAGGTGGGACGAGTGGTGGGTTCACGCGCCGGTATGGTGTTTTTGCACCTTCGCACTTTCTTCTGGCAAACCTTCATCAGTCGCTTGAGGCACGTCTGATTGCGATAGCAGCGCTTCTTGCGTCGACGACGACACTTACGAGACAAGCGCTTGCATCGCTTGCGCGGGCGCAACCTCTTGCCGACGCAGTTTTTACGGTTGCCTTTGCACTGGACCTGCGAAGCAAGGACCACAATCGTGAAAGTAAAAAAAAAACTTTCTAAACTAGCGCGAATTCTTTCACGAGATACCTCGAGAAACAAACAGGCAAAGTCTGGAAGCAAAGGAGCATTCGACGTCAACGATTACCTACAACAACACCGTCTGAAACATGAAATGACTGTGTTTCAAGCTGTAACTAACCGTTTATTTCGCTTTGACGCTACTATGCCGCCGACATAGTTGTTCTGCTTGTCCAGTATAATATTTCGCGGAAAAACTGTACGTACTTGGTATTCGAGAGCAATACGCTTGCAACAACGCAACGTTATCGGTGAAACAATCCCATTACATGAACAAAGCTTTGCACTGGCACTCACTAAATCAACAACTTGCATCCCTTGTACTCGGAGTAACGCAAGTCAGCCGAGCACGGCACCGGCTCACGCCACGTGTCATTCTCAAAGACCTGGCCGTATGGTGTAGCTACTATCGCGAGTCCATATCTGCGCAGCGGAACACATTTCATGAAAAGGCATGACCCTCAAAGCAATGGGGTGATTTTATTGGTGCAAGTATTGAACGGTTTTACTGAAAGTACGGTTTCTGGTCGCGCACCCCCTCCAAAATGAGCTAATTTTCTTTTAAAGGTTTGTAGTTAATGGCCGATATGTACCTGGATTTGAAGTAGTGGTTAAATCAAATGAAGACAGATTTAACTGGAAGCGGGTGTTTTCTGGATAGTCAGTACAGGTGAGCTGTAAAGGCGTAGGTTTTTATTCCGTTTTTTTTATCGTGGTATTGCTCAGATCTGTAAAAACGACGAAACAGAGGAGTGTAAACCCAGATAAAATGAAACACCGCTCAGGTAAAACCCTTTTATACCCAAACAGACGATTTTCGCTCTGCACAATTCGCAGCGTAATGTCGGAAAGATGCCAACTTCCTTCGTCCGCCCAGCCTCCCAGTTTCAGAGCAAACTCTCAGTGGGTATAGCGCACAAATGACTGCACGGTGGTAAGATGGTAACTACTGGGCACTGCGGACATACGTGTGCTAGTACCGCAGTCTTTGCTGCTTTTTCAATCATCTTACTGGCAGAACTTATGCGAACATCGATCTGTGATGTCATGTTTGACACTTTGCCGAGAGATACAGTAGTTACGCTCTATTTTTAGTATGCATTCTTTACGCAGTAAAAACTTAAATAATCAAGCAGTTTTGAAATTTTCTGATGTTGCTGGGCATTTTACATGTGAAGCGGCGGCACTTTAAAAAAATGGAAGCTGGCAACTGGATCTATTTCAAGTTAAGATACGACATGCATAACAGAATATGACACTCGTTGCATCTGGTGCCTTCGAAATTGTATGATGGAAACCAGATAGTTGTAATTGACCTGGAACGGTCGTCCAGGGCAGTGATCCGACACCAGTAAGCGGATCACACGTTGAGCCATATTCTGGCACGCAACAGCTGGAACCTGAGGCTTAGCACTATTTTCTTGCGACTATGACTGCGACTTGTGACGTTATCAGATGTTGCGGGTCAATGACTGTGGCACTCCAGGCTACGAAAAAAACATTACTGCGATATCACAGATTTCAATTACCTCATTGGTACAGCTTAGAGAGTTTTAATTTAGATGCCACACTACAACCAGCCCAAGTTTTGGGCGACAAAACTACCAAACAGAATGAAGCTTGGAAATCTTCCTAAGTTGCATGAGAACAAAATGAAATCACTAAACATTTACATAAATTTATAGTGAACGCATAGCCTGGGGGGGCAGGGGGCCATGCCCCCAATTTCTAGCATATCTTGTCGTTTTGTGCTCTGAGAGGTGGTGTCCCAAACAAAACACTGTTGCTCATTTGAAGTCAAAATATTTAACCCCTCCCAAAATTTTGGACTGGCTACGCTACTGATTGATCGTCTCGATAAGCTGCTTTTTTCATCGTCAGCAGAGATCGAAAGAAGGGTGAACTCTGTGGCGTATCCAGTGGTGTAATCAGGGGAGGGTGCGGGGTGGCAATCCCCCCTTAACAACGTCGTCCATTGCGAAATTTGAGTTTCAAATTTCAGCGCAACGAACAATCGATGGCAAGTAAGAACTCGCAGTTTTTGTGGCACGTACGATAATTTCTTTTTCCAGGAAACAGATGCATAACGTTAAGAGATTAGCCGCGACGCACTTCAGTTTTCGCCACGGGGCTCACCAAAGCTAATGACTACAATGCAACTAATTGAATTGTCCTCTTTGGATTAATCGTGTACGAAAGTTTCAACAAAGTCGCTATCAGTTTTGAAAACTTTGCGACACACCAGCTGGTTTGCGGCCCAATGGTTGGGAAGCACTACGTTGGACAATTCCAGTAACATGGGATTGTGTAACCTCAACCCCTTTCCCTTGCCTGGCCACGCCCCTGGATTAAACGGTTTCAAGTTGCATGCTGATAATGAAAACAGTTGCTATTCGAAACGTCCAATATGATTTTGTTTAAATCATCGGTTGTTGCCTTATTGCTTTTTCGCCAAAATTTTCTAAAAATCTGCAAAAAAATTCAAACCAAAATTCGCTGAACGAATTTTCAGACATTTTTCCCCAACATGTTCTTTCCTCCATTTTGCAAGCAAAATTGTCTTGTTTGGTTCCAGCCCACTTGCAAGATTTTGAAATTGACTGCATAAATAAGCAATGCCACAGCAAAGCAGAACGCAGCAAAGGTCTATGGAGGAGCACGCGAATGACGACTTGGGCCGCTTTCAACATTTGTCGATCGCGTCTCTTGGGAAGAGAGCAGCAGCGTTTTGAGACTGACCTTTGCGTTTCCTTCTACTGACATGTGCTCGCGTTCGTCCTAAGTAGCACCCGATAATCCAACTCAACTGGAAGGCGTTAATTTGACCTTCGCAACGGCAGTGGCCAACACGGCAATTTGCCTTGTAACACTCCAACATATTGGTCGGGCGCGTTCGACGAGAGCGCGGATTAGCGCTGAGCCTTTAATCGCGCATTACGCAAGATCTTAACGCTCATATTGTCTTTAACTGGTCGTCGGCTGGCGCCGCGAAGTCCTTCGTTTCTGTTGACGCGCGAAGCATTGCTCGCAGCCGCCGCTTTTACGATCAATGATTGCCGTACACAAAACGCGAAAGCAGCGGCCGTAACACTCGTTTACTATCGCATAATGACGTCGACCGGCCTGCGAACGAGCGAGCTACTAACTTTCAGTGGCAGGCCAGATTTTAATGAGGGGTTTCTCCCTTCCGGATCGCGTCTTGTTGACCATTGAGGCAAAAGTGTTTGAAAATTTGCCGTAAAATTAATTGCCAAACTTCACGCACCAAGCGACTGGTTGCCGGTGACGTTTGACCCTTCCTTGCTGGTGTCAAGGTCGAAAATAAATTTCAACTCTTAGCCGCACAGCAGTGATAGGTCGATTTCGAACGAATCGTTCTACTCTGACGCCAATCCATCGCGTCGTAAGTGCGTTATCACCAGCGCGGCCGCGAGACAACTTTCAAAGTTGGGCCTTAAGGCGCACCGATCCAAAACAAGCATTCGGCAAATTGTATCCGTCTAAAACACCCCACAAACGAGCGAGCTTAGCCGACCCACAAAGGATGTCAAATATGCTTAGGGGCGTAAAGTCACATGGGAACGTTGTCTGAAGGGCTTTATCAAGCGTCGAGCGTCGCGGGAGAATGCGTGCTTGCGCCCTTGAGCTCATGCGTTCAACTTTCTAATTCGCTGCTTCCTTTCGAAGCAGAGTCGCGCAAGGTCATTTATGGGCAGGAGGCGCGAAGGTATTCTGCTGCGAAACGACCGCTTTCGTCCGCTGTAAACGAGCTTTGATCTCTCGATCACAATGTTACTCGCACAATCGCGACCTGCAAACGTCGCAAAGGCCACTCATTTTCCACTCTATTAATCAAGAACCGCGACCTCCAACAACTACCGCTTCGCCTTCTTTTTTGTGTTACAAAGTGCGATCGCAGAAGTCCGGGCTGACCTTCAGGACGTCGTACGGAGACAACGACGCAGGGTTGTCCAAATTGTGCTGTTGTCATTCTAGCCTCTGTCGTTTGACTTTCTCACGGCCAACTTGAAAGGGCGACACGCCCGTTGTTTTAATTCCGCGCTATTTTGTTGATCTCCGCGAGAAACACGGGGAAACTTGACTTTTTGCAAGCAACTCACGCTGTATCCTCGCATCCGAGACCCAGTCATTTTCAGGTAGTGTTCGCAACACAGCTCGTTTTGTTGTTGAACGTAAATGTCAAAACACTTCGCGTGCTGTGTCGCACGCACGGCCTCAAGCTGGCCTAATATTGTTTTGCAGCGCCACGAAACGACAACCGGATTAAGCGCTTAATAAAATTACAGCCTGTTTGACCCAAGGAAACTGGCACAGCATGTGGGAAAACCTCTAAAAAATCGACCTCAAGAGCTTGGCTTTGGCAAAAGCAATTCAGCAGAAAGCATGACGCACTTGCCGAACGCGATCATGCAAATGTGAAGCTGCGACAGTGGTGAAGTAATCTGATTGTGTCCCCTAATTTTGCACCTGAACGTTTTGAAACACTGTTTATTTAGGCAATTGACAAAATTTGCCCCGAACCTGAGGTCTGCGCGCCTATGAACATGGGTGTTTCGTCAGAACGCGTTTTTCTAACAACGACAGCAATCAAAGAAGCATCACAGACCGTTCTTATTTGCTCTTTCAACACCAACAACCATGCGTGGGTAACCACAAACCGATGCTGGCTCGATTTTCCGCAGCTCTGATACGCGATCGCGAGGGCAAACGCGCCATGCCTTTAATCGCCTTAATCGCCGTCGGATGACAAATTTGTTCAAGCGGTTATTTTCTTACTGTTAAGTCGCGAAGATTAAGGTCTATCACAAAGCGCCGTCTCCGTCGCTATTGGCCCGGACTCCATTACGCGCGCGTCGCGCAGCAGATGCGTCCAGCGGAGGCGAGGCGGCGTCCGAGGCAAGAAAAGCGTTTCGATGTAAGAAGCGCGGAAATTGAAGCGGAGGTATGAAAATTGCGTCCGAGCGCTCGGAGAAAAACAAGCGGCGACTCGCCGGGCCCCAACGGGCGCACGAAGCGCCGGTCAGCGAAGCGCCAGAAGGCAGCGCGAACGCGCCTTTCATCAGGCAACAGGTGACAAGGAACTCGCGCGGCGGCTTACGAATGTAAGCGCGGACGAAAATAAACAAAGGGCAGCGATAAGCGGCTGCGCGACTGTCATTTGCTCCCGGCCCGAAGCAATAATTCTCGCGCGACGCGAGGCATTCGGGTAAATAATATTGCGGAACAATAGGAAAAGCCGCTAAGTTTATTTACTTGCGGCGTGCTTGCGACCGCCTTTGGCCCAGGCAGGGGAAACGCCGCCCGATAAGTGCAGCCGCTTGAAAGCGGGGCCGTATGTATTTGCGCGGCTGGTTATTGACAGCTTGAAGTCGAGTGGTTACCCGACTCGCCAGTCGTTCCTTAATATTAACTCCCCTCTCTCTTAATACGTGACTGTGATTAAATGCTCCGCTTGTGGCGGCGTCATAATTGGGTCAGCGATCGCGGTTTGTTTGGCGTAAGCGTCGTTTCGCAACGCCACATGTTGAGCAATCAGAAATGTGCGGCGATGCGGTTGCCGCGACTGTTGCGTTTAAAAACGTAACATCAACAAAACAATTTCCTAGCGCAAGGTCTGAATCGCGCGCTTCAAGAACAAAGCACGTCTGGCGCTCTTCCAAACAAGCAAACGTTTGTTTCTGCCGAAACCAACATAGGTAGCTACGCAGCATGAGTGTGCTCAAAAACGATAAAACTTTCCGTGGGAACTTCACGTTCCCTCAGGACGTTTTCTGTGCAGTAGCCAATGGAAGAGCAGACCAGGGCGCATCGTCGGACATTCTGGACCATTTTGACGAGTTTTTGCGCGTCCCTAGTCGGCTCCTAGGGATACCGCTACGACTCGAGATCATTCGCCCGTTCCCGGTAAGTGGAAAACGCCAGGCGCGGAGCGGACAAGTCGACATTCCTTGGACATGAGAGTTGCGCAGAGCAGAGCTTCCCCGTCTCGATCAAAACAGCCCCGATACACACACAGGAAAAGGTCAGGCCAGTACGAAGCTTTGGTGACCAATAACGAGCTGCACTAAATTAGCTGGAAGGACCAAAAACAGTCGGAGCTTAACTACAGCCGCAGAAACCCTCCAGGAGAAAAGGCACTTTTTTTCTTTCTTGCCCACCGGACGCACGTCATTGACACACGAAGGAATTGGAATGATAATGACCACACAATGATCATGATTATGATGATTTGTTCCCCGAGATATTTACGGAAGTTGGAAGTTTTGCTTCCCACCCCCAAACACACTGACCGCACCGCTTCTGTTTCTTCACCTTATGAATGTTTGTAATTCCTCAAAGGAAAACGAACCTAGAGATAAACATGTTTTTGCCAAGGCATGTCGAAACAAATACTTTTGAAATAATTCAGTCTGAAATAGCATCTCGGAAGAGTTATTTACTCAACGCACCACAATCCAGCGGACAGGAATTTCCGAGCAAAAGCCATCAACGAATGATTAAACAGACACGCGCAAACGCAAAAAGTGTCGAATTTCAGCGTCAAGAAATTTGTAAGCATGTATCGCCTGCAACTGGAAATCGCGGCGCTTTGATCAGCGCTTTGATAGGAAGCGCGTCAGACGCGAAGCGCATTTCCCCCTTTTTCCGCTCGCTGTCGTCGGCGGCGAAAAGTTCGAAAGCGAACAAACAGCGGAAAACTGGCAAGGACGTTTTTGACGCGCAGCTCCACGGAAATTCCGCGACGCTGTCCGTCCGCCGCTCACCCAAACCGAAACTTCATGAAAGCGCAGTGGCTAAACCCGCTCGCGCTTCGATTGGATTACGTCACGGTCGACTAGTTTTCGTCACGGTCGTGGCGTCCGTCACGTGGCCTGACGAAAGGCGCTTTCCGGCTGTCCGCGGGGCTTTGCAGCGGAGACGTCGTCCCGTGCTTGCGTCAAGCGCTGTCGAGGAAATTCTGGGACGATGAAACAGCGGCGAACAAAGACGCGCTGAAAAGCGGACGGTTTTACGGACTTTGCGGAACAGTTTTTTGGTCAGAAATCGGCTTAGGCTGTTATTTCAAAGCGTACGCGGGCAACACAACGGCACCTGACCTCAGTGGAAGATTGCACGTGCGGGACTGGTCGGCGGGCTCTCGTTGTGTTCGGCACATCAGCACTATGGCATTCTTTACGAGCGAGTCAAAACTGCAGCCCACTTCATCGGTTACACGGTCGAACATGTTGGAAAAGTAGCGTCGCCAGTGGCGCAGCCACCCCAGAAATTTTGTGGGGGGGGGCGCCAAATCGTTTGACTTTAAGCGAGCAACAGTATGTTGCTTGGGACACCGCCTCTTAAAGCACAAAAGTACAAGATATGCTAGAAATTTGGGGGATCACGGCCCCCTTGCCTCCCTGGCTACGCATATGAGCGTCGCACAGAACATGAAAAACAAACTCCTGCATGCAACAACCGTGACATGTGTTAACCCGTGGCAGAACTGCAGCGTGCATATGGCGCAAGTGTTAGAGAACAACGTCGTGTTTCGGCTTCGTTAAGAATTAATCGCACACACGAGTATCTTCAACTGCACACTGCCTTCGTAGTACTTCCTGGGAGGACCGTACTAGGGAACTTCTTTGTTTTCGCATATACAGCAGCTTAGGTTTGAACTTAAGGAAAGGGTGGTCGGAAAAAATGGCGACTGTTGGCAAGGCTGATTACGTAGTGATCTTACACTGTTGTGCGTAACGTGCGTGTCGCAACCTTCTTTTGCCCTGATTTCCTTGTCGATGTTGGCATCAGTTTAAAACTGAGTCGCTCTGCGGCGAAAGAAAAACTGAGTTTTGCAATTAGCGCAGGTGATCTACAAGACGTAATTGCACTCACAGCAGCACTGAAAAAAAGTGTCTGGCTCGCTGTTACGCCCAGGGTTGTCAGGTGGAAAAAAACTGTAGCCAATCTCACTTCAAAAAATAGCCAAACACAGTAAAGAATAGCCAAAATTCACATTAATTTTTTCACTGGAAATCAGTCTTTTACCGCTCTTTTATCTTTCGCCATGTATTTTACCAGAAATCGTATAGGTTTTCAACATTTTGGCAAATATTTCTAAATAATCACTCACAACATTTTGCAAACGTATTTTGTGAGAAGTGCTTAATACCATGCTCCTACTTTCAAAATTATCACACTTTCGTTTGATGTCACGAATTTTCAAACCATCAGCAAGCTTGAAAACAGTAACCCTACATATGAATATGTACTTTGAAAGAATTGCCAAAATTTCGCCAAATCGTCTAAGCAAAAAATATTTGTAGCCAAACGCTTTCAAAATTCGCCAGATTTCCGGAATCTATCGATAAATTTGGCAATATGGCAACCCTGGTTAAGCCGAACACCATTTCTGCAATTGAGTTATGTTTTCCTACACGCGTCACGCAAGTTAGCCTGGCCGTTTGTTACGGAAACTGAGAAAGGCACTGTTGTGCAACAATCGTCGACAGTCGCTATTGTTAACATCACGAGAATATCACTCGAAACGGCCGCAAACTGCACACGAGGGTGCTGCTGTTATTGTTAAAAAAATTATTTTCGAACGCCGGTAAAACTGATGGAGGGAGCGAAAATTGCACAAAGAAGGAAAAAATTGTTTTCTTTCGGAGAAATAATTCATACGCGTCGCCCTCTTGGTTGTCGTCTGCCCGGCCTGAAAGCACGTGACAGGCACGCGCCCGCGACCGCGAGACCTCGATTAAAATGGCGTTCTTTCCTGTCGCCTTCTCTGCTAATTGGACCAATTACAAACGAAAAACCAGTCCGACGCCGCAGCTTCACTTGTAAATGTCTGCAATTTGTTCATCGGATCACTGGTTCGGGCCGACGCCTCGCGTCAATTACTTCGCAATTTTTCGGGTCTTTTGGGCGGTTGTTCGGGGCGTTGCAGTTTACGACTTTGTCGCGTCACAAAGCAGGGGCCGACGCATCGAGTGCGAAAAACAACCGCCGAACCGACTTAACACGACATCTTCGACGCGATACTGTACAAATCTTGGGATTTAAAAGCGGGTTCGCGAAAATGGCAACTTACGCGCAAATTTCAAACTATTCGCGGCGACCGACGTTGCTTTTCCAGTAGTTTCTGTCTCGGTGACGACAGCCGAAGCCATCGCCGATCGACGTGAGGCTGCATTGGGTTTGCCTGATGCTGAGTAAAAGGCAATTTTCTACGTGATTTTCAACACGAGTTTCGGCGTGCGTTCACCCGATGGCATTCGCTGCCGTATTCCAGAGAGCAAAGGCGCGCACGACCGGCGGGTGCACCCCGGGCGCCGCGCTAGCGGTTTGTGCATGGTCCCGGAGCGCTTTTCATCGCAACTGAAAAGCGGACGACAGAAAAATTTTCGCGTCTGCCTTCCTAGAACGATTGCCTTGGCAATAAGCCAGCATTTAAAATGTAAAGTAGGACTGTGAGCGTCGTTCGAGTTAACGGTATTTGGCGGCTTATCTGCGGCTGTTCGAATTCAAACCAGTTCGGTGCGAGCGCTAGAATGGAAAATTTCGAAGCGTTGAGGTGATGTGGAGCTGGTAAGTTGCGTAATTACGACCGCAAAGCAGGTGCAATGCACACGCGGAATCACAGCACTCAATTCTCTTACTGAGAAGTACGATGGATGGATGTGTTTGCTGGTGGGAGAGAGAGAGAGTAATCTTCTTGGCGCCATTTATATTCAATTCAAGCAAATTTGCGTCACGCGTTCTGCACTGCTTTTATTCGCCTGGAATACTAATAATCAGCTCTGCGGGGTATTTTCAAGCAGGTGCACAAACACTTGGATCCACTTTGAGATTACAGATAACATTCTCAATGCCGGAGCAGCACGACCGCTGACCCACCACCTGCACCTGTGCAAGAGTGAAGCGTTTTGCATTCATGCCTAGCCACTGATCATTAGCGGGCTGAGCTTCAGCACGTAGAATCACAGCCGCGGTCACACGCGTTGGGGTAGCGGCGCAAACAAAATCAACTTGCCAGCAAAGTTGATCTCGGCCGCGTAAGTCGTCATTCGCTTCTCAACAACAGGCGGCTGAACGTAATTTTATGAGAGTAAATTTGTTTAAGACGGAGATTGGTATAAAATCGCGCTTGATGTCGTTGATCAATCCAAGGCAGCAGCGACGTAAAATGACCGTCAACTGCCTCTTCTGAGGCAAAAGAAAGTGTCCACTAGGAGGATATTTCGCCTGTGTGTGTAAAGCCAAAAAGGGTGATGCCATCTGGGTTCGCATTAACATGAAAAGCAACCTTCAAAAGAGAAGCCGAAGTTTTCCGAGAAGGCATGGGGACCAATGCGTGCTTAATGTTTGATACAAAGAGTTTTTGTCGAATCTTCTCGAATCTTCTACACACCTCGTCTGTCTTCAATAAATATCCGTGCGATTGAACTTCGAGAACTTACGAGAAGCATTATGGCGCTTTGCCGCTTTCTCCTTCCTGGATTTTAAGCGGACTTTTTCGAAGTTTTAGAAACGCGGGTGGCCGGGAGCGGCCTTTTACTTTGAATACAAAATAAACGCAGATATACGGGCGACCAGCGGAAATCGCATTGCGACAAATGTTGAACCGGGATAGAATTTCGACAAACATGCTTAAATTCAGCATCACTTTGCCACACAAACTTCAATAAGACCCTTTCTTCAGGAGTAAAAAACATCGTCGTAAGACATCCAGTCTTCTGGAACCTTACAAAAACTTTTACGGCTCGTTCGCATAGCCGGGCGTTTCGTCATAATAAGACGTCTTGTGTACGGTGCGGTATGTTTTGATACGGGTCATTGTACGCAAAGGAAGGTCCGCCGATTATCAGAATACGAAATCGAAAGCTTCACTTGTTACGTCACAGTGGTTGAAAACAAAAGCTAAACAAGCGCTGCCTGAGGAAACTGATTTGAAACAAAGAAAACGACTTAAATCCTCTTGAGGCTGCGAACAAGAAGGATCGTCGGCCTCGGTTACCGCGGGCGAGCCAATACGCGGTTGCGTCCTGTCCGCGAGTGCGCGGCGCTCAGAAACAACAGCGATCAAAGCAAAACACCGATGTTTCGTCTTTCATCCTGCTGAAGGTATTTGCTTACAGTTTTTCAAAGCAGCTAAAAAACGCGAGCCTAATTCGATAAGAAAACAAACGTCAAATTTGTGAACCGACAAGGATACATTTCCTTTGCGGGTGTTTCCTAGCTCTTCTCGTGTGGATGCTTGCAGCGAAGCTGCATCGGTCAGCAAAAATACTGCAACACAATAGCTTTGATTTTCGATTGGATGCGCTTGAAACCACCACACAAGCTTCGATGAAAGCTAAGCCACGTTATCTCCTCAATAAGCATACCACCCTACCGAAACCGACAAGGGTGCGAGCAGTGGCTTCGTAGACAACGCCGACACTCAAACATCCACCCACGGTAAAGTACAGCCTTCCATGGAACAATTGGCAGAATAAATACTTTTTCAATTTCCCGTTTTAAACCTAACCTTATCGACTTTAAAATAACGAGGCAACATGTCAAAGAACAATTTCCATCAGAGCTTCGAAAATAAATTTAGCATCGGGCGAATATGCGTCATTTTTCCACTTCTCATTCCAACATTGCTGCCTTAAATTGTTTTTGAATTTGACAAAAAAATGTTCGAATAATAATAAATCCCAGACGCGCCTTAGATGGTTTGAGTCGGGAGACTAGAGGGAAAAGGAAATGTTTGCCTTTTACGGAAAAGTCCAACGTTCTTTTCACACGCTGATTTGTACCGACTAAGACCCAAGACGTCCGCAGAAGCAACACATTAAACAAATCGAATAAAACACTGACGTTAAAACGACGTTGAAACGACATGGAGCCACAGCGAAAGCTGGAGCGGCATTGGCTTGTCTGGCGAGCACAACAGCTTTTCTCAATCAACGTGCGTCTACAAACGAAAAAAACGATTTTCCAAATCCAGTTTTTAGACGTTGCGAAGCAATCGCGGTCGACACATTTCGCAATCGTCCGTTCGTTTCAGTTCAGCTATTATGGGCGTTTATTTTTCGCCAGTGCACTCGTGCGTGTACGAGCGAACACATTGAACCCGTTCAGTTAGTTCATCCCCGCAAGATGTCAAGTATTTGTATTAGCAGTGAAGATCATGTTCATGCAAAAAATTCTTGTCGTTGGGATTTCCCCGAGCTGCTGCGTGAAAATGATATTCGGTGTTTGACGATGTCTGCCATTTGACTTGGTTCGATCAAAACCGATCTGAATATTCACAAAAAAATTCCTGAATGCGACGAACGGCAGACCTCTTGACGCGCGTCAACCAATGGCCGGAGAGTACTGTAGTCGCGTTTTGTGGACAGTAGCAACAATCGCCATTTACGGCAGCCTCAAGCTCAAACAAGACGGCCAGCAGTCTCGCCTTTCGAGCCACACCATCAACGTTTGCTGTGCGATTTTTGGGCATGGTTTTGTTTCAGGTTTCTGACTGCGCCGCAAATTAGTGATGCGCCGGTTTTACGAACTGTCGGCGACCGCTACCGTCGCTGCGAAATCGGGCGCGCCTCTTCTCACGTTACCGAGGGCTGCAGTGGAAAAAAGCAGTGTTCGTCTTGCCACGAAGAGGTGTTGTTGCGTGGGGGCCAAGCAGAACCAGCGAGTGAAAACTCAAACTGCCACCTGTTGACACCTGATACCATACTGCAGCGCTTGGAACTTCGGCGAGCTTACCAACAACTCTGAAACACCTAACGTTACGAACTTCATAAAGGCCACGGTACGACTGAAGGTTCGCCGAAACTTTTCATCTGCAGTATATTTCGATGTTCCTGGGCTTCGGGAAACGAACGGGACCGAACGAACTAGTTGCAGGGTCGGATCCGGCTGGTAACTTCAGAGGGGCGATTTCAGTAATATTTGGTAGTCAAATCTCATAACAACTTCATCACTGCAAGAGAGATGAAGTATACTTCATGTCGCTGCTGCGAAAAAACAATGGATGACAGAATGGCCTTATATTGCAAACAATGAGACAATTCAAACATAATGAAAGACTTATTCGAAATTGGTTTTGATATGTTGTTTTCCGAATTGCATAAAATCATGGTTAATAAAGGTACTTTCGTAGGTTTTAAGGGAGAGATCTCCCTAATCGGGCCCCAGGATCCGGCCCTGACCGGTTGTACCCGCTGAAGGCCTCCCTTCAGGAACAATAGGATATAGCAAAAAAGAAGGAAGGAACAGGATACATTTGCGTTGCGTTATTGATTTTAAACGACGTGTGATTGCGTTTTGATCGCCTCTATTTTATGTCTACTTTATTCCACAATGTTTGAAAACGGACTGAATATGACTTACTGAAGCTTAATGATGTTGTAGAAATCGTAGGTTGGTAACAGGATTTTACTGCAAGTTTTGTTAGTCTTACGCAGATTATAATTGCAAAATGGACACGATGTTGCAGACTGAATTACCAAGGTAATCTCACCAACGATTTTTGAAATTTACTCGTTTTGTCAGTTTTGTAAGGAAGTTTGAAGAAAAGCGCTTCTATCGAACCTTAATCACTCCCCCCACGCGCGACATACCAACACGAGAGTGACGTCAAATCGATCGCCGTTGAAAACAAGAGAGCGGGATTTTGTCATTTGAATAAAAGCATCCTCACCTTTCATACCGGAAACAATTAAATAAATAAACAGATAGCTAAATAAACAAACAAACCGACAGAGTTTTACATCCCGCATTGCATTTGAGCAAGCCGTGCCGCAGATTCAGTCTCATATCTAAATTCGTCATCGCAGCAAAACATTTTCATAAGATTTAATTTCGTAAAGTTGGCAAGGCACCTCGGCTTAACGAACGAACGATCAAACCCACGATACGGATTTCGAAGTCTCAGATTTTTAACCGGCGATGCGATCGCGCGAGATTCATTGCTTGCTTGTCGCCAAGATTTTCAGTGTAAACAAGTCTTTCAAGTCCTCGCGCTGCCCTTAAAGCGAGAATGATGACTTGAAAATTTTGCTACGGTCAACATCGTGCTTTCAAACCAGCGGCGTTGCCGGCACAAAATTTTTTAGGGGGGACAAAAAATTTTGTGGGGAGGAATGTTTGATCTCAGGCGAGCAACGGTATTTTGTTTTGGACGCCGCGTCTCAAAGCAAAAAATGACTAGATATGCAAAAAACTTGGGGGATCATGACCCCTGGGACCGCCCTGTCTACATCTATGCTTCAAACGCCTGTCCAACTGCAACGGTGAGGCAAACGTTTGGTCGAGTAGATGATGACTCAAAAAATGAGGCTGGGAGGAAATGGACGAAGAACTATCGCATTTTTCTGATTGCTGCGTATTTCAACCGCGGGGTGTCGTGAGGCGACGTTTACGAAAGAAGTGGCAAACGAAACAGCGCGGTCGCTTTCGTCGGCTTCAGAGCGAGGCGGCGACCCTGTGATTCAAAATTGACGCTAATGAGTGAACTTTCCGAAATTACATGGCGGACTTGTCCGGGATCGGCAGCTGTGGTTAGAACGAAAGTGTTGAAAAAATGATAATATCCACAATCACACCCGCTCTGCGTGTTCCCGACACAGCCGATGGCCAGATCGATATTTCCTGGGCAATCTCTCAGCTCGGCAGACAGTATTGATTTAGCCGCACGCATTCTTTTGTCACTGCGTTTGCACGCAGCTTTGGCAGAGGCGTAGGTAAACGTAAGCTGCAAACGCCGTTTTTTGTATTTATTGCTCATTATGATACTATATTCAAGTCCTCACGAAGGTGATAAAAACGCATTATTCCAGCAAATTGTTTTTAAGCATATCGATTTCAGTGCAACAACATGCGCATCCTCAGTCCTAAAATCTGTTGTTTTTGTTTGATTTTTTTGGCACTAAAAGATGATCACGCAGTCTACGTCACAAAGACAAACGTTGAGAATGTCACAAAGGCAAACATTTTTTACGTGGATCTTTGGTCGTGTTGGAATTTCAAGTAGATCTAACATAGCGCTTGCGTTATGCCATAAGCCAGTGGTTCCCAACCTGTCTAGGCTTGCGGCACGCTGCAGAAGAGAATTATATTTTACGGCACCCAGTGGCGAACCCATACAATTTTGCTTCAAGGTTTGATGACAGTTTGAAAATGTATTTTTAATAGTATATTAAAAAACGCATCAGCTCGC